>Ga0265297_10007553_pt1 | contig 14990 bp, 14 predicted proteins | sample Munlanlwell13791_FD_192502 | JGI IMG/M metagenome (GOLD analysis project Ga0265297, IMG submission 192502) | Leachate microbial communities from a municipal landfill in Southern Ontario, Canada - Leachate well 137-91 | ecosystem: Engineered > Solid waste > Landfill > Unclassified | place... | reverse complement strand
CTGCCCATGAAGGGAGTTGTGAGCGTAATTGGTAAAAGCGAAAAGCATTATTTTTATCATCTAAACATGCGTATGTTTGTCCCAAATAAAAAGCAGTACGCGCGTCAGTTGGGTCTTGTGCGTAAGCTTTTAATAGATGGCCAACATCTCGCTTCCAGCGGTTGCGTGATTTATCGTCGCCGTATTGTGTTGAATTCCAATCAAAATGAATATCTGCCGGAGCAGTCATAACTGATGGGCTGACCAAATATTCATGTACGGGACTTTTGAATCTACAATGACAAGAACGACGCATAAGGCGATCGACATAATACTCTAGACTTCCGTTGCGTACCATGCGAATAAGGTATGAAGCGTGAAGGTCGTTTTTATATTCTTTGCAGAAAGCAAGTAGGTGTTCACCGTTGCAGACGAGCCATTCCGCGTCAGGCATAAGAATAAATGTAGCTTGTGGAAAATACTCATCAACAAGATCAAGAGCTCGATTGCGGGATGTCGCAAAATCTACAAAATTTTCTTGAACTATTGCATAGTTCAGGATGCCATTGTCAGAGAAAAATTGATCTACTTTTTCTATAGTGTCATCAGTTGATCCGGTGTCAAAAATTAAAAATGAATCGATGCCTGAAGCAACCATAGGCCTTAGCGTGTCGGCAATAACCGGTGCTTCATTTTTGATCATGAGAGCGACAACTAACAGTGGATCTTGTTTTAATTCTTTTTCTTGTGCGGGCATTGCAGGTGTTATCAAGATGCTTATGGCTAAACAATAAAGCTTGATATGTGTACGCATTACGATTCCTTTATTACGCATATTTTTTTGTTACTTAACCCAGGATGATTCCCATAAATGAAGTGCAAACGTTTCAGGTCGTAGGCTTTTAATAACGTTTTCTATAGGGCGAGGTTCCGGACGTACAGGGTACCAAGGGAAAAAGTAACATGCGGGAAAGATGATAATACGACTTTCCGGTAACTCAGGAGTCATAATTTCTTCTTTAACGCATTTGGTCAAATGACCCGGTCCTGTACGTTCTACGACATATTGCCATCCGTCTTCACCTTCTTTTGCGCTGCGCAGTGTATCTATACAGCGCTTTAAGATAGGATGACCTGGAGCTGACCCAATCATAGAGTTGCCGATAACAGCCGTTGTTCCTTCAAGCCCGGCATAAAAATCACAGCAGTGATGGAATACATCCATAGGCTGCAAACATTCAAAATCTGTATCAGTATAAACACCACCGAGTCTATATAGAATTTCATAGCGGGCAATATCAGATTTTTCACCATAGGTTCTTGCTTCATCAAATTGAGTTCTATTTTTAAGTCCAAATTCATCAATTTCTTTTTGAGTCCAAAGTCTGTATTCCCAATCAGGATGATGATTGAGCCATGTTTTTTGCCAAGCTTTATATTTTTCAGGTAATTCGCTACCAAGCCAGATGTGGTGAATAATTTTGGGAATACGAGGTGTTTCAGCATACTGTATATCGTTAATTGTATACTTTTCATAGATGGTTTTTATTCTTTGCAAAAAAGGATCTTGTTCAATTGTCTCATATTTATAAGCAAACCCATGTTTCATAGAATCATGAAAATCAACACCAAATCCTGCCGGTATACGTGGATCTTTGTGTGCGGATTGAGCGATTGACTCTTTCCGTTTAATATAATAACTCAGGTTAGTTTTCAGATGATTGTTATACGGTTGTTTTTGTAGTCCTTTTCTGAGTGCTTGTTCTCCAATTTCAAACTCACCGATATACCAACCTGTAATACCGAGTATATCATAAGGGTTATATTCATAAGCTTGTCGATCGATTGCTATGGTATCATGTTCCGGATAATTAATCTGAGCTGCTTGTTGAGCATGCATAAAGGCAAGTTGATGCTTGCCTTCTTTTAAGAAATGTTCAGCTATACATACCAGTGGTTCTGCTCTCCAAGGGCGCATCTCATATGCTTTCATGTAATATCTATATTGCAGGTCCCAGCAATCGATGGAATGTTTAGATGCTATTTTATCAAGTAATTGTCCTAACTTGTATGTAGCAATAAATTGAATTTCTGTAGCAGGCGTTTGTAAACTCGATGCCATGTAATAGGTATATGCAGTATGAAGATCATTAAGGCTTTCATATGTTTGAGCCAAATTAAACGTGATATTGGGGTCATCCGAATGTGCTTGATAAGCTTGAATTAATTGTTCAAGTGTCTGTTCCAGAGATCGTTTTGTATTTGCAATGCCCCACTGTATTCTATTCCATTCGAAAAAAATATCGGTAGGAACTTTTTGTACAAGATCTGTATCATCAGGTCGTGCGTCTACATATCCATGAAATGATGTTGGGTTTGAACAGCGTATGAGACATGGTTTATAAAAGTCTTGGTCTATACCATGGGTGTATAGTTTAATCCAATATACGGGACATTGTTCATATCTTATGCTCGAACAAAAATTGACGAGTGAGTTGACGTTATGGAGTATCCATTGCCCGTTGACCAGGATACAAAAATCAGCATCAGGGATAATTGTTTTTATATACGTCTGCATATAATTAACGTATGTGCTATCATCTTCAAAAGAATTGGTGAGGATATGTGTGGATGCTTGATGTTTATTCAAAAAATCTTGAGCGTATGCGAAAGTTGTATCTGCCGGATTGCCGGATAATATAAAGGTTTGAATGTGTGCGTCAATAAATGGGTTGAGTGTGTTTACAATTGCGGTTTGTTCATTGTTGATACGAATAATGGGGACAATGGTTGTGCATGCTATAGTGAGTTGTATTATGCAGCTTGCAAGCAATAAGAATAATAGACGCGTACTGGTATATGTGAGCGTGTGCTTCATCAGAACCCTTTCTTTTAAAACTTGTATTTCAAAAAGCAGATCTATCGAAAGCACACACTATCAAAATGTCCAAAGCTGTCAATAAAATAATAGACTCGGCGTTGCCAAGGATTTGTTGATTAATGTTACGTCTTTTACGCAAAGAAGTTTTTAATGGTATCTTGACCGAATCGAATACCTGCACCTAGAATTACATTCGCGTTGCGTTTGCTTACAAAATCATCTGCTCCAAAAATTGCGTACGCGTTATGCATGAAGTAGATTTTGTTGAACCATTTTAGGTGAGGGCGGCGATCGCGTTCTCGGTTCCAGCCACGCAAGTCATAAGCTTCAAATGTCATGAGCCACCTGAATTTGTCAGATTCAAATGGTATATGAAAATCAGCGGCGACTCCGCCGAAATACCCGTCAAATAAACCAAAGCGTAATGCTACGTTGCCGAAAATTTTGCCAATTTGTACACCAACGTATAATGTGTTGCGCTTGAACTGTTCCCGTTCTTGATAATATTGCCATTTTACACGGGCCCAATCGGGAAGTTCAAGTTGTTGAATATCTACAAGTTGTGTCGCGTCCCGATCTGAAAATTCATATTTCTTATCTTGTCTGAATACAATTCCCTTTTCAGATGTAGCTACTTGAATGAGCATGAAATGTTCTTTGTTTGGGTGAATACGAATATCGAAGTATCCTTTTTTGTCAGCGAAACTATAAAATTCTGCGGGTCGGTACATTGCTTCAAAATGTGAGTCAAACACGAATTGCAAGTTGCTTACGTATGTAAAAAAGGTTTTGACTTCATTAGTGGTATATTTGAGGTCGTGATATATGTGATCGTCATTTATAAGTTTGCCGATACATCCTTGTCCCGAGTCTATTTTTTCAGCTATTGAGTCAATGTTTCTTAAACTTGAACATGCATGCTGAGCTGTTTCTTCAAGAGAATCTATGCTTGTTTCAAGGCGCGAAGCTACTCTATTAAAATCACGATCAAATACACGGGAAATATTTTCTATACTTTCTTGAAATGATGGGAGTACTTCACGTTCAAGACGGTGTGAGATGCAATTAACTTTGCTTCCAATTTTAAAGATGTTGTCAACATCGCTTGAATTGCTGAAACAGTCTTTTAAAGAGCTTGTTACAGATTCTATGTGCTCCGCGATATCTTGTACTTTGCGTAAAATCACATCCATTGAGGGTTGTTCTTTTATGGGGCAGCAGAGTTTACTGCCGCTTGGCAGTCGTGGTGTTAAAGGGTTGCCCGGCATTATTTCAAGAAATTTTGAGCCTAAAAGTCCGTCTTGACGTACAATAGCGTAAGCATCCGCGTGTAATACATAATCGCGGTTTATCATAACTGTAGTATTTACTGAGCCATTTGACTCGAGTTCAACTTCTTGTACCCAGCCAACCGTAACTCCGGCGATTTTTACTTGAGCTTTTTTGGATAATCCCGATACGTCGTTGAAGGTTACATTGTACTGAGCGTACTTGGAGTTATCAAATCGTATGGCACCAATTTTTATGCTCATATACCCAAGTATCGATAATGCTAACAAAATGAAAAGGCCTACAAAGAATTCTGCATTCTTGCGCAATGTTGTTCCTCGATTTCTGTTTATCTTATATCCAATAAAGTTTCTTTATCTGCACCGTTGCTGGATCTTTACTTTCACGGTCGGTTGTGTCCCGTTCAAGTATAGCAAATATTCGGTGCGTTATCTGTCCCACCGTACCATAAGATAGCACGGAGAAGGTTTCCGGTCCAAAAGTAGTGTTTAACAAAGGTGTAATTCCTTTAGGGAGACTGTTAAAATCTTTTTTATAAATCTTTGAAAATAGGCTGTTCCATGAAGTAGGCCATGAATAGCTGCCCTTAAAGCTTTTGATTGCTTCTGATGCAGCTGTTTTATCGGGAGTAGGCAGCTCAAGAAGTGTGCGTATTGAATATGAAAATAGCCAAGGGTCGATTGTTTTTTTGTGTGTCCACAGCGTAAATATGTCTGTAAGATATACCGGTTTTTCACCTTTTGATGATTGGGGAGCGTCAGGTGAATAAAAGATATTGTTTTTGAATGTCGCAAAAGGCTTTATGGCAAGTAATTCGGTAACATCACGAATTTTGTCATCACGCTTTTTTAAAAAAGCTTCAAGTGCTTCAAAAAGATCCTGACTGCCGGATGTTTTTTTCATAGCCGTGAAAAGTTCCGCTAATGTTTTTTTAAGTTCTGTTTGTTCTTTGCTTGAGCCAATAAATGAATGTTTTTTGAAATCGTATAATTCATTGATATTAATTTTTCCATCTTCGCTCATAATGCATATTTTAATTTCACCATCTATGTTGTCATGTTGAGCGTTCAGTTTGATTGTTTGCCACGTATTGAGTACAGGGACTAACGTTTTTAAAAATTGTTGTGCTTGAGCGGCGCCGGCTTGTTGCTGCGTATCAGGCTTACTGTCTTTACTATCTTTTTGATCCGGAGATGGCTCTTTTTTTTCTTGTATAACATCGGCATGTGCCAGTTGTGAAAGAGCAAATTGCAGCCCGCCATATGCGAGTTCTTTAGCTTTTTCACGTTCGATAACTGTTTGTGTGAGCGGAAAAAATACTGTTGATCGATTAATAAGTACAGAGATCATGACAACAGCAAGTGATATGACAAGTAATGTTGTGATCAGAATAAAGCCGTGGCTGGTTTCTGCTGTTTTCATGTAGAACCTCTTTGATTGGATGGAGTACCGGCGGTTTTAAATATATCGTCTAATTGTTTACGTAGTTGCGTATTGGGCATAAAGGCGTTTTTAATTCCTTGTTGTTGGGATGTTCCCGCTGAAGGTTGAGCCGGAGTTTTCTTTTCAGCGTCTGCCTGTTGGGGTTTGAATAATGACATTAATGATAGTGGTCGCCTTTTTTGCACAAATTCGGTGTCGGTTATTATGGGAATCGAAAATACATATTTTATTTCCCGTTGTTGTGTATCGTATACCACTGCCTCTATATCAACAAAAACTGGGATAGGATAAGTAGTTTCTTGTATTCCTTCTTTTTTAACATCCTTTTTTATATATTCATCGCTGTCCCAAGTAGCGATATTTAAGATATATGTGGTATCTATAGTAGGTTTTTGTTTTTTGGACGGTGCTTGTTGTGCTTTAACATCTTTTTTATCTTCAGGTTTTTCAGCTTTGAGTTCGGTCTTTTTTATTGTTTTGGAGGTGTATTGTATTGATAAGCTTTTTATGCCGCCAACAACAGGATATGTTTTGCCGCTACGTTGACCAAATTCTAAAGGAATTGATTCTTGTCGTGTCAAAACATACGAGCCGGGCAGGTCACGATCTTTTTCAAGTTGATACGTAATACGGGTGAGCAATGGTTTTGCTCCGCCTGCTTGAAAAGAGCTGTTTGTGCTGTGCCAAAATCCTAATAAGGGATTATTAGAAACGAAAGATAAGATTTCTAACTGATTGCCCTTATTGGTGCTATAAAATATTTTTTCTATAATATTCTTTTCCTGCTTGTCTGCCTTTTTTTCTTGAGGAGCTTGTTGTGCAGTTGTTGTTTGTTGTAAATCTTTTTCTTCTTGTTGTGGTTTGTTATCAAGAAGCATTGTAGTTCCTGCAAGGTCCCGTTCAAAAAGTTGCTCAAGCCGGGCCGCTTTTTCATTGGCTGTCATAACCGATTCGGCTATCGTTGACGCGGAACTTATTTGAAAAAGCGATGTAAAAAGAATTGTCGCGATAAATCCGGAGATCGCGATTGCTACCATTACTTCAATAAGGGTAAAGCCTTGTCTATTCATGAGCTTGCTCCGCTTTTTTCTCCGGTTTATACACAAAGCTGACAAGTGAATCTTGCCGCGTGGCATTATTTTCTGTCCATTCTATGCGCACTGTTTCTTTGTATATATCTTTAAATTGTTTTGCGATAGAGCCGGAAGCTCTTTCTTGCGTATAGACAAATTTTGTAGGAGGGTCGTCTATCCTATCGGAAGGTGTAGCCTTGTCTTCGAGATTATTGCGGTGAGCGTGAACGAGAAAGTTTTTTGCCATATTAATGCGTCTGAAACGATCACGCAACATGCCTAAAGAAACCATGATGTTGTTCTGTGATATAAAAACCGGAGTGAGTATCATGGCCATAATACTCAAGGCAAGTACCGTTTCTATAAGAGTGAATCCATTGTTATTTTTGGAATGTATCATATTCTTTCAATTGCGCGCTAAAAGGATTTAAAACAAGGCCTACAGGTCGAGGCGTTCCATCAGGCAATGTGTCGTTTGTGTCTAACAGATTAATAGTAATATCCTGTGTAAGTCCATCCGGCATTATATAAAAGTAAAACAGATCTCTGGTTCCACCGCGTGTTTCATCGGTTCCTTCGATAAAGAAATTTTTAACTTCAAACTGTTGCGGAATGTCCATTATGGTTTTTAAGTAATCTATTTTGACTAACGGAGCTTTTTTCTCATCAACGTGTTCCGGCGTGTCGGCGACTTTTAGATATATTTTTCTTTTATTAAAGTCAAAGGTAACAATATGAATCTTATGAGTAATAAGTGCCTGTTGCCATCCTACAAATAATATAGCATTAGTTTTTGCTATAAAATCGGTGCGTTCTGCTCGTGCTGTCGGAGCAAAAAGATTAGGAGCAACAACGGCTGCCATAAACCCGATAAGGGCTATGGCAACCAGAATTTCGATTAAGGTAAATCCTTGAGTACGCATATCTATTTAGATATCCCACACATCTATGCGTTGAGGTTCATCAGGGTCGCCATCTGAATATAATTGATACGCGTGTTCTTTGCCCGGAGTTAATTGGTATTGAATAGGTTGTCCCCATGAGTCTTCAGGTGCTTTTTCAAGCAGTTGTCCCGGCCACTTTGAAAGAAGTTTAGGATCGGATGGTTTTTCAGTCAAATCCTTTAATGTTTTGGGAAAGACTCCGGCAAACATCTTATAGGTACTGATTGCGGTTTGTGTGTTTTTTAAAGTGGATTTTGTGCTTGTCATCTGTCCTCGTTTTTGGAGCGCTCTGAAAGCTATAGTGGTAGCAGTCATCATAAACGCAACAATGGCTATAGCGATGACAATTTCTATTAGCGTAAAACCTTTATGTGCGCGAGAATGTGTCATAGTAAAAACTCCTCTGTCTTTTGGTTCTATATTACATCAATCCGGCTGAACTTTGTGTCATTTTAACAATCGGCATTGCAATTGCCACAATAATAAATCCGACAATAAGAGCCATGCCAACTATCATGATAGGCCCTAAGCTTGCTGTCATTTTGTCGGTTATAACGCCAAGTTCCTCCTCGTAATTGTGGGCGACTGTTGTGAGCATGGTATCCAGTTGTCCGCTTTCTTCGCCGGTGCTTATCATATAAATGGCGATTGGAGGGAACAAGTTTGTTTGTTTCAAATACTGTGCAATTTTACCCTGTTTTATTATTTTGTCACGAGCCTCATTAAGTGTATCGGCAAGTATTCTATTGTCGACAATACTGACGACGATGTCGAGTGACTCTGATAAGTTTACGCCTGCGCCGACAAGAAGCCCCAGCGTTTGGCAAAATTGTACGACAGCGTTAATGCGTGTGAAATACTTAATAAAAGGAATTTTGAGTTTTAATGAGTCTATGGCGCGAGCACCTTTGTTGGTCGACTTTATATACATATACAGAGCATAGAGCGCGACAAGAACAATGATAATAAGGATGAAATACGATTTAACGAAATCGGATAAAGCGATAATAATACGGGTTGCTTTAGGAAGTTGTTGGTGTTGGCTACTGAACGCTTGTACCATTTGTGGAACTACAGCTGTCAACAAGAATACGACGACTAATGTAATTACGGCAAGTTGAATTAATGGATATGTCATAGCACCGCTTACACGTTTTTGTATTTCTTCTTTGCGTTCATAAAAAGTAACGAGACGATCGAGTATTGGTTCTAATTTGCCGCTTGCTTCACCGGCGCGAACAAGTTGTACATAAATTTTGTCAAAAACATGAGGATATTTGTTTAATGCGTTTGCAAAAGAGCTTCCTTCTTTAAGATCATCTTTGATACCTACCAACATCGTATGCATGGTACCCGTAAATTGATCGGCAAGTAGCTCGACCGATTGCAATAGTGGAATTCCGGCTTTAAGCATGACTGCTAATTGTCTGGTTAAATTGATCTTGTCTTTTATTTTTACCGGTCTTGCAAACAAACGCTTATACCAAGGAATACGCGACTCTTCTTTTGCGGCACTGATTGTTGTTGGAAATAGTCCTTGGCGTATCAGTTGTTCTTTTGCAAATACGGAAGAGGGTGCGTCTAAGTATCCGGAAACTTTTTTACCATCTTTTGCAAATGCTTGGTAAAAGTATAATGGCATGCGTAACCCTTTATTGTTACGGAAAATTTGTTATATGTGCGAGCTTGAACATTCTTTTTTTTTCATGCTATGCTAAAAGCTCTTAGGATATCAAGGTTTATTTGCAATATTGATAGGAAATGTATATGAAAACAAGAATATGTATTGCAATTACTGTTCTTTCTACCCTTATATTTATTAATAGTGCAAAATCAGAGAATAATCAACAGGCAATATGTCTTACAGACAAAGATTGTTCAAGCTTGTGTGCACCTATAATTTTTGCCAAGGGTGGTTTGACAAAGTTTTTGCAGGGCGTGTTTAACAGGCGTGAGTATGCCCAAGATGTGATGCCGCATGATCTGTCTCATTTTATACAATGCTTTGATTACGCTCAAAACAGGTTTGGTAAACGTATGCATGGGCGCCATGTGATACGTATCTTTACGCATAAATTAAGAGCTGTTCCTTATATGAATGATAAAGCATTTCTGGCGATGCTTGATGATGTACTTCCAATTATGCAGCGCTATATGGATAATGCGGAGCAGAAAGTTGCTTCATCAATGAAACTCTCTATTAACAAGATGTTATATGATACGTTTTTGGCTCAATTTGAACAGTTTAAAGCATCACCACAGAATTTTTTTGATTCGTTAGCCGATGATATTACCGCAACGATATATGATCCTCAAACATGTTATGGAGACATAAGCCTTGATGAGTTTCGTCGTGCGTTTACACGTTTTCTTGAAATAGGTGTTTCCAAGATAGTTTGGCATGCAGAAGATGGATTAGATACATGGAAATCGGTCAAAGAAGTAGCAACGAGGCTTGAGCGTATGACCGATGCCAAGATGTTTGATAGCGATGAGCTTTACGAATTGCATGATACATTGCTTGAGCGGTACTGTTATTTTCTTGATGTTGTCACACTTGATATGAAACCTGATTTTTTTGGAGAACTTAAACGCACTATAGCTGCTGATGCTCTTACCTTGCTTGATGATGAAGAGCTTGAATTATGTCTGGAAACCAGAAGAGATCGCATCAATAATCTTGTACAAGAATGTGAGTTTAAGGCGTGTGCGGCAAGCCAAGGATTTGTTCTCAGTTAATAATGATAGCTTACTATACAGGGTTAAATTTTTTTGATATTCTTTGGTGAAGTTTATTGGTTAGCCTATTTTGAAAGGTTCTTATCGAAGAAAGCTCGTATCAGTTGTTTTGTCGGTCGGTTTATTATTTTCTTATTTTTTGGATTTGAATGAACATTTACGTAGGGAATCTTTCCTTTTCATCGAATGAAGATGGGTTAAAGCAACTTTTTGAACAGTTCGGCTCGGTTTCTATGGTTAAAATGATGAAAGATAAAATTACCGGGCAACCGCGTGGTTTTGCTTTTGTTGAAATGCCTATAGCTGCTGAAGCTAAACTTGCCATTGAAAAGACAAATGGAGCAGAATTTGACGGGCGTAATCTTCGTGTAAATGAAGCTCGTCCTGTTGAAGAACGCGGTCGTCGTGATTTTCGTGGACCTCGTCCACAACGCAGCGGTGGTTTTAATCGCAGTAACCGTCGCTTTTAATTAAGTCAGATAACAAAGAGCCATTCGCTTAATCGAGAATGGCTCTTTTCTTTTAATGTTATTGATTGTGGGTAGGCTTGGTTTTGTTATGGTTGATTTTGTAGTCTGCTGCCCATGAGAGAAAAATATTTTTTACATGCATAATTTTTTTGTAACTATCATCAGCCTTGTTTAATAATTTTTGCTGTATCGGTAAAATTCCTTGAAGGTGCAGTTTCTGTACCCATGTATAATATGTAATGTATTTTTTGAGTAACAAAATTTCTTTATCTATTGCTTGTACAAACGCAATTAATGGAGAAATAAAGTCTGTAGGATTTTTAGGATTGCTATAGCGTCGTTGAATTTCCAAAATGAGTTCTTTAGCCAGCTCTTTATGATTTATAGCCATAAACTGTTCAGCTGTTATTTCATTATGCCAGGATGCCCATGTGTCAGTGCGCTCTAAAAATTTGTTTGCTTGTACCGTGTAGTTACATGCGACAATGTAACCGCCAAAAAGAAGAGATGCTCCTAAGAGATATCTGTTTTTATTAAAAAAGGTTACCGTTCGGTTGCTCCATTGTTTAAAAGGTAGATTCGAGAAAAATTTGTCAGGTAACAATACAGGATTTTGTATTTGTGTGGGACAAAAATTTACGTTTAATGTAAGGTTCTGGTTCATTGTTTCAGGATTTTCTATTGTTGGCTTTTGGGTAATTGATCCTGAATGAAACCAAGCTTGGGTAGGGCATGCACAGGTGAGAAAAAAACATAAGAAAAAGCGTTTTTTGTAAAAGTTCATACGGCTCCTTTTTTTTCGATTATCCCTTGTATCAGTATTGCATATTATTGATAATCGGCTCAATGATGTGTTAAAAACATATCAATAATAAACTACTTTGATACAAAGGAATCCAATGACCCGAAGAAAATCAACATATCCGATACATGATTGTATTCTCAACAGGTGGTCGCCGCGGGCGATATCTGAAGAGATGATTTCTGACGAACAGATGATGTCATTATTTGAAGCAGCGCGATGGGCACCTTCTTCATTTAACGCGCAATTATGGCGTTTTGTATATGCAAAAAGGGGAACGCCTTACTTTCAGAAGTTCTTTGATCTGCTTGTTCCGTTTAATCAGTCGTGGGCAAAAAATGCGTCTTTTTTGGTTCTCATTATTTCACGCACGAAATTTACCTATAATGATCAACCGTCTCGGACTCACTCATTTGATGCCGGCGCCGCTTGGCAAAATCTTGCGTTAGAGGGTTCAACGCAAGGTCTTGTTGCGCACGCGATGGAGGGTTTTAATTATGATAAAGCTCGTCAGGTGTGCGCTATCCCGGATGATTATTCCATTGAAGCTATGGTTGCCGTAGGAAAACATGGGTTAATTGCGGACCTTCCTGAAGAATTACGAGAAAGAGAATTTCCTTCAGATAGAGAGCCTTTGCAGACATTTCTTTTTGAAGGGATCTTTAGAAAATAAGGGTGTTTTATGTTGCTCAAATGCGCGCATTTCATTCTTTCCGAATGGATTTGGAGTGTTACTTGGGATACGTACCATGTTCCATTCAATATTGTTATTATGCTTCTTCTTTTGAAGTTCTTTTTAAATATTGATATGGTGCCTGCTGTGTTTATATCGATTACCTCGCAGCTTTTTGCCTTTCTGTTGTTGAGTGTCTTCACGATCATGGCTTTATATTGCATCGGTCCTATTGTAGGGCCGGATAGTTTTATGGTTGTTCCTAAGCCTTTATATGCCACTCTTGCCCTTGGTCTTATGTATGCTTTTTTTCAGATACTTTTTTTCCTATGCGCAAAGCGTTGGATAAAGGTTTCTTCGCCTTCTTTAATTGTTATTACTCTGATAAGTAATAATTTAACCGTGTTAATTACCTGGCTTTTATACTCTATTGAATGATTTAGAGGCAATAAACAATCTTTTTTTGATGCCCTTTAAATTGTGCACATCAACTGAATAATTAATTCATATAGAATTATTATTAATTGACAGATTATGATTTTAATATTATAATTATCTAAATTATCAATTCTAAGTGAATATCTTGATGTTTAAAAGGGTTATAATGGGAAAAAAATCGGATCTTTTTTTAATTTTTTCAATGTTGATAGGTTTTTCTTTATATGCCGCTGAAGAGAAAATCAATTTTCAGCGACTTGTCTGTATTTTTGACCGTGGCGTTATAGCCCAAACGATTCCTTCCGGAAGTCTTTATGCGTTTATGGGTCAGAGCGAAGCTTGTAAAAATATGCTCATTTCTTGTTTAAAGGAAAGAGTACCTGTTCTTGTCAGTGCCCATGTAATGAAAAATCTGTATGATCACCTGCGCTATTCTAAATTTAAGTTCGATGATATACAGATAGAAATGATTAAGGTGCTGATGCGTGTGGACCAGGTATATATGGATGCGGCGTTACCTGAGACTGAGCTTAAGAGAGCAGTGGAATGGGTACGCACTAATAAGCAAAGGGAGCATGAAAACTTAAAAATTAAAGAATTGTTATCAAATCAACTAATATTTCAAACGGTGAGTGATAACGTACAGATGCTTTTAATTTTGCCTTGTGATGCCCCTGTTCCCGTACCGGAAAGAGCGGCTGTATTAACGAAAGCGGGATTTAATCCGCAAGCATTTAAGCATGTAGGCTTCGGTTGTACTGTGTTAAAAAAAGTTTTTGAGCATATGTACGATGCCCCTGAAAAAATTAAAGCAATAGCAGGTCCTATTAGTATTTCTGAATTAGAAGCATTATTTGTTGATGATAGTACTTTGCGTAGAAATATTGTTCTTGTCGGGCATGGATCCATTGGTTGTATAGCACAAATGAGTATGGAGAATTACGATTCATTTTTGTATATGCTTGGTACTAAGAAGTGTGCAAGTCTTGGATTACTATCATGTTATGCTTCAGCCCCAAAAAATCGTACTCCATATAAGGGTAATCTACGTTTTCCTATATTTTTATTTTCTGTGGGCGATACGGTTTCGTTTGCTACTGCCGATGATAGATTATTTAGTTTGACGAAGTATTTTGAAGGTATTGAAGAATATGTTTGTCATGAGCAAGGTGATGAAAGTGGTATTGCTATTTTAAAGAAAGCATTGGTATGTATCCATTGTAATGTACCGAATAATACTCCATGGGTTTATTTTCCGGGAAGAGATGGGCTTGTTTCTGAATTTGATCTGGTAAAAATAAAATCTCCTGTTTCAGTTCAAGCGGCATCTACGGAACTGCGTGTTCCTCATGCTATTGCAACTACTCCGGAACCTCAAGGAGTTGCTATGCAGCCTGTTAATAAAGATACATTATTAATAAATGATGAACTTATTGCTGAGCTTCAGAGGGTAGGTGCTTCATTGGAAATTACAGACAAGAAGTTTCTCTATGTATATGTAAAAACTATTCCGACTCCAATAATTTTTGAAAAAACTGTTCCGCAAATATTTTCGATGGTTAACGATATATCTTATTTCAATTGTTTTGGAAGCATAAACCTTAAGTCCGGACAATTATGTCGCTATTTGATATCTTTGCTCTATGCTTTAAGATCCGTGAAATTGACAACAATCATTGGATCTATTTCTTGCTACAATCATCTTGATTTTTGTATGGGAGATACTGTTGCTCCTGAAGATCGTCTGCTCCTTGAACATGTTATTATTAGGCCTGTTTTTTTAGGTGGGCATGAAGCGAAGCTTTTTCTTGTGTTGTATCGTTTAGGAAATGATAGAAAATTTTATAAGCTTGAATATATACCTGAAGAACGACCATTGACTCGTAAAGATGATACTCAAAGACGGCTAAAAAGTGAGTATTGTGGTTATGTAATGCAACTGAAAAACAAGCAATGTGATGATTATGCACGCAAGTTATTAGATCAAATGCTTCTTGTAGCTCAAGAAAGACCGTTTGCTCGTGGCGTAGAATTGGCACGTGTGCCTTCTTGTCAGGCTGTGCCAATGGTTACCGGAACTGAAGGTCAAGGTAGTTATGATGGTAAACGTGTATTGAGTCCTGCAGACGCCAAAGCGTCTTCTTTATTAGCTAAAAGAATGCGTCCTTCTGAAGATGGAGACATGCAATGAAACGGTTATTTTTGTTATGTATATCAGTTTTGATGTCACAGATTGTTTACTGTATGCAGCTAGAGCC
>Ga0265297_10007552_pt1 | contig 14991 bp, 16 predicted proteins | sample Munlanlwell13791_FD_192502 | JGI IMG/M metagenome (GOLD analysis project Ga0265297, IMG submission 192502) | Leachate microbial communities from a municipal landfill in Southern Ontario, Canada - Leachate well 137-91 | ecosystem: Engineered > Solid waste > Landfill > Unclassified | place... | reverse complement strand
TCTTCGTAACGAGGAGAACCACCTGCTCCTTGTCCGGAAGCGCGTCCGGCCCCACGAGCTGCACTATTTCCTGGAGTTCGGCTTCCTTCTGGAGCAGTTCCATGGCCTTGTCCCTCATCCCGGGAAATTCATCAGAAACATTGGTCCTGAGCCATTCGTCCAGGCTGTCCTTGTAAAGCGAGTAGCTCTTGAGCCAGTTGATGGCAGGGAAGTGCCTCCTTTGCGCAAGAGATGCATCCAATGCGAGGAACACCTTGGTTACGCGCAATGTGTTCTGGGAAACAGGTTCGCTTATGTCTCCGCCCGGCGGGGAAACCGCGCCTATTATCGAGATGGAGCCGTAGCGCTCGTCGGTTCCCATCGTGCGCACCCTTCCGGCCCTTTCGTAGAATTCCGCGAGCCTTCGCGCGAGGTAAGCCGGATATCCTTCCTCTCCGGGCATTTCCTCCAGCCTTCCCCCGATTTCACGCAACGCCTCTGCCCACCTGCTGGTGGAATCCGCCATGAGCGCCACGTTGTAGCCCATGTCCCTGTAATACTCGGCGAGCGTGATTCCCGTGTATATGCTGGCTTCGCGCGCAGCGACCGGCATGTTGGAGGTGTTCGCGATAAGAACGGTCCTTTCCATGAGCGGCTTCCCGGTCTTGTCGTCCTTCAGGTGCGGGAATTCCGTGAGCACTTCGGTCATCTCGTTTCCGCGCTCCCCGCAGCCGATGTAAACCACTATTTCAGTGTCGGAATATTTGGCAAGGCTCTGCTGGGTTACGGTTTTGCCTGAGCCGAAAGGCCCTGGAATGGCCGCGGTCCCGCCTTTTGATATCGGGAAGAACGTGTCAACGACGCGCTGCCCTGTGACCAGCGGGATTACCGGCGGGAGCTTCTCGGTATAAGGCCTGGGCGTGCGCACGAACCACTTCTGGTACATGTAGAGGTCCTTCTTCTTTCCCGCAACTTCTATCTCGCCTATCTCCTGCTCTATGGTGTACTTGCCTCCTTTTATGCTGAGGATTTTTCCCCCGTACGGGGAAAGGACCCTGTGCACTATGAGGTCTGTTTCCTGAATTTCCCCGAGCACGTCGCCCATCTTCACGTGATCCCCTGCCTTGACTTTCGCCTTGAACTCCCATTTGATGTCGCGCGGGAGCGGAGGGACGTTTATGCCCCTGCGGATGAAATAGCCGCTCTTCGCCTCTATGTCTTTCAGCGGCCTCTGTATGCCGTCGTAAATGTTCCTGAGTATTCCCGGACCGAGCTCCACGCTGAGAGGCTGCCCTGTGTTTTCAACCGGTTCCCCTGGCTTGAGCCCGTTGGTGTCCTCGTAAACCTGCACCACCGCGGTCCCGCCCACGATTTTGATTATTTCCCCCACGAGGCCCTCTTCCCCTACGCGGACCACGTCGTAGAGCTTCGCGTCCTCCAGGTTCTTCACTTCCACGACCGGCCCGGAAATCCTTTTTAGCGTACCTTTCTTTGCCATTCAATCACCTTGAAATGCCATCATTGCTTTTTCGTCATGCTTCTTTCCCTGCTCACTGCTTTGCGACTATGTCGAAGCCCAATGCGCGCTTTATGAGCGCCCTTATGTTCGCGGCCTCGGTGCTTTCCACCGCGACGTCCGGAAGCGCGACCACCACCGGATAGGCGAGGTTCGAGATTTTCTTCTTCAGGCGCCAGTCCATCTGCTCGCCCAGCTTCTCGCTTATGAATATTATCGAGTATTCCTTGGAATCTATCAGCCCGGAAAGCTTCTGCTCGGCGTCCTTTTCCACGGTGAAAACGTCCTGCACCCCTGCGAGCATGAAGCCTTCGGTGAAGTACCTTTCCCCGAGCACGGTTATTTTTCCCTGGGCCATTTCATCACGTCAATTCTAGTCTAATTCTGGAACACCAGCATCTCCTCTATCTTCTTGTCCGGAGTGCCGAATTCCTTCGCAGTAGCTATCTTCCGTATGTTGAGTAGCAGGAAGCCGAGCAAAGTTCCCAGCGAGAGCGTGGTGCGGTAGAATGCGCGCACCTTCGCGGCGCCAAGCATCTTCTCGAACTCCATCTCCAGCTCCACCACGCCCGCAGGCGGGGCTTTCAGGCCGAACAGCTGTGCTGCCGCCTTGAGCGTGTCCTTCTCGTCCCTCGCTTCTATCATCTGGTCGAAGCTCTTGAGCGGCTTGCTTCCGTCCTTCATCAGGAACCTGCTTATTGATTTCCTGTCGCTTACTCCGTGGCGCTTGAGCCTGATTATCGTGGTTGCGTTCTTCAGGTCTATTTCAGTCGCGAATGTTTTGGCTATGGGCGCCATCTCGCGGCTCTGGAACATGCCGCTCTTCCGGTAAAGGGAGTAGTAGAACCTGTCCAGGAGCAGCTCGAGCTTCATGATTTCCGCGTTGCCGAAATGCATGAAGATTTTTTCAAGCTCGGTGCTCGAAACCATGCCGCTTTCCACCAGCCCCTTTCCAAGCCTGGTTTTCACGAAGCGCATGAAGAGCGCGGTTCCCTTTCCTTCGAAAAGGCTCTTGGCCTCGCCTTCGTCCAGCGACTCCAGGGGCATGAGGAAAGGCGCCACGTCCTGGTAGGCTTTGCCGGTAAGCCTTGCATTCAGCAGTATTTTCGTATTCACCACATCCCATTTGGTCAGGAGCACGTCCACGGCTTTGCGGTCTTCCCCAGGGGCTATGCGCACGAGTTTCTTCGCGACAGAAGCGAAGTGCCTCGCGGCCGCGACTTCCACCAGCTCCGAGCCGTGGTGCTTCATCGAAAGCTTCACCAGCTCCTCCTTGTACGGAGTGCGCTCCAGCATCCCTATGACCGCGTCTATGCTCCGCACCCTCACCAGCTCCTGGAGGAACTCTTTTTTCAGGAGCAGGCTCTTCATGGAACTCACGCGGGCGTTGGAATAGCCGTACTTCGCGGGGCGGTAGAACGGGCTGGCCTCTGCCAGGGCCCCGTACAGCCGCTGCACCAGGGCCGTGCCCCCGGAAATGGTAAGAGATTCTTTATCCATAATACTCACGCATTTACGCATTCGCGCCCGCTATCTGCCTTTTTTGTTCGCTTCCGAGAAGAGCGCGGCGTATATGTCCTTCCTGACCGCGTCGCGGTTGGCTTCGAGCAGCTCCTCCATGCTCAGGTCTATCCTGAGCCGGCCGTCCTTGCTCTCGACTATCGCCCCGCCGAGTATGTCCGCGTCCTCGACCACTGGCGCGCCAACAGAAGCGAGGAGCTTCTTGTCCCCCTTGCGCACGTGCACGACCGCCTTCCCCCCGAATTCGGAAACCACCGAAGAGACGCTCTTCCTGAGCTTCTCGGCGTAGTTCCTGGTCTTGGCGTATGCCTTTATCTGCCCTATCAGGCCCTCTATGGCCGAATTGACCGCGTCCTCGCGGGCTTCCGAGAGCACGCGCTTGGCTTCGAGCTTTGCCCAGCTGAGGCGCTCGCGCCTCTCCCCCTCGACCATTTTCCTGGCTTCATCTTCCGAGGATTTCACCTTGGCCTCGCCTTCCGAGCGAACTTTCGCGAACTCGGCCTCGAGCTCGGCTTCCGCTTTCTGAATGGCGCCTTCGCCCTCTTTCTTGGCCTCCTTGAGGATGGCGCCTTTTATGTCCTGCAGCATGTTACAGACCCCGGCTCATATTGGGCTGGTTATCTTGCTCACTATCAGGTAGGACACTATGAACCCGAATATCAGGATGGATTCCGGAATCAGGTAGTATATGAGAAGCTTGCTGGATTCTTCGGGCCTTTCTGCAATTACGCCCATTGCGCTTGAACCCACGCTGCTTTGCACTACCGCCGTAGCCGCTGCCGCCCCGAGCATCGCAATTGCCGCGCTCAGCGCTATTGCCCCCGGATCCCCCAGCCACGTTCCTGTTACCGCGGCTGCCGCACTTGCTGCTGTCGTTGCATCTGCCATATGTTTTCACCTTTTTCATTTATCTTTCAATCCTTCCATGGCGAAAGGCTCGAACGCCTTGCCGCCACCCTGGAAGAATTTTGAGTAGAATTCTACCAAATTGAGCCTGCCCCCTTGCACGATGCTCTCGAACATCGCGAGCGCGGCGTTGAACACGTGCAGGAGGATGAATACGATGAGGACGATGAAGCCTTTTTCAGGCGTAGGCTCGAACATCTCGTTGATTATTTCCGCTATTATCACGCCGGCCGCACCCGCGGCCGCGATTCGCGCGTAGGACATCGCGTTGGCCGCGAGCCCCGGAATCTCGAAAAGGCCCGGGAGCCCTTCAGCATAGAAGATAACCGGGACCATCGCCACCAAACCGAAAAGCGCATAGTTGCCTGTCTGGGAAGGCAGGAGATTGAACATGAGCGAGCACACCGCGACGGTTCCGCACATCAGGGCCACGAACCACGCGATTTTGGCGGCAAAGTGCTTCTTGTCGTGGTGGTATGCGTTCACAGCGCCCAGAAGGAAGCCCAGGCCGAGCTGGGCCACGCCCGCAAGCACTGTGAGGCCTATCACGAGGCTGAGATTGTGGCCCCTGCTTATGCCCTGGTACAATGGCGCTGCCATCCCCAGGTTAAGGCCCCATGCGCCGAGCAGCTCTATCAGCCTGAAGTGAGTGAGCCCGAACCATTCGTCAAACACAACCCCGAAGAACATGGCCGCTATCGAGGAAGTGAGCCATATCTTGGCAACGTTGCCGAGCATGCCGCCCTTGAACTTGCGCAATATGAGCATGGAAAGGAATATGGAGATGAGCCCGTAGCCCACGTCCCCGAGTATCATCCCGTATACTATCGGGACGGTGAACATCAGTATCAAAGTCGGGTCGAGCTCGCTGTATGCCGGAAGGGAATAAAATTCGACCAGGAACTGGAACTGCCCCGTGTTCTTTGGATTGTCGAGCACTATGGGCGCGCCCTCCTCTTCGTCGTATTGCAGGAGCTGGGTTTCCTCCGCGAAATCCCTGGAGAGCGCTTTCTTCAGGTTCGGGACGTCGCTTTTCTTCAGCCAGCCGCTCACTGCCGTCACTTTTCTGCCTCCGGCGAATCTGGCGGCAATGGTGGCGCGGTCCGAAAGCATGGAAAGCGCTTTCTCAACGCCCAGGAGCCTTCCGAAATAGGTTTCGCGCAATGCCAGCAGCTCCCTGTCCGTTGCAGCCAGCGAGGAACGCGCATTTGAAATCGCGGCTTCCAGCTCTGCCTTCCCGTTCTCGAACGTCGTGAAATTGGGCGGGAGCGCTATGCGCTCGAAACCATACCTTGAAGCAATGAAGTCTATGCTCTCCTTGCGCGGATAGAACACGAGAACCGCGAACTTCTCTTTCCCCAGGGGCAAGTGAGCGAACTCCCCCGAGCCTTTTAGGTATTCGGCCAGGTCCTTCCTGAGCTTCGGAAGGGCCTCCTTCTTCACCGAACCCAGGACAAAGGTGAAATTCTTGGTCTCGAGGCGCGAGAAATCCATGTTGGGAAATGAGGATATTCGGTTCAGCTCTGTAAGCCGCTTCTCCAAATCCTTCAGCTGGGCGGCCAGATCGGACCTTGCTTTAGCCAGCTCCCGGAGCGAATCGTCAATGACAATGGATCTGGATTCGGCGAGCATTTTCGCGTATTCCGGCTCCTGGATCGGCTGCGCTTCTGCGGCCCCCCGCGCGTCTTTGGGCGAAGGGAATGAGGAGAGCGCGGAGATGAGGGAGCGGATTCGAACTAGTTCCTTTGATATTTCGTCGTATTCCTCAAGGGGCTTGCCTTTTTCGAGGCCGCCGAGCTCAAGGTGGTCTATCTGGACCATTCCGAGCCGATGGAGCGCGGAAATCAGGGCGCTCTCGCTGCTTTTGGTTGCGAGCAGCACGATTTTCTGCATCCTGACAGGTTTAAGCATATCCTCACAGATTGGAAACGAAGTTTTGGAAAACTGACTGAATCGCCTTTTCGCCGGGCTTTCTGGAGCGGAGCGGGCCTGCCTGCTTCTTCGCCTCGTCCACTATCCCCTCCACGAGCTTCTCGGTCTTCTGCCTCTCGAGCGCAAGAATCTTGTTCTTGGCGTCCACGGACTTCTTTTCGAAGGACTCGCGGAGCTCGACGCCCTTTTCACGCCCTTTCCTGAGCAGTTCCGCCACCTTGGCGTCATAATTAGACTGGAGCGCATCGGCTTCGCTTTCCGCAGAGCGGATGCTCTCCGCAAGATCCTGAAGGTCGCTGTGTTTCTTATCGGATTCGTGCGTGCTCATATAACCATCCTCTGGACATTGAGCTCAATTCAAAATCCTCGGCTTTTCAATATGGCTAAGGACTTTGGATTTGATCAAACAGCCGGGCCTGATCCATCTGGATTATTTGGATTAATTTAATAATTCTGAACCAATCTAAACTTCCAAAAAATCTGTTCATATATAGGATTAAACCTTTTTAAACCTTTCTTAAAAAGACGCGTACTGCGACGTTTTCCCAGGGCACTGGATGCGACAGGCCGGAGCTGCGGACAGGTTAACGGCTAGGGGAATGGAAAAAGGGAAAAGAGGAGTATGATGGGCAGATGGTAAGCCGAAGCTCCATCCGACCCTCACTTCGCTTTCCCATCCAAGCGGACGGTCAAGCACAAGGTATTTCTGGATAAACTTTAAATAGCCAAGTTTTCCTCTCGCAGAACAAAAAACACAAAAAATGCGATGGAGTCACACTTTGCCAAATCCCGCCCTGGGATGGAGGAATGGAAGCCGGATGTGTTCCTGCGAAATATAAAAATTTATAAATGAAGACGAGGTTATAGTGCGCATGGGACGAGACCATTCTGGAGTGAAGAGATTGTGGAATATAATTCTGGCCGCAGTGCTTGTCGCCGCGGCATTTTTCCTCGGAGCGTACCTGCTTTACCTGAACCAGAATTCGCTCATGGGATGGAATGCGCAGAACGGGTCATTAACCCCTGCCAACGGGACCCAGGCGAACGCGAGCGGAGGATGCGGCGATGACTGCCTGCTGAAGCTCGCGCTCCACACTGCGGACCAGTCCTACTGCGCGAACATGAGCGACGCGCGCGACGACGAATGCTGGGAGATTTTCGCGCACGACGACCTGGCCGCCTGCCTTGAAATAGACGATTACTCCAGCAGGAAGAACTGCATAGACGACATTTCCTTCGGGCAGAAGAACGCCTCGCTGTGCGACCTGCTTTCCGCGAACGACAGCGTGATGTGCAGGGAGAAGATAAATCCCCCGTGCATGGACGTGGCTGAAAAAGCCGGAAGGGAACTGTGCCTCGCCCTGGGCAAGAACGACAGCGCATATTGCAGCGATGACATGCAGTGCCTTGTCGGATATGCGAGAGAGAGGAGCGACCTGGCCGCATGCACCGCCATAAGCGGAGAGGCGGAGAGGAACGCCTGCTTCGGCATGGTCGCGAACAAGGACAGGTGCGAGCCCATAACCGGCGTGTACACCAGGGACTATTGCTATCAGCTCCTCGCAATCTATTCAGGCGACTATTTCTACTGCGACAAAATAGAGAACGATTTGTACAAGTTCAACTGCTATACTCCTGCCGCGATAGCGACCGGGGACGAGACATACTGCAAGAAGGCTGGCATCATTTACGACGAAGACTGCTATTCAAATTTCTCGCTCACCACCGGAAAGCTTTCCGGATGCCTCGCCATAAGCGACCCGTTCGAGGTTAACAAGAGGAACGGGTGCATGTACGCTTACGCGAGGGCCTTCGCGTACCCCTCGGTGTGCAGCTACCTCTCCATGGTTTACATGAGGACCAACTGCTACGCGAACGCGATAGCAGACGCGACGAACCTGACGGTGGAGAAGTGCGACGGGGTTTCCAACCCTGACTGGAGGGACAAGTGCTTCACCTCGCTCGCTAAGCAGACCAACGAGAAGAATGCGTGCACCTACATAAAGGGCACGGACGAAAAGAGCAGGTGCGAGTCCCTGTTTCCATAGAACAAATTTTCGTTTCGGTCTTTTCATTAGTCCAATTGAAACGCTAAAGAAAAGAAGCCGGAATAGCTGATGCGAAAATGAAAAATCATACTGAGGCAGGCGCGGGTTTCGCCTCTGGGGCGGCCGGCTGCTCAGGTGCGGATTCGGGCTTGGGCGCCACCTTCTTGAAATCCTCAAGTTCCTCGAAATAGCTGGGCTCGTACTGGAACTGGTCGTAGGATGCAATTTTGCCCTGGGACATCATGAGCTCCCGGGTGAGTATGAAGAATATGAGGGCAAGGGACTTCCTCCCCTTGTTGTTGGCCGGAATCACGTAGTCCAGGAACTTGGTCTCGTTGTCAGTGTCGCAGAGCGCGACCACCGGAACCCCGACTTTGGTGGCTTCCATGACAGCTTCGTGCTCGTTCTTAGGGTCGCACACGAATATGAGCTTCGGCTCCCTGAAATTGGGGAGCGCGATGTTGGTGAGCGTGCCGGGGATGAACCTGCCCCTGTTCAGCGAAACGCCGGTGAGCGCGGAAAATTTCGACGCCGCGTTGCCCGAGTAGGTTCTTGACGCGACCACGAGCACGTCTTCGGGCTTGTACCGCCCGATGAGCTTCGCGGTCTGCCTGAGGCGCGCGTCGGTCTCCCTGAGGTTGAGTATGTGGAGCCCGTCGTCGCGGGTCTTGAATATGTACCTGCCCATGTCATAGGTGTGCATCTTGGTGCCTATGTGTATGCCCGCTTCGAGATATCTCTCCTGCTTCACGAGCATGTTCGACTTTTCATCTTTTTCTTCTGCCATTCCTTTCACCTGAAACCTCGATTTGCTTTCGAGCGTTATTTCCCGTTCGGGAAAAATTGGGGCCGCCGAGACTTCCAAAGCCATTTCGAACCGTCCGGTCCGGGCATCTTTGAACTCAGATAACAGACACCCCAAGCCTGCAGGATACCAGGTTACCTCACGGCCCCGTAAACTTCATTTTTGGTACTTCTTCACGTCGTCCAGCTCCACGAAGGAAACGAACATGCGCCTGCAGCAGTAGCGCGTAACGCCAAGCTGGTCGAGCGCCTTGTCCACCCCCTGCGGGGAATTCTTCTTGTAGTCCTCGTAGAGGTCCCCGATAACGGAACCGCACGTGAAACACCTGACAGGAAATTCCATCCATTCACCTGTATGATTTCTGGAACCTGGCTCTTGCCTTCGGTCCCTTGTACTTCTTCGGCTCCACCCTCCTTACATCGTCAACTAGGAGCGAGCGGTCGTGCTCCAGGTAAGCGGCCTTGAGCTTGTCGTCCACAGTTGCGAGGTACTCCACGAGCGCCTTCGCAATCGCGGTCCTCGCCGCCTGGGCCTGCCCGAGCTGGCCGCCCCCGTGCACAGAAACGTTTATGTCCATGGACGCGGCTTCCTTCCCGATGAAGCCGAGCGGCTCCATCACTATCTCGCGGATGTACCTGTTCGGGATGGTTCCGAAGAGTATTCTATTGAACGTGTATCTTCCCTTCCCCGGGGAAACCACTGCGCGCGCGACCGCTTCCTTCCTCTTTCCTCTCGCGAGCACCACCAGGGACTTCTTCTGGGCTTTTTTCTTCCCGGCCTTCGCCTTCGGAGCTTCCTTCGCCTCATGCTTGTGCTCCGCAGCCTCCTTCTTCGGCTCGTGGGCTTCTTTTTTCGCCTCCTCGGGCTTCTTTTTCTCCGGTTTAGCAGCGTGAACTTCCTTCTTCTCTTTCTTTTCCGGAGCTTTTTCGACCGGTTTCTCGTGCTCCTTCTTTTCCTGCACTTTCTCGGCTGGCTTTTCGTGCTCCGTTTTCTCTGGCTTTGCTTCTTTGGCACGTTCGTGCTCTTTCTTTTCAGGAGCCTTCTCCGCGTGCTTTTCGTGCTCCTTCACATGCTCGGATGCGTGCACTTTCTCGTCTTTCTTCTCTTCCTTGGAGTCCTTCTTGGTAGCCATAAAAATCACCAGGTTGCGCCGAGGCGCCTGCACATCTGCTCGATGGTCACGCAGCGCTCCAGCCCTTTGTTCGCGCTGTCTTTGAATGCAATAGTTTCGCCCTTGAGCTGGGGATTCCCCACGTAGACCCTGAGCTTCCTGAACGCGGCCTTGCCCTTGGCCTTCTTGAACGGGAGCATGCCCCTCACCACCCTCCTGACGAGGAGGTGCGGGACCTTCGGCCACTTCGGTGAAAAATCCGGGGTGGCTTTCTGCTGGAGCCTGCGCTTCTGCATGTAATCCGCGACTACGTTGTCCGCGGTGCCCGAAACGACTAGCTTCTCGGCGTTTATCAAATGCACCTCTTCGCCCTGCATGAGCTTCTTCGCGACGTTGCTCGCGAGGCGCCCGAGAATCATGTTGGTTCCGTCGACTATCATGAGCATCACCTATATGAAGAGCACCACGGATTTCCCCTCCGGGTTCTGCTGGAACAGCTCGCCTATGGTGAGGGATTTCGAGCCGCCCTCGGTTATCGCCTTTTTGGCGCCCTCGCTGAACATGAATGCAGCTACAGTGACCTTCTTGGTCAGCCTGCCAGTGCCGAGCACCTTGCCCGGGACCAGTATGGTCGCGCCTTCGGACGCGTATGAGTCAATCTTGCTCACGTTCACTTCGACGCGCTTCCTCCGCGGCCTGGACAGGAGCTGGGCTGTGCGCTTCCACAGGCCCTTCTTCTCCTTTTGCAATTTCTCTATTAGGTCGTTCAAATCCTTTCTTTCGTGCATATCAATCTACCTTCGCCGTTCCGGCTCGCCCCTCTCGGGACTGAAAATAGAACAGGAAGAATATTGGATGGAAATGTTTAAAAATATAGGAGCACTCTCCGAGAGGCGGTTTTAAGCCCGCTCGCAGCCGAAAATGTTTTTCATCCTTGCAAGCTCCCTGGAAAGGAAGCCTGAAATTATTTCCTCTTCTGCCTCTTTCTCCGAAAGCCCCCTGCTCATCAAGTAAAAAATCTGCTCTTTGTCCAGCTCGCTTACGCTGGAAGCGTGCCTCGCAACCACTTCGTTGTTCCGTATTTCCAATCCAGGCAGAAGGTTCGCCTTCGCGCCTTTTCCCAGGAGGAAGGCGTGCTCTTCAAGATTTACGCTTGCGCCCGGGGCGTTTTTCCCTATCGAGGCGAACGCTAAATAGGAGGAGCTTTCATTTGCGCGAATCGCGCCCTTCGCCATCAAATTAAGCGAGCAGCCCTTGTCTTCCATCGGAATCGAGTTTTCCACCTTCACGTTCCCGTAAAATATGTCCTGGATTTCCAGCCTGGAATTTTCCCCGAGCGAGAACGAGTTATTTATTTTGGAGCCGCCGCGGAAAATTGAAAATACCTGGAGCGAGGAGTTCTTTTCCATACTTATCCTGTTCTCTTTCTCCTCATTTTCGTAAATGAAGAGGAGCTGCGCCGAAGAGCCGGCAGGGATTTTGATTGCACTATTTGAAATTTCGCTCCTGCTCCCCTTTGCTTCCAGCATTTCCATCTTCATCCTACCTTTTTCTCCAGCTCGTACTGAATCAGCCTGTTGAATTCAACCGCGTATTCGAAAGGGAGCTCCTTCACGAAAGAGTCCACGAACCCCATTATTATGAGGGAAACCGCTTCATTTTCCGAAAGCCCGCGGCTCATCAAATAGAAAATCTGCTCGTCGCTCACCTTCCCCACTTTCGCCTCGTGGTAGATGCTGCTGCGCTCCTGGGAAGTTGCGAGCAAAGGCCTGGTGATGTTGGTTGAAATATTGTCTAGAAGGAGCGCGTCGCACTTTACGCTGCTCCTTGCATCAATCGCATTCTCAGAAAAGCGCACCGTGCCCCTAAATGAAGTAATCCCGCCGTTTTTCGCTATGTTCTTGCTGTTTATTACTGAAGTGGTATTGGGGGCTTCGTGGATTGCCCGCGCCCCTGCGTCCTGGTATTGGTTTTTTCCAGCATAAGCGACCGAGAGGAATTCAGCGCGGGCCCCTTTCCCCTTGAGGTAAACAGCCGGGTATTTCATGTTCACTCCCGAACCTATGTTGCCGTCAATCCATTCCACTATTGAATTCTCGTATGCGAACGCCCTTTTGGTTACGAGGTTGTATATGTTGGCGCTCCAGTTCTGCATCGTGCTGTACCGCAGATGTGAGTTCTTTTTCGCAATCGCTTCCACCACTGCGGCGTGCAGGGATGCTTCGCTGTATATGGGCGCCGTGCATCCTTCCAGATAATGCACCTTGCTTCCCTGCTCGCATATAATCATGGTGCGCTCAAATTGGCCGAACGCTCTTGCGTTCATCCTGAAATAGGCCTGGAGCGGGATTTCCAGCTTCACATTCTCAGGGATGTGGAGGAAGCTCCCCCCGCTCCATACCGCGGTGTTGAGCGCTGCGAATTTGTTGTCCCCCGCAGGAACAATTGTTCCGAAATGCTTTTTCAATATTTCCGGGTATTCGCGCACCGCAGTATCCGTGTCGGTGAATATTATGCCTTTTTCAGCCCATTCCTTCTTGAGGCCCTGGTACACGGCCTCGCTCTCGAACATCGCTTCCACTCCTGCGAGGAATTTGCGCTCCGCTTCAGGAACTCCGAGCTTGTCGAACGCCTCTTTTATGTGCGGGGGAACATCTTCCCATTTCCGCATCTTCCTTTCGCTCGCCCGTATATAGTAAGTAATATCATCGAAATCCAGCTTGGACAAGTCAGGGCCGAATTTGGGCATGGGAATTTTCAGGAACAATTTGTAAGCTTCGAGCCTTTTTTCCAGCATCCATTCCGGCTCGCCCTTCTCTGCAGAGATTTCGCGCACGGTTTTCTCGCTGAGGCCCTTGGGGAGCCTGAATCCTTGCTCAGGGCTTTTGAAATCGTATTTGGAAATGTCGATGTCCACGATAGGTAAATGCGCTGAGATGTTTAAAATTATAACTAAAAGTCTCTTTTCTCCCCTGTCTTGTTTCTTATCGCGGCGGCCACAGGCGCAAAGAATTCTGCTCTGCATTCGGGCGGGATTTTTTTCCTGCTCATAAGCATGCGGGCCTTCAGAATGCATCTTTTCGCAGCGTCGTAGTTCTCATCTTCTATGGATGCGAGTACTGCCCTGCGAAGGCCAGGAAGATTGATGAGTGGAAACTGCCCCGCGTTTTTATGCACAACGCACGGGTCTTTGCCCGCGATTGAAGCCATATGCATACCTCCATGGAATTAAGCAAGAACAGTGTGGCAACAGGTATTTATATGTTTGTCACATACCATCGCATAAAACGCGTTTGGTTCAGCTGCATCTCTTCTACCAGCTCTGAATAATCGAACGAGTTGGCCGCATCCTGTTGCCAGATAGTGTAAAGCGACCGCTTCACCGAGTCCCCGTTATCCTGTGGGTTTTGCTCGGCATATCGGCCTAAAGGCCATGCGGCCTGCTGACCGCAAGCTCTAAAAGTCCTAGCGGATTTTCGAACCGCGGAGGTCCGGTAAAAAACCTGGCTTGGGCAGAAGCGCTGGTGTTTTGCTGGGCGAGGTTCTGGGGTCGTTTTAGGAAAAGATATAAACAACTTGGAAGCATATTATTCCAGCAAAATACGATGAGTTGATACGCTGATGCTGAAGATAGAGAAGCTCTCGGTTTCCAGGAACGGCAGGAAGATAGTGGATGGTCTGGATTTGACTGTAGGAGACGGGGAGACGCACGTGGTGATGGGCCCTAACGGCAGCGGGAAGACCACGCTCGGGTACGCGATAATGGGCCATCCGGGCTACGAGTGCGCAGGGAAGATAATCCTGAACGGGGAGAACCTCGCAGGAATGCCTGCAAATGAAAGGGCGCGGCGCGGCGTTTTTCTCGCATTCCAGAACCCTGCCCAGATTGACGGCGTGAGCCTCATCGGGCTTATGAGGAAAGCCAGGAGAGCGAAGGGAGGGAACGAGGATTTGGGCAGATTCAGCGAAGAGATGAAGGAGGGCGCGAAACGCACCGGCTTCCAGGAATCCATGCTCTCGCGGGATTTGAACGCCGGGCTTTCCGGAGGGGAACGGAAAAAGAGCGAGGTGCTCCAGATGCTCGCGCTTGCCCCGAAGCTCGCGATACTTGACGAAATAGACGCAGGGCTGGACGTGGACGCGCTAAGGACGGTCGCCAAGGCGATAAAGGAGGCCGGGAAAAAGGGGCTCTCGCTCCTGGTGATTACCCACCACGCGAACCTCCTCAAATACCTGAAGCCGGATTGCGTGCACATAATGCTTGACGGAAGGATAACCAGGACGGAAAACGGGAAATTCGCGAAAGAGATAGAGAAAAAGGGCTATGAATGGCTCAGGGAGAAAGATGATTGACGCCAAGAGGATAAGGGAGGATTTCCCCATATTCAGGAGGAAGGTGAATGGGAAAAAACTCGTATATTTGGACAGCGCGGCCACTTCCCAGAAGCCCAAGCAAGTGATTGAAGCGGTTCTGCGCCAGTACGAAACCAGGAACGCGAACGTGCACCGCGGAGTGCACACTCTCGCAGAGGAATCCACGCTCGCTTACGAGGAAGCCCGAACTAGAGTGGCGAAATTCATAAATGCGAAGCCAGAGGAGATTGTTTTCACCAAGAACGCGACTGAAGCGCTCAATCTCGTAATGCGCTCCTACGGCATGGAAAAAATTGGAAGCAAAGGCAAAATCACTACTACTGTTATGGAGCATCACAGCAGCTTCGTCCCTGTGCAGATGCTCGCAAAAGAGAAGGGAGCGAAGCTGGAAGTGATGGAAATAGATTCGGATGGCGCGATTGCAGAAAGCGAATTGGATAAATTGGAAGGCGCGGAATACGCTTCGGTAACCCATGTTTCCAACGTTCTCGGGACGATAAACCCGGTAAAGGAGATGGCGGGCAGGATTCACGAGGGCGGCGGGGTCATCTTAGTTGACGGGAGCCAGAGCGCTCCGCACATGAAGGTGGATGTGAAAGGCCTGGACGCGGATTTTTTCGTCTTCACAGGGCACAAGATGCTCGCCCCGATGGGAATAGGTGTGCTTTACGCGAAGGCTGAAATTCTAAAGGAAATGAAGCCTTTCCTTTACGGAGGGGACATGATTTCAGAAGTTCACATAAATGAGAGCAAGTGGGCTGAAATACCTGCGAAGTTCGAGGCCGGAACCCCGAACGTG
>Ga0265297_10007551_pt1 | contig 14991 bp, 32 predicted proteins | sample Munlanlwell13791_FD_192502 | JGI IMG/M metagenome (GOLD analysis project Ga0265297, IMG submission 192502) | Leachate microbial communities from a municipal landfill in Southern Ontario, Canada - Leachate well 137-91 | ecosystem: Engineered > Solid waste > Landfill > Unclassified | place... | reverse complement strand
CATCCGGCACTCTGTTGAGACATAGACTCAATATCAACCAATCATCTAATTGTATCTAATTCGTTGGATGTTTCCGCTTGATCGCTCCCCGGTCGCAGGCATGGGTGGAGACTCAAGCTGGCAATCTCAAACTTCGCAAAAACGAGCGAACAAGCAATTTATGCGAACAATCCTGGTAGGATACGGCAAGCTTGCACTTCGCAGGGTTGGCGAAATATCGCAGGATATGCGAATAAAACTAATTTACTTTTTATAGTAAAATTGCTTACCTGGTCGGTGACGCTGAGTACAAAAAGCGTACCTTCCGGGCGCAAAAAGCCGGATCTGATGTTATCTCCCGCAGCCTGATTGACTACTCCGCGTTTACGTATAGTCGTACGATGCTTTTAATGTCATACGACAGCTAGACCTCAATTCAACCTTTTACAATACCCACATGGTCTAGCAGCGGTGTGCGCGCCAAATAAGTTTCATATCGCTGCCCTTGCCGCAATTGTGTCGGCGGCACGGTCGATTGCCTGCTGGAGAGCGTAGTCGATGTTGCGCGCATTTGGAGCGTACTCCCAGGAGACGTTGCGGCGAGTCACGCCGATTGGCAAGGATGGGTGAGTAACGTTGACTGTAAAGAGTTTCGTCTCCCCCACCCCCATTTGCGCGCTTAGGCCAACCCGGTAGTGAGTTAGGTGGCCGGGCTCTACTGGCCCGCTCACTGGGACACGTAGCGGGGTCCCGGTCAGTGGCGCAAGCAGCGTCTCATAGCACGCTACCGTTAGTCTTAGGTTTGCGGCGAAGGCTTTTTTTGCGTTGGCCATGCGTGCGTCGGGAGTATTCATTTTACGGCTCCAGAACATATACATAGGTATCTTCGTCGATTCCAAATTCCACGATTTTCGATGGTTCTAGGCAAATTCTGGCCGGCACAGCTCCCCCGCCGCAGAAATGGTCGAATTCTTCCCCGGTAAAATACACCGCACCCAAGATCTTGTCCGACTCTGTTGCAATAATTGCTTTTTTCATAACGTACTCAAAATAACAATTCCTCAGAATATGTCAACAAATTTTTTTGCAACTAATTGAAAATAGTTTTTAACTCTTGAAAATGAATAACTTACGAATGCGAAATAATTGGAATTTTTTTCGTCGAATTGCGGGTTTTTCGCTCAACTTGGAAATTTTCCTGAAACTTTGCGTGGGGGAAAGGGCTGAATACTAGCCACAATTATGTCTGGCAGGAATCATGCCAAGTTTTTCGTCCTTCGAAGAATGAAATCCCCGGCCTGGTCCCAAATTGCCAAGCCTGCCCGCTGGATTATGGCACGGCAAAGCTGCCTCTGTCTATAGCTCCTATGAGCAAACCAGCTAAAGCGGGCGGTCCCCACCGGAATTCCGGGCTCTGCACGTCGGGAAACCAGTTCTCCAACCCATCCGCTTTTTGAGTCGTCGCCGTAATCAGAATGGCTGCCAAGGGACGCATGGAGCGAGTGAAGAAAATCGGTAGGCTCCCAAACTTTCACGACTTTTTCCGGCCCGCCACAATAGCGGGAAAGACCTACATAATACGCACGCTCCCGGCGGGATTTAACAAGGATAGGTTTTTCCATCATACCGCCTCTTTCCGTTTAATTTTAATCGCCGTATCAATGGTGAAATACCGGCGGCGGGCGGCGGCGAGTGCCAACCCTGTTGAGCGGTCGATTTTCATCCCATAACCTTTGAGCATTTCTTCGAGGGTTTCGCGACCGTGAACTTTGGCCAGTCCCTGTGCTTCTTTCATGGGGAAAATATGTACTTTTTATATGGGTTTGTCAATAGGTTTTTGAAAAATAAATTCAACTAATTGTAATATGATGATTATCAGGAATTTACGAAATTGATAAAAATCGTTTCGGCGGTGTCCGCAGCCTCTTGTGCCGCATCAAATGCTGCCCGGCCCGCACGAAATTCCTGATCGCCAATGTTACCCGCGCGATATGAGGCCTGAATTTCGCGGAATTTGCGACTAGCCAACCGAAATTTTGCAAGAGATTCGTCATATGCAATTTCTTCTGGTGACTTAGCTGGGCATTGTTCTATATTCATGGAGCTAGACTATACATTAATCGCGAGAATGTCAATACTTCATTTTACTTTTTTCATCCCTTCAATTCCTCGATGCAGTTGAGACACAAGACAACTTTTTTCTGTTGTCTGGTTCTCCCGGCTACGCGCAAAGCCTTTTTCCCCGCATGTCCGCAGCGCAAGCAATTCTTGTCCGGCCTCCTGACAACACGATTGCGTTGTCTGTTGTAATTCTTTTTGTCCATAGTATAACTCTCAAATAACAAAACAACAAAATCTTGTTGTCAACAACATAATTCAGTTGTCAGTCATTAAAAATCAATTGCGCTATCATCTTCTTTTTTCTTGACTTCCGGCGCAAGAACCAGTGTTGGAGTTTTTGCTTGTGGCGCGTTATATCCGCGAGGAAGATTCTTCCACCGGCCCTGCTTAGCTAATTCGCACTTTAAAGTTTTTGCTAGCGGATTAGTCCATAAGATTTTTCCAATCTAAGGTCAATGCCTGCAAACCATTTTGTTAGTATCTCCGCCATTTCCTTTTCGCTGATGTCAATGTTTATATTCATAGCTAATAATTACACTAACTTTTTCAAATCGCTTTTTCCTTTTGATGTTAGCTAAGCATAAATTCACTAATTCTTGAAAAGCTAGCGATTAGAGAGACATTTTGAAAAGTTTCTTTCCAGCCTAGTCAAAATGTTATGTTTTTGAATTAGCTAAGTGTTAACTCTTAATTTTTCGGATGTTTGAAAAGTGAAATTTAATAAATGTAATGAATACTGATGTTTCTTAGTGCCAAGTGCTCGCGCCAGCAGTGCAAATACTAAGGATTTCTCGGATACTAATACTAATGTTTCCCGCTCTAATATTAAGTATCCCGGCCCTGATTAGTTAGCATTTTAAGGGATATTACTATGGTAAAAAGGTTAATGTATGAACATATTGAGATATAAAAATATTAGGATTTGTTTTTTAAGAAGTATTCATAAAACAAAAAAAGCCTGATAATAAAAATTCAATTCTTATCCTTTCTATCCCATGTCTTTTCTCTCTTCTATCCTCTATATCTAAACGCCAACAATTTTTCCTCATTCTAATGTCTGTTTTACTCTGGAAAAACCACTAACAAAAGCAAAGGTTAGACTGAACGAAAAACACGCGAAAAATCCGCACGATTCCGCCTCACAAAATGGCGAAAAATCTGCCCTAATTCTACCGCCGGCACTACACTCCCGCCGATGACTCAAAAGGCCGTCACGCTCCCGCAAAATGGGGAGAAATGGCGCTTTATGGCGCTAGTGGGGAAACTAACAGGGAATTACAAAGAGACGCGGCAAAGCCGGTTTGATGTTATCGCCCCGGCTTGCAGCCCACTATCGGCGAAAAATTCTCCAAGGCGATCAATTCTTCTTCCAAAAAGTAAAGATCAAATTTTTCCAGAATAGTTGTCCAATTTTCAATAATCCATTCTTTGAACGCATCAACTTGTACGCTGTCACTACCGGGAAAAGATTTCTTTAACCTTAACCATCTCCAGGCACACAAATTCTCTTTTGTCGGTTCTGTTTTGACCTTCAGACTCGCCTGAAATTCTCCGGGATCGGAAAACGCTTTCTGCCAAAAGGCAATCTGTCCGATTACGCACTTTTCAAACTTGATGTCAACGTACATATGATCAAAACTGCGAGACTTTCCAACGGGATGATGATTTTTAAAGGTTGGCTTTTTCATGGGGTTCACCTGAACAAAAACACAAACAGAACGCCGGAAACAATGGCTTTGACTGGCACTTCCACGGGTCTCCAAAGTCCGGCAAGGTGCCAGGCGAATTTGCGATCATGCCGCAAACAGATTAGGTGGAGTTTCCACTGGTCGAGTGTGGAGAGTTGAAAATTTGATTTCATTGGTTTTCCCTAGCGTGCAACGTGCTGTTCACTTGTTCTTCCCTCAACCAAAGAATCTGTGACATATCCCGGTTGCCGGTGTCGTCAAAAAATTCGGCTACTTCCTCGTACCAGTTTCGCAACTCCATCAATTCCGCAATGGTAATTCTTGGGTTACCACTTATTCCAGAATAATCGAATTTATGTTTCAACCATCCCATCCGGGTTTTAAAATTTTGTTCGGTTTTCATAACGGAAATAATTTGTTCTTTTTCCCGCTGATTGTCAACAGGAAAGTGCAAAATAATTAAAAATAATTTCTATTCCTTGCAATTCAATGGTTTACAACACAAGAAAAACGGCTTGCGCCACAAGATTTTTACTTTTTCGACACGGAAGTGTCCCAAATTCGCGCATTAATAAGCAAATATGCAAGGCTCACTGAGGAGAAAATTCCCCAAACTATCGCCGCAGACGGCTCCATTTTGCTAATCAACATCGCGTTTGCCAGCACAGTCAGACAGAGAAAAAGACTCATCGCGCCTCCCAGTTGATTTTGCTTTTTGCACTCTTGTCAAGCATTAAAAGTGCAAAATTGGCTTTTTCAATCTCCCTCTCAATTCGCTCAATTTCGCGAAGTTTCCGCCGATTCTCGCGCGAATGGTTTTCGATTGCTAAGATTTCTGTGACCATTCTAAAAATTTTCTCCGATGATATAGGAAAGTCATCCGAAAGATTCGAGTCTCATAAATTTTTTCCCAGTTTACAACGCTACTATAGGGAATAAGTTTGGATGCAAATCGCGCGGACCGATCGTAAAAATAACAGGGGATATATCTCCCACTTAAAGATTCCGCGCGTGCAATCTCCCAATATTCTCCCCACGTTAGGTACTCGGGAGAATAAATGAATTTTTCCAGTTTGTCTTTCATTAGTTTGATTCGTTAGTGTTTTTTGATTCTCTGATCATGCTCTGTTCCAGTCAATAAACATAGCAAGAGAAATTGCGCCAATTGTTAAGAAAAAAAGCGTCATAAGCGGATTATACATCCTCCCGCTCTTTTTTTGCATGAGCAATGATGTTTGCAAGGTTCGCGCGGAAAATATCGCGTGATTCTCTCACCCTGCCTTGCAGATCATCCTCGAATTGTGCTGCGACCGTTTTTTCATCAATCACCGAAAGATTAGAATTAATTTCCAAAAGAAGAGAATTAAAAGTTAGATTTTCAATAAGATTCTGGTACGACTCACAAGGGGAATTAAGATCCACATTGTTCCAATCAATTCCATAACTGCCCATTTTTTTTGCTGTTAACTTTTTACTCATAATAGTTTTTGTACCGAGTTAGATTTTGATTTCATGACTTGGGTTAATCCTCGAACTCCGGCGCAAAGTCTGGTGCTCCGCCGTCCAGCACGCGATGAAAATTCCTCCCGCCCGCTATGTTTCCCCGGAAATTTTCCTCCGTCCAACCGTGCATTTCCGTTGCCGCACGCCTCATACAATGCAGACAAAACGCGCGCGGGTTTTTTTTGAAGCGCTTGGCCTCACCCAAGAGAGAGATTCGCTGTGCAATTTGTTGGGTAAGCGCGCGAAAAATTTCGCGTTCTTCACCGAGAAAATAGAAAAAGTTGTCTCCTAGCTCGTGCAAATGTCCGTTTGTTCCTCCGAAATTATAGACGCGGTTGTGAAGAATTTCAGCTCGTTCACGCGGTCCTTCGATTCCAATTGCTAATTTTGTTCCTGTTGTCTGCTTAATAATTTTCATGACAGTTAGTTTATCCTCACGGTTTTTGTGTTTTTGGTTTTCCGGCTTGTTACAGCGTCGCTCGTGCCGCCAATTTTTCGCTGATTGTGCCGTTCCTCGCGAGAGTGTCAACGTATTCGACAAAAAGTTGCCGAATGTCAGCGCAATAATCGTTTTGCTTTTTTGCTCCCCGCCGCTGGTATTGCGGATGGTCTTGCCAAAAGGCACGCCGAACTTCCGCTTGCGTAGTAAATAAATAGTTGTTTTTCATGGAGTTAGTTTTTTATGGTTTGTGTCTGACAACGTGGAAAATATAGTTTTTCTCGCAAGTGTCAATAGATTTTTTGAGAATTTTCAGCTTTTGACGAGCAACGCTCTAATTTGGGAAATTTCCAACGGATAATCCTGGCACGCACAATAGGACCATCCCCGCGAAGAATTCCACTGGATACGATTATAAATGCCGTAAGGTTTCAACGTGCGCGAATTTTCGAAAGCAAATTGCAAGGCTGCTTTTGTGCTTGAACGCGCACGGAAGCCAAACAAGTTTGTCAATTCCGCGATATCCTCCGGCACCAATTCCAGTTCCGGGACCTCCTGCCAGCCTGTTTTTTCGTGACAAGCGCGGCCCGAAATGAAGTTTTCAAGAGACAAATTTTTATAAGTTTCGCGGATTTCTTTCTGTGTTTTCATGTTTTTGGGATTTAATTAGTTTTTCCTGCAAGACCTCACCATATAGGGAAAAATTCTATTGTCAATAGTTTTTTTGAAAAAAACAAACTGTGCATTCCTCCCACATTTTCCGCTGGAATTCCGCAAATGACGCTGCTCGGACATTTTGCCAACTGCGATATGACGCCCCGTTTCCCGGAGAAAATCGGCATACAAGCCCCGCAAAATTTACTCCCGTGCTCAATTCTGCAATCACACGCCAAATTTTTCCAAAAAGTTCCGAGAGCAACTTGGCGGAGTTTGCATTGTCAAAAGCTTCCCGCAATGCATCCGAAATTTGACCCTTCAATGGTTCAGCTTGAAAAATTGGCTAGCCGTGAATTGTGCTTGTTCGCATTTCGCAAGAGTCGTCCCTTTCCGTAGGAAAGTCAAGCATTTTTCCCGCCAAAGTTAGTTTTTACAAAGTAAATACATTGCATATACCCATCTATTGCAAATGAATCTCAAAAGCACCAGTTTTCTTATTGCGAGCGATTCTCAACAAGTGAAAGTTACCGCAATTCGCACTCGTGCCTTTAGGGTGTGCGGGGTCGGGATGCTAGTCTGCACGTCTATTATTTACTCGCCTTCTTTCACAAATTCATGTTCATATTTACAAGACATCTCTCGCAAATTCGCCCGTCTCTAGGTATTATTACCTTGTTATTTAACGCAAATCCCTCACAAATTCCCTATATTTCTCGTGCGGGCGTTCACAAATACCGTTTTATTTAAAGAGTATATTTCACAAATAACCCTAGTAGATTCAACTTATTTCAAACTTTTTTCGCAATTCGTCTGGTGTCAATTCCCGCTTCACAGAAAACCCTGCCGCGCGCAACTCCACGACCTTTTCTTCTGTCAAATCCTACAGATGCAAGAGTCTCCTTTTTGAATAAAGGGCTGCGGGAAGAATCAATTTATTTTGTGCCTGCGGACATATTTTCAGCAACTTGAAATGCATTTCGTTGTTTTTTCTGCAACCGCCGCCGTAAGTGATTTTATATTTTGTCATTATTTCTAGTATTTATACCCTCTTACCCGCAATTCTTCCACGGTCAACTTGCGCGGCATTCCTAGTTTATTCAGAATAGATTGCATGATTACAATTTCTTTCTTTATTTTATCTTCAAAAGCCACAATATCAAAATTAATCATATTTTGCAAGGAACATCTTCCATCCATTTGATTATTTATATACTTTTGAATGAGTCCATCGGCGTGCGCGGAAATTAAATTCCATTCATCCTCACTCATCGCGGATTCCTCGCGAACATCAAAATAATGTCCATCCGGCGTCATGGTAGAATACAAGCAACTCCAAGAAACTTGAACGGCTTCCATTATTAAGTCAGATAAGGATTTTTCTTGATCTATCATTTTGTTTGTCAAAAGTTAGAAATTGTTCTACGTGGAACAAATCAATTATTCCCTATTACCTCAATAAACGCATAATTGCATTCTTGTATTTTGACTTTGTTGAGTGGTTTATACACTTGTGTTTGTCCTATGCGGTGAGAAAATACCTCTGTCAATTTGACGGTATGGACATTGATTGGTGCACCAAACTGGTCCTTTTTAATATCGTACTTTACAACTTCACCTCGTTTATTTTGAACTTGGACCTTGGTTCCGGCAGAAAGAAAGGTGTGAGGTGTAATGTTCATGGTTTTTATACTCGCATGAATAAATTAAAAAGTCAACCTTTTATCTGAAATAATCCACTCTCCACGGCAACTTTTCTTGATTATTATACTCAGAATTCAGAGCATTTTGCGTTCCCGCCAAGAAATAGAAGAGCGAAAGTGATTGGGGGGGACTATTACCATTTTGCTTTGACTGTTTTGGTTTTTACTACCTCTCCCGGCAATTCTTCTCCTGGGCGAATACAATACAAAAAATCGCCGTCTCTATCATAGCATTCCAAAACCATTGGATGCTTAGGAAGGATGGGAACTGTAAGTTGATCTTGCGCGCGGCCAGCCATTCTTTTCCCAGCGTTCGCACGGATGATTTCACTTCGGACGGCACACGCTTTTTTGTAGTCGGATAGATTCATAAGTCAAGTTTTACGGGAAGAACGTTATTTTGTCAACCTATTATTTAATAAATGCAACTTCCCATAAAATTAGCAAAAGGGGACTCCCGAATTTATTCGGGTGGTGAATTTTGCGGCTAAATAGAGATTTTTTCATTGTATGGAAGATTTTTTAGTATTTTTGGAAAAATCCGTGTAATATTACTCATGTTGACCTATAATACAAGGGTTATATTTCAAAGCCAAGAGGAAAAAGAAAGAATCCTTAAAACTTTAGAAATGCAACGATTTGCTTTCAATGAAGCATCTAAGGCTCATTTCGGCGCGGCGAAGAATAGTATTGTTGATTTACATGCAAAATTTTATCGCAAGTTTAGGGCGGAAAATCCTAATTCTTTGGCAGATATTACAATCCAAGCAGAACAAGAGTGTTTATCCGCATATCGTTCAATTAAATCCAACAAACACGAAATTGACAAACCTATTGAGAAAAAGAAATTAAGCTGTAGATTAAACAAAAATCTTTATACCCCAAACTGGTTTGAAAGAAAAATTAAATTAACAGCAAGCGGCGGTAGAAGAATTTGGGTAGAGTTCGCTGTATATCCAAAGTTGCAAAAGATGATTGACAACTATGACATTGCAGATCCTTTAATTTTTGAACGTAATGGGGATATTTGGCTCTCATTGTCATTTCGCGTCGAAGAAAAACCCGTTAGGGGAGATAAAATTATTGGAGTTGATCTTGGAATGAGGATTATCGCGGCGACATCAGAAGGGAAATTGATTCAAGATAAGAAATTTAATCATGATAAGCGGAAACTTCGTCATTTAAAGCGAGAGTTGAGGTCTAAGGGCACTAAATCCGCGAAAAGACATCTTAAAAAGTTACGAAGAAAAGAACGTAATAAGAATAAAAACCAATCACATTTGGTTGCTAACGAGATACTTAAAACGGATGCGGATGTTATTGTTTTAGAAGATTTAACCAACATTAAACAGAAAAAGAACAAATACGAAAATAAAAATGCAATTTCTCAAGTTCCCTTCTATCAACTGAGAACTATTTTGGAATATAAGGCGGCATACATGGGTAAGCGTGTGCAGGTCATTGATCCAAAGTTTACGTCTCAAATTGATTTTCGGACAGGAAAGAAGAGTGGAGAAAGAAAAGGGCGGCGCTATTATGGGAAAGATGGTGTCGTATTGGATGCGGAATTAAACGCCGCGAACAATATTGCCCTTAAATTGAGAAACAAACACCCCAACTCGATCATTGCTACTTGCAATGCTCTTGATGGGCAGGCTTTAGTCACCAAGCCAAACGTCCCGGCTAGTTGCGGGACAAGCCCTCGACTTTAGTCGGGGGTAAGTGACTCTCCAATTGTTCCTTGTGTTCGTATTTTCTGCATTCCTAGAAGCAAGATTTTGTTTATTTGATCGTAAGTCAGTTTGAGTTCTTCATTCATTGATTGATTCCTTTCAGTTGGCTAGGCTTCAAGTCAAAATAACGAAAATTTTTGAAAACTCCTTCAATAAATCGCTGCCGCCCGCGTTGATAAACCGAAGTCACAAGTTCAACAACGTCTCCCCGCCGTAGCCCTTCATTTTCTGGTCCGCGATAGATTGCATAGCCAAAGTTATTAAGAGGATGATTTATGGTTTTGATATTCATAATCAGAGATTTCCTTTCCATTCGTTGTCAATTTTCATTTTTTCAAGTTGCTTGGCAAACCGCGTCCCATAACGCTCCCGCGCCCATTTTAATAGATCAAAAAGTGAAACAAATTCGTGCCGATAGCAGCCTACAATTTCATCTTCATGCTTCCATTCAATTCCGGTAAATGGTGCAATGCGGACTGCAAAAACGTTCGGGGAGGGGGATATTTTTTCCATAATTTGATATTTAACTTAATATTATTGAAAAGTCAAGAGATTATTCAATAATTACAGCATTTTCAGGGATTTTTTTACCAATGAACCAACAAGATACGACATCCCCAAATTGCTTTTCAATTTTCGCGCAAGCAAGATGCGAATAGGAAGATTTGACAAGATAAGCTGTTCCGCTGCGACCGTAACAGAGATACATGTTCATGATTTGTTTATACCGTAATAATTTTTCAAGGTCAAGGATAAATTATCAATTTTGCATAGAATCACGTGCAGCTAACTTATTTCTAGCTGTGCGGAACACGGGGATATTATTTTCAGTATCGCGTTGGGCATCAAGCATTTGAATTTTTAATGCTCCCACATATTGATTATGGACATACATAGCTTTCTGGTTTTCTTCTCCATCGGGATTGCAGCGGAATGAGTTCATATTATTAAATTGGTCTGAATAATTGAGTTTCTTTGTCAATGGTAATCCAAAGTTCCTTGCTCGTTCTCTCTGGGTAGTCTTTCTCAAGCCATTTTGAGACATATTGCATTCGTTCGTAACGCCCGCATGGTTTGCCGGATAGTGCGGTTCTGGAAATGTGCCACAATTCGCAAATTTTCGCGGCCATTTCTGGCGGGCAGTCTATTTCTTTCATAATTGATCGGTAATTTCAACAAAATTTATTGGTAGATAGCCAGCTTGGAAATACTCAAATTGGAGAAATTGTAGTGAATTGATTCATAAACTAATCCACTGCAAAATATTTGACATTTGTGGTGCACCCTTTATTCTTCCATTCCCGCTCAATTTCTGCAACTCTCTTTTGTGCTTCATCGACGGTTTTCCCTGCCATATCCACATAACCAACAGATGCGACATAAATAAACTGAGGGAATTTGCGGGCATACATTCCATATCCATATGTTTTGTAACCATCTCGTTCAGATTTAATGTCTTTTGCCGCAACCCCAGCACGCTTCAAATCTGTTTTGCGAGTGCTGCGAACTTGGACCACGTAGAAATCAAATTGATTAAACATGATTCTTTTATAGCCTGATTAAAGTAATTTGTCAATGTATTTCTCACAAAAAGGGGCGCAAAGTTCCCAATGCGCCCCTTCTAATTATTGTTGAATTTCTCCTTTCTGTATTATTCTGTATTTGTTGCCTTTTCTATTGCGGCGGTATTCTTACGCGGAGTTTTCAGAGCATATACGGCGCAAGCTCTGCCCCTTCCAGAATGCACAATTTTCACCTTTCCGCTTTTCAGAAGGCTTTGGATTGCGTTCATGCATCCGACCCGATTGTAATCCGCCCCCACCGCTTTAACGACCTCCATTGCCTTATCAACGGTGAATTCGCTCCCGATTGTTGGTTTCAAAAGGTCATACAATTCCGCAGGAGCCCCAACGTGTCGGGGTTTCCGCGTTTTATTTGTCCTCTTGGTTATTGTTTCCTCGCGTACTTCATTGATCCCACCCAACTTTTTCAGAATGGAATCGTATAAGTGCCGTTCTTCGTCAATACGCTTCAACTCCAAAAGGACCGCCTTTTTCAAGTCGATTCGATTGACCCTCGCTGGTTGTTGTAGTGTCATGGTTTTCATAACAACGACATGATAGAAAATTCTTGATAATAGTCAACAACTTATTTTCACATAAAATTTACTGAATTACTCAATATCCTCTTAACGCATTATTGAGACATATTCGCATCACTTTCATTCACAACAGCTTGTTTGATTAAACTAACTTTATTTTTAACAATTTTCTTTTTGGATCTTTTCGAAAATTTCTCGCTGAATTGATTGATTGCTTCGTATCTATCCCACCCTTGAACGTAAATTCCGTTGAGAATCGCACGCGTTTCTTCGTCAATTTGTTTGTTCCACGCCAAGCATTCGATCCAGCCCGCCAATTCGCCCCTTTGCGCTGCCACCTCTAGCGTTCCGTGACCTCGCGGCCACCCCCTGATTATTTCGCTAATTTTTGTTTCGCAATCGTCCAATGCGAGAAATGAACAAGAGCACAACGCGGGGGGAATTACAGACTTCATTTATTTTCTAACTTTCTTGGTTATCAGCAGTTTAACTAACAAAAAAATCAGGGATTTCCCCGATTCGCCATCAGGGTATCCAAAGAAAGAGTTTCAAACAAGACATTTCTTCAAAAATATTTGTTGCGTTTGAGTCGCATCTACAGCAAGTTATTGATTTTGGCAATTTCCCGGATGGACGCTGAAAACGAAAATACCACGAACGTGTGCAAAACACGATCGAGGCATTTCGATGATAACGATCTTTTTGTTTCTGATTTTACGCCGTCATTGCTTCCGGCGCATTTTGCACGCTTGGCATCTCCACCCGGCGATAGAGAAATTGCGGGCGTCCGCGCCCATTGATTTTTTTGCCGACAACCTTAAGATTGCCCTTGGCGAGTTCGCGTTTGACCTTGAGGAAAAGGCCAACTTTGGTGATTTTCTTATCCTTTGATTTGATAAGATTTTGTTGACTGAGCAACATTTTCAAGCTAAATGGCTTGCCGGTGGGGTATTTGATGTGGTTTTTCATAAATTGTAATAGGTAGAGTTAGGATTCAACGGCTGTAATTACTTGATAATATTCACGATCCGGAAATCATAAAATTCGGTATTTTTCAAAACAGTTCCGTAATTATCCTCACCGATTTTATAAAAAATATTCTTTCCGTGAGCGTATAGGGATTGCGCAATGATATTTGTGAGTATTTCCACGAATTTTGTAGAGTAGCTTTTCATCTTTATTGTTATAGATTAAGGTTGGTTATTTGTCAAGAGATTTCACGAGGTAATAATACATTTCGCCCGAGCCGTCTGAGTTGTAAAAAACTTGGTATCTCATTTGAATATATCAACCAACCTAATTTGTCAATCTATTTTTATTACTTTTTCAAGTTCTTTTTGTGTCCGTTTCCCCGCATATCGTTTGACGAAATGAATAATAGCTTGTTTCTTGTCCCAAAGCATATTTGTCATTGACGCGCTTCTATAGTCAAATTTATCTCCCAATTCCGCCCAAATCGTCATCTTGTAAATCAATTCGCTGATTTCATTCCATTGATCGCTGGTAACGGTATAACCATCCAAATTTGGATATTGAGAAAGCTTGTAAAAGATTTCTGTCCTAGAAACTTTGTTTGACGCCAAAGCCCTTCTATTGGCTGCGTTCCTTGCTCTTTTAAGCAATCCCCTTGAAACATGTCCGCCGAAAGCCTGATGTGCAGATGAAATAACGTGGCAGGTAGAATTATCAACATTACTCAACTGAGATTTCGCACGATTTAAGTTATCAAGCAGATTCATAATCCATTCTTAATTTTGATGATTACGCCACCCAATTTGCCGCCAATTTCACTAGAGGATGCGAACATAAGTTTGTCAGACGTGAACCGCATCTAGGCTAAAGTCATATCAAGTCGGCGCGATGAGAATCGAACTCATGTTGTTTACCACTTGGGTCGGGGTTTTTAAGACCCCGGCGTTTCGCCAACTTCGCCACGCGCCGTAAAATCTACTTAAATAATATCCTTCTCTTTCTTCTCAAAATACACCAAGATTAATTTCTGAACTGGTGGCGGAAAGGGTTGAAATGTGATAATTGTTCCACACAATTTAGACTCTCGATCAATAATTCTTCAAAAATGCCCGTGCAACTTCCCCGTTTGTCATTTCTACGTGCGTCAATCGCCGCGTATTCAAACAAATGTTTCGCCGTGCGGTTTCGTCTGTGCGAATGGGAAACGCTCGATTAAGAAGGGTAATGATAAAATGTTTCATAAAACGGACGCATGGAGACTCCCGAATTTATTCGGGGGAGTAGTCACAATTCAATGTATATAATAAGTAAGAAAATCTGTCAACAGTTAATTTATCAAAAAAGTTTGATTTTCCTACCCAACAAAAGAACGTGGAAGCAATTATATAAGGGAAATTAAACTAGACATAAAAAGGACACGGCCCGCGCGATGCACCTTATTGGAGAATTCGCGCGGACCGTAGGCATCTACTGGCTTTACAGCATTTTGTAAACTCGCTTTGCGCGTCCGCGTTTGCTAGGTTCCGCGCCGATAACCTCAAGTTTGGACATGTTGCGCTTAATGCAGTTATTGACTGTGTGAACAGGATAATTAAGCTGCGCGGCAAGCCCTGCGGCGGTAAATGGTTCTCTGGGAAATTCCACTAGCCTATCTTTTGTATAGGTGCGTTTCGTGCGAGCGGTTTCGGTTTCGGGGTTAGTTATTGCTGTGTTTTCTGTTTTGTTCATAATTTTGTTTGTTTTTTGATAAAAAGATAATTACTTAACTGCTACTTCGTAAAATTCTCCATTTTAACCGTTTTATCTGAAAGTCCCGTTTCTGTAACGTCCCCACAACAAACTGTGCCTCCAACCAATTTCCCGCAAGTAATTTTTTTAATTTCGTTTATGGTATTCTTGCGAATAGAAAATCCTGCAAAAAGTAGGTGTTTGAATTTAAGTTTCAATTTACATTCGATCCCTCCGCCAGCCTTGATCCCTTCGCCAGCCTTAATTCCTTCGCCAACATCGATCCCCCAGCCAGCCTTAATTCCTTCGCCAGCCTTGATACTCCGGCCAGCCCCGATCCATTCGCCAGCCTTGATCCCTTCGCCAGCAT
>Ga0265297_10007550_pt1 | contig 14992 bp, 14 predicted proteins | sample Munlanlwell13791_FD_192502 | JGI IMG/M metagenome (GOLD analysis project Ga0265297, IMG submission 192502) | Leachate microbial communities from a municipal landfill in Southern Ontario, Canada - Leachate well 137-91 | ecosystem: Engineered > Solid waste > Landfill > Unclassified | place... | reverse complement strand
TACCAATACCTTCTCTTTAGGATACATAGCCGGGTCTATTGTCCTTTCAAAACATGTGTAGCCGGCCTCATGATTCCACGATTCGTTTCCATAAGAGAAACAATTACCGTACTCGTCACATTTTTGTGAGTATGGATATTCGGCCATTACCTTTATATTGTTGTATGGATTATCCTGGTTGAACGTAGTGCAAAGTTTAAACTTTAGCGAATCCAACACAACGTATTCGTAAGCTTCCTCCGTTTCAGGATCTGTTGGCGCAAAAAAGCCGGAAATGTTGTTTTTAAGATCGCCTGTTGTTTCAGGCAAAACATCTTTATATCTCCAGTAATCAATAACCTGATATTGAATTGTCTGAAGATCGCTAACTCTTCTTTCATCCATTCTTATTTCACGCTGTTTCATTGGCGAACCGACAACAAAGAATCCCATTACAAGCACACATACTACCAAAATTGAACTTAGCCATCCGGTAACCATTGGAACTTTTGATTTCTGAGGCTGATTTTGCACGTCCCAAACATAATAGCTGAATACACCCACCGCTATTAAAAGTACGCTTAGAACTTTTAGCGTAAACGGAATTGTAAGATCTCCTTCATAAAATCTTCGCACAAGTTGTATTAAGTCGACAACGATTGTTATTGATGTAACAAAAAGCGTTAAATATGTGAACCACTTGCGGAATTTAAGTTCGTGTTTTTCAGGTGTTTTTTTAATATCTTTCTGAATAAACCATGAAAGAATCAATAGCAAAGGGAACGCAACAACAAGCATTGAACTTGAATTCCTTATGCTATCAAACGTACCGTACGGATAATACGTAAGAAGATCCGGATACTTGTAATCAATGTAAGTAAATGCGAGCACAAGCATGCTTATTACACAGATGTAAAGCATGACCATCATAAGGAGCGATAAAAAAACATCTTTTGGGGTCGTTGAAACCTTGGACACGGGTTTAACAACCTTGGACGCTTTTTTAACCACCTTTGATGTTTTTGTGGTTTTGGCCATTGGATTTTTGTTAAGATTTGTTTGGGTCAGGGCAATGCCCGTGAAACCTTAATCAAATATAATCCTTTTTGTAAAAATTCACTAGCCGTACATTAGTCTGCTTCCAACTTTTGCGTCGGAAACATAAGGACTGCTTTCGTTTAATGAAAACATGCGGTTATTAGAATGGAAATTTAGAGCAGGCACGCACCCGCTCTCAAGCGCATAACCCGGATAGCGAACAGTCTTCTTATTATCCGGCATATGATCGACAATCGTGCGATCTCTTAGAAATTTCACCAAAAAAGATCTGTAAAAATTATCATTCATTCTAACGTATTCATGCCCCCTTCCAAGAAGTTTTAAAATAGCTCTCATCCCGATATCAACCCTTTGTCTTGCTGCAAGAAAACCCGCTATTGGATCAAGAAATTGCATTTCTCCTCTCGCAGATGAACGAATATTTTCCACCACTGATTTCTTAGTGTATGTAACATTCTGGCAGTCATGTGTAAAAAACAAACGGGGCCCCGTAGGCTTTAATGACTCACCCTTTTTATAAGCCTCTTTAAAGGCTTCCATTTGGCGTTCATCCGGCATTTTCATAAGCTTTGTAAGATCCGGTAAATGCTCAGGACTTATTTTTCTTATATTGTTAATATTTTGAAATGCGTAAGTGTCTATGTAACATAGTGGTAAATCCGGACTCCCAGCCTGTTTTACAGTAAAAATAGCTTCAACAAGTTCATCCGGCATTAAAGTTCCCGGATCAAAAACCGCAAGAACTCTTGCCTTATCCTTTATAAGCTCACATGCTTGAATAAGCCCTTTTTCGCCAATTGTGATCTGACCAAGAAGATCAGCGTATTCAGACTCATCTTTAATTGCTCCTTTTTCCACGAGCGCATCTATTAATCCCCATCTACCGTGCATTTTAACGGCCTCATTTCTTGCTTCTTCAAGATTAAAACCGATTTCATTATTTAAAATTCCGGAAGCCTCGGCAAAAGAAACTTTTTTTTCAGGTCCACTTTCAATAACAGCTGATACAGAGTCGCCAACCTGCTCCATGGCCTTTTTACACTCCCTAACGCGAATGGTTTCCTTATTAAGCTTTACAACTCTACGAGGCTTATCTGTTCTTTCGGTATTATTACTTGGAACCCTCATATTGCTATTTAAATCTTAAAAAATTTAAGAATTACAAATAAACTATACGAGAGGTTTTGTCAAGCACTCTAGGGACAAATCACATTAAAACTTATTCCAAAGAACCTGATTTGTGACTTCATGATGATACAAAACTTCGCCGGTTTTTACGCGTGTACCAAGCTCGCTTGCACATCTGTTTGCGGAAGATTGCTTTAAGGAAGCATATTTTTCCATATTCCCCTCAAGCATAACCTCTTTAATAAAATCACTTTTTACAAAGCAGCCTATTGCTTCGTTTATTGTTGCCGGCAATTTTTTAACAGGAGCCTCAATTACCGCTCTGTACTTTTGTTTATCGGCATCACTTCCGTTCATACTTTTAAATCCGGCCTTAACAATAAGATAAAATGCAAGATAAGGATTTGAATCCGGAGCAACAGTTCTAACTTCAATTCTTGCGGACTTCTTGTTTCCAAAAGGAATTCTTATCATCGAGCCTCTGTCACTCGGAGAAACTTTTATTTGATTCGGAGCTTCAAAGTGCGGATCCAGCCTTCTGTAGGCGTTTACACTGGCATTTAATCCAAGGCAAATGTCATCGGCATAAGAAAGTACTCCCGCTATAAAATCATGAGCCGTCTCGGAAAGCCCGTACTTACCACCATCTTCGTAAAAAATATTTTCGCCGCTTTTTGTTAAAGAAATGTTAACATGCATACCGCTCCCATTAACGTTCATGAGCGGTTTTGGCAGAAAGGAAGCCGTTAATCCAAAGTTTTTTGCAATCTGTCTGGCAATAACCTTGTAAAGCTGAACCTGATCTCCAGCCTGAAGCATGTCCGTATAACTGTAGTTCATTTCAAACTGAGAAGGCGCAACTTCAGGATGATCTTTTTCATTTTCAAAAGCCAGAGCGCGGGTAGCCTCGGCAAGACGATCAATAAACTGTCTTAACAAGTCCTGTGGCAAAACATTAAAATATCCTCCTTTTGAAGCCAATTTAAATCCATCCAATTCGTCAAAATTTTGTTCCGCATTCTCCCCTTCCAAAATCATTCCTTCAATTTCCGGAGCAATATTAACTGTGATTGATTCATTTTTCTTAAGCTCTTCGGACAAAATGCTTAAGTTAGAACGGAAATCCCCTATATATGGAGTTCCATCCCTGTCCACAACGTTGGCAAAAAGTATAACTTTCCCCGCTCCAAAAACATCTGCAGGCAGATACCTAAAAGAAGACCAATCAATCCCAAGACACAAATCCGAGTTATTTTGATTTGAAAATCCCTTTATCGAAGATCCGTCAAAAGTCAGATTGTTATAGGAGTCGATAAAGTAAGTCTTATTATAATCCAGCATATGAAATTTGCCTTCCATATCGGAAAAACAAACCGTAACCGCCTTTATGGCTTTTTCTATTTTTAAAATTTCCATAATCTCCATTTTGAATTCCTCCTGAGACCTTCCCTCTTTTCGCTCTTTTTTTATTCTTAAGTTTTTTTCTTCAAGTTCAGCATAGCTAAGTTCCAAAAAATTCACGCTGTCCTGGAGCCTTGGACTAAATACTAATGGAGCCGTTTTTGCCATAAACTGTTTTTTAGAAAAATAATTTTACACACACTCTCTTTAAAACGTATTATGACAAAGCGCACAAGAGCTTTTTTATAAGCCAAAAACCGGTGTAGAAAAATCCGTCCGAGGCGTTTATTTTGCTCTGGAGCGCAAATAAAAAATGGTTTATATTGTTGCTGTCGAAAATTTCTACAACAATTAAACTTGCATGAAACTTGAAAATATTTTAAAAGACATTGGATTAAACTCCAAAGAATCCAAAATATACTTAAGCCTTGTTGAGCTCGGTGCAGCGCCGGTATCAAAAGTCGCTGAACAGGCAAAGATAAACCGTGTAACGGCATATTCGATTCTGGAAAAACTCATCGAACGCGGAATGGCAAATTCAGTTACGCAAAACAAAATAAGAATATTCAGCGCTACAAATCCAAAGGTTATAAGCCATGAACTTAAGCGTAAAGCATCCGATTTTCAAAAGGCTCTTCCCGCTTTTCGTCGCCTTGGAGGAGAAGTTAATTTGCCACACGTACAGTATTATGAAGGACTTGAAGGCATAAAAGCGATCTACACAAAAACTCTCGACAGCAAAACCGAGATTTTAAACTACGCCAACTCCAAAGAAATACGCGAGGCGTGGCCGGAATATGACCAGCAGTATGTTGAAGAAAGGGTGAAACGTGGCATAATGCTGCGTGGAATCGCCCCTCTGGATAAATACGGAAAAAACGTACAAGCAAAAGACAAAGAGAACCATCGCGAAATACGTCTTGTTTCTGCGAAAAAATTCACATTCACCAATGAAATCAATATTTGGGACGACAAAGTTGCGATTATTTCTTTTAAAGATCAGCCTGCGATCGGGGTAATTATAGAAAGTATGGAAATCGCCAACACCCAGCGCGATATCTTTAAGATGGCGTGGGAGTATGCTAAAAAACAATCAAATTAAAAAAGCCCTAATCCTTTTGGAAGAAGTAGGGCCTTTGTTTTTAGTTGAAAATACTAGTTAGTTGCAGCAAGAACTTCTAAAGTTTTTTCGCTACCAGCAAGAAGTACCCCTTCTGAGAAAAGTGATACTGTTAAAAGTTTGCCCGCAAAAGAGGCTGGCAAATCGGCAGTAACGATATACTCTGCTCCTATTTTGTAAGAAAAATCAGAAGGCAAAGAGAAGTCACTTGAAAGAAATCCAACTTCAGTCTTTATGCCACCTGTTGATTCCCAAAGTCTCAAATCAAGATTTGTAGCATCAAAAGTAAGGGCATCAGCTTTAAATCCAAGCTTTGCACCTTTTTCAAGCCCTCCATCTCTGGTAACCTTAAAAGTGTAAACAACACTATCTTGAGCCCCTGACACAGCTGAAAGCGGAGCTTTTGTAACCGGAGCCAAATCAGGAAGAACAGTTAAAACAGGATCATCAACAATATCCTGAACAACATTTTTTGTGGCATCAATTTTCTGAACTTCCTTCGTAACATTCGTCTTCGGCATCACCTTTCTTAGCGCTCCCTGGAACCAATCAGATTGACCTCCCCAAACGGCCATTCCCGCTACAGCCAAAACAAGAATTGCGGCAACTAGTACCCCCACCTTTCCCTTTTTCTTGGGATTTTGCATTTGTGTTTCCATTTTTGTTTTTGTTTAATAAATAAAACACATATATATTATACGTCAACCAGGCAGATGCGTCAATTAACAACCTTTTGTTTAATATGCCTTTAAGGGTATTATCTCGGCGATTTTTTTCAGATTTATTCATGAAAAACAGCATTAAATCGCATCTGGAGGACACTTCGGATTCAATAATCAACGGCACCAATCCAATTGAAGATCTTGATTTAAAGATATCAAGGCTTCACAAAAAACTTGAAGATTACGATGTCAATTCGCTTTGGGATCATCAAAAGGATACAAAAACACCAAATGGAAGGTGTCTTTCTCCAATTGAGGCCGGAAACTGCATGCTGGACACCAAAAGAACCGTAGAGTTTATTCGTGGCCTGCATGATGCAGTTAAAGAGGCGCAAAAAAGGAATCCGGAAAAAAGAATTTCCGTACTTTATGCCGGATGCGGCCCTTTCGCGGCACTTGCGCTTCCAATGACCACGCAATTCACACCGCAGGAAGTCGGATTCACGTTAATGGATATCCATGGAGGATCACTAACATATGTAGCAAGAATAATTGAAGAGCTTGGACTTCATGAATATATAGATGACGTTATTTGTACCGACGCAACGGAATATCACCCAAAAGAAAAATATGACGTACTGGTAACCGAAACAATGGACAGAGCCTTGCTTTACGAACCACATCTTGCAATAACGGAAAACTTAAGAAATTCTTTGCATGAAAACGGGATTCTTGTCCCTGAAAAAATAACGCTTGGAATAGAACTTAAGAATATGACAAAAAGAGCAGGTGGAACCATACATGCCGGAGATTTTTTCACGCTGGAAAAAGACTCGGAGCCAACATCCCCTCCCGGCAAAATAGAAGGGAAAGTTGAACTTGATTCTCGCGCAAACGAAACGGATATTTACAAAATATGCATAACCACAAGAGTCCAAGTTTTTGGAACGCACGCCCTAGAGCTTAATGATTCAATGATAACCTACATAGAAGAAACAAATGAGTGCTTAATGAAAAAACCGGGAACTACAATTAGAGTTAAATACAAAGCTGGAGATAATAAAGAATCAATAAAAATTTACATAAGACCACATTGATGCTAAAGTATTATACGCATTCAATGATTATAATTAATAATTAACAATGTCTTCTTCAGCCGACCTTCCCTCGCCCAATGACTTCCCTCCCCCGAGAGCTCTTATAAAAAGAGTAAAAATAATAATCGAAAAACTGAAAAACAAAACAGAATTAAGCCAATACTTAACTCATGTTTCGGCCTGTCACACCTACCATCTCTCAGATTTAACAAGTGAGCTGCAAGAGAAACTTTTTCTTCAAGGAATAGATCATTCCGATCTTTATGACATTCATACTTTTCTTGCGGTTGAATTTGAAAACGGACTTCTTAAAACTTTGGACGAAAAAATCACCAAAGCGCGCGCAACTCTGATGCGTAAATATCTCTAGTACGTGATTCAATGAGTACTTGCTTAAAGTTAAATATAAACTTATTATTTAGCAGTAGAACAATTAACCTTGCAAACATGAAAAGTGCGTACGTAGATCAAAACACATGTATTGGCTGTGGATTATGTGTTCAATTGTGTCCAAAAGTTTTCGAGATACAAGATGATGGGAAATCAAAGGCTGTTAATCCAACCGGAGACGATGAAGCCGTAATTCAATCAGCCATAGACGCATGCCCTGTTACAGCCATAAGTTGGAAATAGTAAGCTTTAACAAAACAAACGATTTATGATTGAAGAAGACTTTTTATCATGGTACATAGTTCCAACGGTGATTGCGGTATTCATTTTTTTGTTAGCCATTTTCCTTGAATTTGTAGCCAGAAAAAACAGCTCCATCATGCGCCTGAGCGAAATTTTGAAGACAGGTGCTTTTTTGGATTCCACGGTTTTATCAATAACAGTTGGAGTATTACTCATAAGCAGTGGCGTACAAAATTATCTTTTTGCTCCAGGAATAGGACTCGACAATTCAATCCCGCACATGATTTTTAGGTTCGCGCAGATAATAATAGGAACGGGGCTTGTTGTTGGAACTTTCACAAGACTGTGCACAATAGGTCTCGTAGCGCTTTTTATAGGAGGATTCTTCTTCTTCCCCGTATTTGATATGCTTGATTATTCTGTTTTTATGGGCATAGGATTATTTTTATTCCTTGTGCATAGAGATGTTTTAAGCTTTACGTTTTTCTTTCATCCTTTGGAAAAGAAAGGGTTTTTGGACAGATACAGAAAATACGCGCTTCCAATTTTAAGATTCATAACCGGAGCGGGAATTATTTTTATTTCGATCCATCACAATATAATTGATCCGGCCCCGACAATCACATTTATACAAGAAAAACTTCTTTCAAATTATGACCATTCAATTCTGGTTTTTAACGCCGGGGTATTTGGAGCGCTTATTGGAGCCCTTTTGGCATTCGGCCTAATTGAAAGATTTGTAGCCACGATAGTAGCAATAGGACTGGTAATCGCCGTAATAATAGGAGGCATTTCATTCCTGCCTATCGCAGTACCGTACTTCGCAATCGCCTACATAGTAATAACGGGCAATCAATTTGAAGAAAGAGAGATGAAGGAAAAGCCATAATAAGGTATAATTGTTGGATATAATTAAAATTTATGGATAAAAGTCATAAGCCCCTTGGACAGGAAACCCAAAAGGAAGAACCAATTGTTTCACTAGCTCAAGGACAAGAAGCGGCAGTAGATAAAGATAGAGAATCAAGTCGCGCAAGAATTGAAGAAGTAGGTGTTTTAGATGAGTCTACCCAATCTCTAAAAGAAGACCAAGTAGAACCGGAATCCGAATCCGCATCAAAAAGCCAAAAAAGTTCTCTTTATTTTGCAAGAGGCCCTTATGAAATTCCGGAAGAACACAAAGAAGACCTGAATGTAAAAATTGAGGAAGTGTGTGTTGGAGGATATGAAAAAATTGGCATGTTTTCAAAAAAAATCGCTTCTCTTTTAAATGGACACAGCGTTGCTTCTGAAGGAGATTACAAATGCGAGGCAACCTCATACAGCACCAGAACAAGCTTAATTGAGGTTGGTGGCAGTAAATACTTTGTTATTTACAACTATCCCGGTAGTACTTCTCATAGAAAAGCTGACACAAATTGTAGAAAAGCATGGGGAGAAAAAGCTTTAAAAGCAACTGAAGACACGTGGCGCGATACCTTTACCGAAAGATCACTTATCCCAACCAACAAAGGGGAAAATCCAAGAGTTGTAATTTTACCGTTTATTCCAAATATTAGTTTATTCGATTTAATAGAAAAGTTTGATCCAAATAAGTTTCATGGCGATTACGAATATGGTAAACAGTTTGATAATTTAGAAACAAGGATTGGTTTGATTAAAGATGTGGCCACAAGCTTGGGAGAGCTTCATGGAAAAGACATAACCTGGGGAGAAGTTATTCCGGCCAATATTGGACGCACACAAGATGGGAAAATTTTATTTTTTGATCCCGAGACCCCTTACTTGGAAGGGACTCCAAAAATAGAACAAAAAGGACGTGATTTACTTTCATGGTGTACTTCTGCCTGCACTGCCATATCAAGATCAAACAAATCCGAAAACAATGAAACAGACTATAAAGCAATAATTGAGGCTATTTTTAGCGCATATCCTGATCAAGAAGTAAGAAAATTTGTTCAAGATAATTTGTGTGAAGAATTAAAAATCGGAAAAACTCTAAAACATCCGATTGCATTTGGTCAGTTTAAGGCGCGAGTTAAAGTTGATTCCAGAAAACAATACAACCAAATCCTTCAAGCGATCAAAGAACAAGAATAAGATTTTTGACTTCCAGAGCCAAAAAGTTGACACGCGACCAGCAAATGTCGTATAATATTATTGTGTCGTCTTTAAAAATTTAACAAAAACAAACATGCAACAAGATTATTTGAAATTAGATCTTAAAGACCCAAAAAACGGTGAATATTTACTTGCAGTCTTTCATCTTGTTCCAAATGACGTTATGGATATAACCTCTGCAGCATCTGAAGTTGCAGCGGAATCTTCAACCGGAACAAACTTTAAAGTTAAAACTGAAACCGCTTTTTCGCGCGAGATGAATGCGCTTGTTTATAAAATCGACGAAGAGAAAAATCTTGTTTGGATCGCTTATCCTTGGCGTCTTTTTGATCGCGGAGGCAACGTTCAGAACATACTTACTTACGTTGTTGGAAACGTTTTGGGAATGAAAGAGGTTAAGGAAATTAAACTGTTAGATATATGGTTTCCACCTGCAATGCTTGAACAATATGACGGCCCTAGCTATACGATTGATGACATGCGTAAATATTTAAATGTTTACGACAGGCCGATTTTGGGAACAATAGTAAAACCGAAAATGGGATTAACTTCCGCTGAATACGCAGAAGTTTGTTACGATTTCTGGGTTGGAGGAGGAGATTTTGTAAAAAACGACGAACCGCAGGCCGATCAGGATTTCTCGCCATACGACAAAATGGTTTATCATGTTAAGGAAGCCATGGATAAAGCCGTAAAAGAAACCGGACATAAAAAAGTTCATTCTTTTAATGTTTCCGCAGCTGATTTTGACACTATGATCGAACGTTGCGAGCTTATTAAGAGCATTATGGAGCCGGGAAGTTACGCGTTCTTAATTGACGGAATAACAGCAGGCTGGATGGCCGTTCAAACTTTAAGAAGACATTACCCTGAAGTATTTATACATTTCCACAGAGCCAGCCACGCGGCTTATACGCGCAAAGAAAATCCAATCGGATTTACCGTTTTGGTACTTTCAAAATTTGCACGTCTTGCAGGCGCATCCGGAATTCATACAGGCACAGCCGGAATTGGAAAAATGGCCGGAAGCGCGGACGAAGACATAACTGCTGCTCACGGAATTTTAAATCTTCAGTCAGAAGGACATTTCTTTACGCAAAACTGGGGAAAGATTCCTGAACAGGATCAGAATCTTATAGATATGGTTAATCAGGACATCGCCCATAATGTAATTTTGGAGGATGACAGTTGGAGAGGCGTAAAAAAATGCTGCCCAATTATTTCGGGTGGTTTGAATCCAACAAAATTAAAACCATTTATAGATGTAATGGGCAACGTTGATTTTATTACAACAATGGGAGCGGGATGCCATGCACATCCGGATGGAACAAAAGCCGGCGCAACAGCTCTTGTCCAGTCATGTGAAGCCTATTTAAAAGGGATGGATATACATGATTATGCAAAAGACCACACAGAACTTGCAAAGGCCATCGAGTTTTTTGAGAAAAAACCTGTTGAGCAAGAGGTGGAATTGGAAGACGAACAGATATAAAACAACCACATTCAAAAGCGTGCAAGACTAGGTTCTTGCATGCTTTTTTTAAAAATTTATAATTAGACCCTTTCAAACAAACGCATGAAACAGTTCAAAAAAGCTTTCGAAAAAATTCGAGACGCAAATCATATAGTAATTATTTCTCACAGACATCCCGACGCGGACACAATCGGCGCAAATATATTCATGCGTATTGTTCTTGAAAATAATTTTCAGAAAAAAGTAACGTCTGTTTGCGCCGACCCTCTGCCGGAAACACTGCTTTTTATGAAAGGAAATTATGTCATTCAAAGTGAAATGCCAAAAGATTATGACTGCATAATAACTGTTGATTGCAGCACAAAGGAACAAACAAAATTCCCAAATGAAATGGACGGCAAAATAACTGTCATAAATATAGATCATCATGCCACAAACACGATGTACGGAGATATAAATATAGTTGATCCACACGCCGCTTCTACAACGGAAATGCTTTATACGATTTTTGAAAATTTCGAATTAAAATATTCAAGACACGCCGCAACCTGCCTGCTTGCGGGTATATACAACGACACCGGAAGTTTTATGCATTCAAATACACAAAAAAACACATATATTGCCGCAGGAGAGCTACAATCAAAAGGAGCGGACATAACAACAATAGTTAAAAATTTATTTAAAACTCAGTCTATAGAACAGCTTAAACTATGGGGAAAAGTACTTTCAAATGCCAGATTAAACGGAAAAGGCACCCTGGTTTCAAAAATAAGCACGGATGAATTTGATGAAACAAACGCATCCCCAAGAGAACTTGCGGGTGTAATAAGTTATTTAAATTGCGTCCCGGAATCAAAAATGACAATGCTTCTTTCCGAAGATTTAAACGGGAATGTTCAAGGGTCGATGCGCGCCGGAAACGAAGACATAGACGTTTCTTCTTTATGCGAACAATTCGGTGGTGGCGGCCATAAAAAAGCGGCAGGATTCACAATCCCCGGGAAAATAGTAAGCCAAGAATTCTGGAGAATAGACTCCCCAAGCTAATCCAAATAATTAACGCTGTGCAAACATTCATTGACACAGACATTACATAGCAATATCATAAAAAACGAAGTCACTCACTCTATTATCTATGAAAAAATGCTACTGTAAGGGCATTGTCCTGATCATCGGCGGAATTCTATTCCTCCTTGAAAGTTTGCAGATTATACAAATCGGCATAGCCCAGTATTTGCCTGTAATGTTTATTATTCTCGGCTTGTTCTTCGTTCTGCCTAAATGTTTGTGCGGCGGAGAAGACAAATAAAAATAACAAATATTCCACGACATTTTTTTGCGTGTTATACTGCTCACGTTAGAGTTATTGTTTTAATTTACAACAAATGGCAATTACAAGAAAAGATGAGAATTTTTTGAAAATGATAGACAGATTAGAGCCGAAAGCTCACTGTTTAAGGGCGAAAATAGCCGCAGGAATAGTGAAAAACGGCAAGATGGTGGTTAAACATACAAACGATTGGCATCCGGAATACAATTGCGAAAAAATAGGATGTATAAGGAACGAAATGAAGATAAAATCCGGCCAAAGACGTGAAATCTGTTATGGAATTTGCGCCGAACAATGGTGCCTTAGCCTTGCGGCAAAAAAAGGAATTTCCGTAAACGGAGCCACAATGTACTGCACAAAGTATCCATGCAGAGTCTGTTCCAGCATGATAGCAGAGTCAGGCATTAAAAGAGTTGTTTTCCAAGAAGGATATCCTGAAGCCATAAAAAACTTCGCAATACTTACAGATCGCGGAGTAAAAGTTGAACAAGGACCAAACATCGAATATCCTGCAGATATCGACCCTGCAGTTAAGAAATTGTCAGTTTAGCAGTTTTCAAGGAAATCAATCATCAATCTAACGCCGTATCCGGTTGCAAATTGTTGATCCATTGCCTTCGGCTTTTCGCTGTAGGCCGTCCCTGCAATATCCAAGTGCGCCCATTTTGCTTTATCAACAAAGTATTCCAGGAATGCCGCAGCTTTTGATGTGCCAGCATAAAAGCTGGTGCCATCATCAACGTTTCGTAGGTCCGCTACCCGTCCTTTCATATCCTCTCTAAAATCATCATGCATTGGAAGCTCCCAAATAAGTTCGTCTGTTTTATCTCCGGATTTTTTTAACTTTGATATAAGAGTTTCATCGTTCCCCATAACTCCGGCATATCTATCTCCAAGAGCAACTATGCACGAGCCCGTTAGCGTAGCGAAATCAATTGTGTATTCAGGTTTAAAAGTCTCAACACCGTAAGAAAGAGCATCGGCAAGAATCATTCTTCCCTCGGCATCCGTATTTCTAATTTCCACGGTTTTTCCGCAATAACTCTTAACCACATCGGAAGGCTTTTGAGCTTCGGAATCTATTAAATTTTCAGTTAAAGGAATAATTCCCACGACGTTTCTTTTTATATCAAGATCCTTAAGCGCGTTAAATACGCCCATAACAAGAGCACCTCCGGCCTTATCCTGATGCATATCTTCAATATGTTTTGAAGGCTTAAGGTTATAACCTCCGGAATCAAAAATAAGCCCTTTGCCAACAAGCAGTACCGGTTCTTTTTTTGATGCCTTTTTTGGCTTATACTCAACAACAACAAGCTTCGCTGTTTTTTTTCCCGATCCGTTATTTACACCCAAAAACGCGCCCATTCCCTTTTTTGCAATCCACGCTTTATCGTACACTTTAATTGAATAACCGTATTTTTTGGCAATTTTTTTAGATGCATCGGCAAACGTATCCACGGTTATATAGTTTGGAGCTCCGTTTACAAGATCTCTTACAATATTCACAGATTCACTCAGAATTTGCGCTTTCTTCACAGCTTTTTTGTCATCAGCCGATATATTTTTTCCAAAGAAAACCAGATCGGCAAATAATTTTCCCTTTGCCTTCTCCATATCTTCACCGGTTTTATACTGAGCCGGATTGTAATTAACAAGCATAATCCCCTCCGCAACAGGCTGAATATATTGCGCAATATCATTGCAAACCAAAAAACCAACAGTGTTTATTTCCTTTGACTGATAACCCTTAACGACTTTGGCAACTGTATTTCTAATAGAAGAGTCACTTGCTTTGGCTTTTTTTCCAAGACCAAGGAGTAAAATTCTTTTTGGAAGATCTTTTGATGATCCATAAACAACCTTAGCTTCCCCGTTTTCAGCTTTAAAAAGACCATTTTTGCTCATCTCTTCAAAAATTTTTCTAATTTTAAGATCACTAATCTCTCCTGATTTTACATTTTCAAAAACCGGACAAATAAGGATATCCGGAGCGCCGGTAAGGGTACTTGAATAAGTTACACGCATTTTTTATATGTTTAAAATATATGTTTGTGGATTCACTATATGAAAAATACCGGGCTCAAGCAAGGTGTGGCTTAGCTTTTTTTAAAATTGCGCGCGCATTTTCGAAAGTAAGTCTCTGCAAAGCTTCCTTGTAAGGTAGCCACTCAAAATCAACATGCTCATGCGAGATGTTAACATTTTTATGTTTACTCTCAGCCAAAAAGAACCATACGATCTTTGAAACCGTCCCCTCTTTTTTCGTGAAAAAATAATGCATTTTTTCTTTAAATCCATCAATAATATCGACATCACTTATTCCGGTTTCTTCTTCAAGTTCACGTAAAGCGGTATCCAAATCTTCCTCCCCTTCCTCAACATGACCTTTTGGAAAATCCCAATGCCCCTCCGGATAGTGAAGGAGTAAAATTTCAACAGTCCCGGATTTTGTAGTGTGATAAACGACCACACCACATGATTTTTCGTGAATCATTATTTCTCATTACAGCTTTTCCCAATCCACCTCGACAAGGGCGTTTCTTGCAGCATCTTCTTCGGCTTTTTGCTTACTACTTCCCTCTCCCTCGCCAACTTTTTTGTCATTAAAATAAACCGACATAACAAAACGTTTTGCATGATCCGGTCCGCTTTCACTAAGAAGCCTGTACTCAGGAGTAACTGAAATTTTTTCCTGAGAAAGTTCCTGAAGATGAGATTTTGCATCTATATGCAGGCCTTCTTCAAGTATCTTCTCAAGCTTGGTAATAATATATTTTGATATAAACACATGCGTAACTTCATAGCCTTTATCCAAATAAATGGCTCCAATTAAAGATTCAAGAGTATTAGCCAAAATGTAGTTCTTTTTCCTGCCTCCGGACTTTTCTTCCCCTCTGCTCAAATAAAGATAAGTTCCAAGCTTAAGTTCACTTCCAACTTCGGCCAAGTGTTTACCTTTAACCAAGGCCGACCTCCAATTGGTAA
>Ga0265297_10007549_pt1 | contig 14994 bp, 16 predicted proteins | sample Munlanlwell13791_FD_192502 | JGI IMG/M metagenome (GOLD analysis project Ga0265297, IMG submission 192502) | Leachate microbial communities from a municipal landfill in Southern Ontario, Canada - Leachate well 137-91 | ecosystem: Engineered > Solid waste > Landfill > Unclassified | place... | reverse complement strand
TTTTTAGATAAATTTTAAAATTAGCTGGAAATGTTTTAGTAGTAATTCCTGTTATATTACCGACTAAAGTAATAACAGTCGATTCAATAGTATGTATGCGTACAAAGTTATAACCTGTTTCTGGTGTATGTGCGTTTGTGTCTGATATATAAGCACCACCAAAACCACCTAATAAAGCTTGTAAACAGCCTTTTTCTGTTTTTGGCATATTATCACCCCTTTTATTTTTTATTATACCATTTATTACGTGCTATTGTTATTATAGAACCTGTTAAAGTTAATAACAAACCTGCAGATATAAATAAAATATTGTTTGGTTCTCCTGTTTTTGGTAATTCTTCAATATCTTTTGGTTTATTATTTGTTGGTGTTGGACTTGGTGTAATAGAATCACTTGGTGATATTGAAGTTGTAGTTGGTGTTGTAGTTGGTGTAATACTTGTACTTGGTGTAATACTTGTACTTGGTGTAATACTTGTACTTGGTGTAATAGAATCACTTGGTGTTGGACTTATTATAATTTCTGTTACCAAAATTTTTATGGTCCAGTAATACCATTCTTTACCAGGTGACCAAATATTTGGATTAGTATTTACTTTAAAGACTTTAAATTTCAATACATTTAATCCATGTGTTAATATACCCTCAAATTTACCCTCATAAATTAAATTATGCTTATTGTTTTCACCTGTTACTGTAATTATACTATCTAAATTTGAAGTCGTTATATGACCATTTAAAGCTATATTTTGACCACCTACTTCTACATTGTTAATCCATTTAATATAAGTTAAATCTCCAACGTTTCCTGGTGTGTATTCTTTAAAGTTAACGTCATATTCTGGATTATCTGCAAAAACCACATTATACATAATTATTAATAATATAATTATCATTATAAAACTTAATATTTTTTTCATTTTAAAAAATCCTCCTGTTTAATTTCTATTTTTAGTTTAAAATTATTACAACCCTGTTGCTCTGGATCTCCTTCAATTGTATCATTCTTTATAATGCATTTACCATCTTGATAATTATCACAATCTTTACAACTGCCCATTTTAAAAAAATCCTCCTCTTAATTTGATTTCCATTCATAAGATATACAAATATTATTTTCAGTATAAAGAACTAATATACTATTGTCCTTACTTTTAAAAGAAATAATATTATAATCAAAGAAATCACTTTTAACTGTTTCTTTTTTAATTTCTTTTAAATTATCGTCAAATGTTTTGTTGATATAATTAATGACTTCTTTTGCTTGCAAATTTTTAAAGTCTATTAAATTATTTCCCATTAACATAGTGTATCTTTCAGCATTTAAATATTTTAGTCTTTTATCACTCTGCTCTTGTGGTTCTTCTTTTATTTTATTTTGTTTTACTTCTTGAGTAATATTTTCTTTTGAATTATAAATATAACCGACTGTTGACCAAAGAACTATATTAGTTATAATACCTAAAATAAAAAATATCACAATCATTATTATACATTTTCTTAATTTCATACTATCAAACCATCCTTTTCTTTATTATACAATACATGCTTTTTAGTTATAAATTCATTTAATGCTTTCTCTGAAACTCTCCAATCTTTACCTAATTTAAAGCCTGGAATATGACCATTTCTTAATTTTTTTCTTACTGTTTCAGGATTTACTTTTAAAATTTCGGCAACTTCTTTTATTGTTAAAAATTGTTTTTCCATTGTTTACACCTCTATTATATTTTATACCATTTTATACCCTTTTTTACATGTTGTCAAAATAATAAAAAGGACCTGTGAAATTTAGGCCCTTTTTATAACTTGAAAGAATTACCGACGAAATAATTATAAATATATTATATCATAAATTTGTTATGCTATTTTCATTACTTTTAAATAACTTCCTGAACTTATAGCTGTATCTGAACCTGTAGCAACCTCTTTTGAAGCTCTCAAAGTTAATTCACCAGCTGTTGTAGTTGTTAAAAAACCCTCTTCTTTTATAAAATTAACATTACTTTCTATACCATAGGCAACATCTGTTGTTAAATAACTTTGTCCAGTTCTCATAGTTGAAGCATTTCTACTTGTTTCACCAAAAGCCATACCCATATATTTCCTAGTTTGATTTGCTGGTATAGAACCACTTGTAACTTCCCAATCTAATTGAATACCTGCGGTACTGTCGCCGGATGCCCCTAAAGCCAATTCAAAAATATAACTGCTACTAGCTTCAAAACTGAATTTTAAATTTGTATTAGTCATAGTAGTATTAGAAAAATATTCAGCACTAGAAATTGTTACAACTTGTATATTATTTTGTTTGTCTGCTTCAATTGTACTTATATCGCCTATTACACCAATTATAATAAATTTACTTTGCCATCTAATCATTAACACATTACTTCCAACAATAGCACCTAATAAACTTGTAATACTTTTTACTGGGATAGCATTATCACCAGGATATAATTTAACTTGTAAAGGGTCTAAACTACTTATAATTGCAGGAATTACTAACATTTCTTTTACTTTATCATTTAAAATAGCATTTATAATATTATTATTTCTAATAGACATCTTTAACCCTCCTTATTGAACTATTTACAGTAACACCAGGGGCTAAATAAATTTGTTGTTTTTCTATTTTATACACACTATCAACATCTAATTTTTCACTTTTAAATCTAAAAGAATCACCTTGCCATGGTATACCATCATTAACCCTAGAACTTACAAAAGCATGTGGATAATCAACAGCCTCTTCTACCTGTAACATTTTTAATAATTCTCTTTTTGCTCTAAGATCAACATAATCTTGACTTACTGCTTCACTTTGAAATATTTTAGTTACATATCTTCCAATGCTTGTATAACTAAATGGATGATCCTCTAACCCTTCATCCTCAAAAGTTAAAACCTTATATAGTGGTGCTGTATCTTGTGCTAATTGATTTGTTATAATTACAACTCTATTATACATATCTGCATAATCTGTTGTTAAATTAACATTTGGTTCATATAATGAAACTTCATTATCTATAAATTCATGTATAATATTAGGTGTTGCTGTCCAGGGTTTACCCATAAAAACCCCGGACCCATTAACCCATAAAGGGTAATAATTAATCATGTTTAATAAAGAATTAATAATAAATAATTTACTTTTACCTAATTCATAACTTACATCTTCGGCTAATACTTCATCGCTAGCTTGTATTTGATAATTTACCCATGTTCCGACCTCTTGAAGTAGATCTTCTATTTTTTCAACTACATTTTCACCCACTTCAAAACTACGTGAAGTTATTTCTTTATCCTGTTCTAAAGCATATAGTAAATCATATCCTGTTATATACCTAGTTACAACTTTACCATCTAAGTCTTTTCTAGGTGCTAACAACATATAATGACCAAGTGGAAATTCATAAGTAGTATTATTTGTTTCTAAGCAATACCAAGGTTTTATTAAATCAGTTAAATAATTAATATCTTCAATATCTTTTATTTTAAAAGTAGCCCCTGTTATAACATTTCTAGTAAAATCTAAAGTTATACGACCATCGATAACATAATTTGTTATATATTGGTTGTGGCTATAAGCTCCATTTTGTAATGTCAAAAGCTCATATTTAAAAAATTCTTTACCACCATAATCAAAAATACTCATATTAACACCCCTTTCTTAACTAGTTTCATGTTCAACACGCTCTATAGTACAGCTAAATTGATATGCGTTATTGTCTATTCTTGTAACTTTAGGGGATTGTATAGAACAATAAAACCAACGCCCTCTAAAATCCCTAAAAAAGATAGCTCCAACATATTCTATAATATCAAATAACGTGTCATAAAATTCAAATGGTAAATCACAACTAAAATTTAATATCTGTCTTTTATATGATCCTTGATATTTTACCGGGTATGTTCTACCCTCAAATTGTTTTAATGTTTCTGCTCTTTCTCTTTGTTCTGATATTTGAACATTTCCAATTATTTTTACAAATTCAGAAAAACCATCTCCACCATTAATAAAATAATTACCTGTCAACAAAACATCTAATTCAGATACTTCTGATGCATTAATTGAAGGAACAGCTGAAACGGCTTCAACAAAATATTTATTATTTCCACCTATTGTTGGTATATAATCAGTAACAATAGTATTTAAAGGAACATCTGTTAAAATTGTTTCATAATTTCCACCATCAACAGATCTATAAACAGTGTTTGAAACTGCTTCGGCGTTTTCTGGTGTAATAGTAATTATAAGTTTTGGCTCATAATCTGCTATACTTTTATCATAAAATTCATCTGTTGGGTATCCTGTACCACCTGTTAATATATATAAACCTTCATAATCTGTGATTGTACCTTCTGCAATATCTTGTATTAATGTTGTTATGTCCCATGTTTCAGAATCACCTGCTGCATGTGAATGGCTTCCATAATCACCAGCATCAACTTTTGATATTAAATTATTATATGTTGCTGTTGTTTCATCCCATGTATCATTTATATAATGAACTTCGCTTTGCATATCCCCACTAAACGCTGATTTTCTATATAATACTAATTGAGCATCTAAAACATCTTTGCCAAGAATACTGGTTAAATTAAAATCTAAACAAATACCTTGATAATCGTCACTAGCACCATAATATAAATTTAATTCACCTTCACCATCATAATTAGTATCATCATAACTAGTGTAATTATATACATAACTATCTTGTATTGCTGTTAATTCATATTCTGATATTACATCAGGGTTTGTAATTTCAATGTTTATTGCTCCATCATCTTCTTGTAAATCTAATGTAATGGTTGGTTGCATTGGTTGTAAAAATAAAGTTTCAAATTCAACTTCTGTTTCCTCACTCCAAAGACCATTTTCTTCTTTAACTTGTAAAGTTACTTTGTAACTTGTTTCATTTTCTAAAGTATAATTAAATGTACAACTTCCAGAACTTCCACTTGCTACTTCTGCACTTACAAGTTTTGATTCAAGTAATAAATCGTCTGAATCATATAATTTACAAAGATATTGTATTTGGTTATTAGTTTCTGCTTGTGTATATTCCCATTCAACAGTTAATTCTGAATAACCATATTCAGATAATGCAGTTGGATCTGTTATTGTTGCATCTGGTGTTGTGGTACAAATAAACTCAGCTTCATCTGACCAATCAGAACCTGTTGCATAATCTCCCCATGTTTTAACCTGCCACAAATAAGTATTTCCATTTGTAAATGTACTACCAGCAATATCAACGTTTTCTGTTCCACTTGCTTCTTCTTCATATTGTGGTAAACCTGGATAAGCCCCACCTGATACTTTATATTGTAAACTATATTTTGTTTGTGCTGTACCATCTGTTGGATTATGATTCCAACTAAAATTTTGTAAATCTGCAGCATCAAAAACTAAAGCATCCGGACTTAAACCGGTTGGCTCATCTGGTGTAGATAATGTTTGAACTGTGTTACTTTCTACCTGTGTACTTTCCAAGCTTGGAGGTGTACAAGTAGCAGACACTTTATATTTATTATAATTAGCTGGACTGTTATCCGTGTAACTTTCAGAATTTGCTGCTAATGCACTTGTTAAAGTACTATACCCAGCCCATGTAACACCATCTGTTGAAGTATTTCTTTGAACTTTGTAATTTGTTTCATGTGTTGCATTATCGTTCCAAGTAACTTCTACAGTTCCACCAATTCTTGTTGCTACAACGCTTGTAGGTGCTGCTGGTGTAGTATTAATATAATCAGTATATGCATAACTTGAATAACCTGCATTATTCCAGGCCCTTATTCTATATCTATAATATCTATTAGCAATTGTTGTTGTATCTGTATAACTATTACTTCCTGTACTTGTATAATCTGTTGTAATAGTTTTTATAGCATACCAAGAACCTGTTACATTATCATATCTTTCTATATACTGATTATAATAAGGATCGTCCGCGCTTGCTGTTCTAGTCCATTCAATAGTATGACTAGTATCACTATTACGACTTACTGTTTGACCAGTAACAGCACTTGGAGCAGTAATATAAAAAGCACCAACAGTTGGTTCATCATCTGTATCTGTATTATAACCAGACATTGAACTAATAGAAGGCCATCCAGCGGTATTTGATTTCCTATAACCATTTCCAGAACCTGAGGTTGTACCCATGATATGACTTTCCCCAGGATTTCTATAAATACCGACCCAATAATCATTAGCTCCAACAACTTCTGGTGTTGCTAATGTTTCAGTATATGTATATTGTGTTGACTCATTACCGTCTGCCATTGTAAAAGTGCCGGATTGAGCTAATGCCGACCCTCCAACACTCCACAAAGCAATCCGGGCTGCAACTGTGCCTGTATTATAACCAGCGGCTTTTATTCTTAATTGTGTAATGGCACAACTAGTTGGAATTGTTACTTTTGCCGCATGTTGATTATAAGTATTGAGTCCTGACCAAGCATATCCAGAACCCCCTGCGTTACTAACTACCCAAGGCGTAACAATCAACCCCTTTCTTTGTTTGTTTATACGCTTTTATATAATTATCTCATATTTTGTTCTATTTTTAAAGTTCTAAATATATCAATAACATCTTCAACATCTTTTATAGAATTAGGATCAATTAAAACATTACCATTAAAATTAAATATTTCTTGTTTTGAATTATTGTAATTATTATAATTGCCTGATCCTATACCTGATTTTGTATTATTTAACATTCCTTTAGTTTCATTAGCTGTATAAATATCAGCACCTTTAGGAACATACATTAATTCGGGACCTTCTTCACCTACTATTGCATAATGTCCATAAGGTGAATTTTTAATACCTGTTGAATGTTTTGCTATTTCTGCAATACCAATACCAGCAGTAAAAGGTGTTAATAAAGAAGCAAGTTTTGCTAATTTAATCGTTAATTCACCTATTTTTAAAGCTATACCTTTTATTATACCTGAAACTAAAGCAGAACCTGCTTTAATAGCAGCTGATGAAATAGCATCGGAATGTTTTTCTATGGCTGCTATAATATCAATCATTAAAGCAACAACTATTGGTGGTATTTTTTTCTTAATATCATTCCAAATTTTATTTAACATTTTTTCAATTTTTTCTGATTGTGCTGTAACTTCTCTTTGTTCAAGTTCTGCAGCTGTTAAAACACCATCATATTTTAACATCGCATTTGCAATAGTTTCGTCTTTAGTATTCTTAGATTTTTTAACTGATTCTGTATACTGTCTATCAGCTTCTTTAATTATTCCACTAGCTTCTTCACTAGAGATTATTTTTAAAGAATCCCTAGCAATAATTGCTTCTTTTATTTTATCGTCCTTCTTTTTCTTAGCATTTTCAACTTCTTTGTCATAGGCTTTATTTGATTCAACAATAATTGCCATAGTTTCATCTTTATTCAATTGTACAGTCAAGTTTTTAGATTCTTCTAAAATTCTTAATTGTTCTGCTTTACTATCTGTTATTACTTGAACTTCTTTTTGTGCTGCTTGCTCTTTTAAATATTGTATTTGTAAAGTTTCTTCCTCTGTTAATCTTCTATGTTCATTTGCAGCTGTTTGTATTATATTATTTATTTCAGCATAATTAATATTCATTAAATCTTTTTCATCAGTATAATTTTGTTGCAATAAAGCAAGTCTTTCAGTTTCTTGTTCCCTGGTTAATATTGCACTATTTTCAAATAATTCTTTTAATTTATTTGTTTCTTGGATTTTTCTTTCATCCAATTTTTGTATAACAAAATTTAATTCATCATCTAATGCTTTTTTAGTATCTTCTATTTTTAAAGCATATGCCTTTTTATTTTCTGCTGTCATATTTTCTGAAAACATATATTGAGAATTTAAAAGACCATTTAAAGCATTATCTGCAATTGCTTTTAATTCCACATATTTAGCAGCAACTTCATCATTTGCAAATTTTAATTTTGTTGGTATTAATCCAAAGGTATCTAAAACAGTATATAAATAATTGACTAATTCACCGCCCCATTTAACAATACCTTGAACCATATCAATAAATAAATTCTTGCTTGCTGATGTACTACCATTTAATTTATCAAAACCACCTGTTATCAAATTAGTTATATTTTCTTTTAAAAGTTCAAAAGCAGGTCCTATATTATCTCTTATTACTTGAATAACAATTTGTGCTTTATCATACATTTCAACAAAAGCTTTTGCTAATTTTCCAGCTGCTTTATCAGACATACCTAATTTTTCAGTTAATAAATCAAACATTTTTTGAAAGTCACCTGATAATAAAGCTTTAACTGTAGCTATGCCATCCGAAAAGATACCTAACTTTGCTATAATTAAAGCAATTGCACCTGTAAATATTCCAATAGCAATTGTCACTTGTGCAATATGTATTGGTATTATTAATAAAATTGCAATAATTGCACCAAATACAGGTAAACCTACTGTTGATATCAAAGCAACAATTGCTGAAATAGCAAGAACTAAACCACCAAAAGTAGTAATTAAAATACCTATTCCAGAAATAATTGGACCTATTAAAGTTGTAAGTAAAGCTAATACAATTGATAAATTTTTTACCGGACCAGGCAAATTAAAAAATCCTTCAGCTAATATTTGCAATTTATCAGCAAAAAATTCTATAATTGGTACTAATCGATCACCAATTTGAATTGCAATACCCTCTAAAACACTTTTTAATTTAGTTATTTTACCAGCCAAATTATCTTGCATAGTTTTAGCCATTGCAGATAAAGCACCCTCTGAATTATATAATTTACCTGTTAATTTATCTAATTCTTCACTAGTACCATTTAATAAAGCGTTTAGTTCTTTGGTCCTTGTTTTTCCACCTATCATTTGTACATAAGCATCTCTTTGTTTATCTGTCATATCTGCAAATTTTTCATTTAGTTCTTTTAATATAACTGTCATACCTCTGAATTTTCCATGACCATCATACAAATCAATGTTTAATTCTTTCATTGCTTTACCGGCTCTACCTGTTCCAGTTGTCAAGTTATTCATTATAGATATTATAGCGTTTCCTGCTTCGGCTCCTTTATAACCTCTATTTGCTAATATACCTAATAATGCACCGGCTTCTTCTAAAGGAACATTAAACATTTTAAAAGAACCACCAGCTGTAACCATTGCTTCAAGAAATTGTTCCATAGTTTGATTACTATTTATTTGTGCATTTGCTGCAATATCCAAATATTTAGCCATGTCTTTTGTTCCAATACCTAAAGCAGCCATACTATCAGTAACTAAATCACTAGTTCTTCCTAGATCCATCATACCAGCTTCGGATGCTCTAATCATAGGTTCTAAACCTTCTTGAATTTGTGTTAAATCCCATCCAGCCAAACCCATATATTCAATAGCTTCTGCAGCTTCTGTTGCTGTTTTTGAAGTATTTGAACCCATATCAATAGCCAAATCACGTAAAGTTGTAAAGTTTTTTCCTGTTGCACTAGTAACAGCGGAAACCCTTGACATTTCTTTGTCAAAACTCATTGTTGTTTTGACAATATTTTCCCCTACTTCTAATATTGGTTTTGATAAATTTTCAATTAACATATTACCAACATCAGTAACAGCATCGCCTAAAGCACTAATTTGACTACCTACTTTGTCAATACCTTTTGCTTTAACACTATAAAATAAATCTGCTATATTCACAGTTTCCACCTCCTAGCTTTTAATATTTGCTACCTTCTTACATATAACTTTTATATGGTGATTTCTATTAACTGTGTTTTTTGGATCTCCTATAACTTCATAAGTTCCTGAATTATAAACAATCAAATCACCTGCAATTAAATCAAAATCGTCACATAAAAATTTATACAATGTTTCTGTAGTTTCTTTATCTGCTACTTTTACATTTTGCATTCTATAAGCTGACATATAACCATTTATATTTGTATCAGCATATGTTGTTATTGGTCTACCTCTAGTGTTTTGTGTTTCTGTCTTTCTTTTTCTAACACATGCTTGATATGCTCTTTTTAAGCTCATAAAATCACCTTCAAGCTACTAAATAAATCTTTCTTAAATAAATGTCTATATCTTTGTAAAGCTACCATATAACTTAAAGGATAACCCTGAATAGTATCCTCTAAAGTTATAGTATAATCATCAATTTTTTCTGATTTCATACCTGGTGTAAATTCATCTGTATTTGTTGTTAATTGATAATTAATCATTTTAGCAGCCACAAATTTTAAAGGTATTGGGTATTTAACTTTTGTAATATATACAGTTTCAGATTCATCTTCATCCTGTATTGTATCAATACTATTTATTATAATTTTATTAGTGCTTACAGAACTAACTGTAAATACTTGATTATTTCTAAAACTCTTATACACTCTTATAGAATCATTAGCAACTATTTTTTTTGTTGAAATGTTTGTTAAATTTATACTATTATCACTATTAACAAAAGTGATATCATTACTAGAAAAAAAGTCAAATTCTTCATCAATAAAGTCATTCTTACAATAATCAACTATATCCTGTTCTACTAATGGAATAAACATATTAATTAATGAGTCATTAGTATCAACATCAATTTGTAATATTGTTTTTACTTCATCTAAAGTTATAATCATTGTTTGACCTCCCTTTCTTTTATAATTTTCTTTCTTTAAATTTTTTATTTTTTATATTATTGTTGATTTTATTTATAATTCTTGTTTCTTCTTCTTCTTTTTCGTCATGATCCATTATATTAGTTTCAGCTATTTTTCTATGTCTTTTATAATATGTTTCAAAATCCTCTTTATTTCCTTTTTGAATTTCTATTAACCATAATTGAAACATTCTATCTTTTGATTTTTCTTCCATTTCATCATTTATTTCATTTATGCACTTTTGCCATAAAATAAAAGCCCTATCAAAAGGTAAATCTAAAATATAGTTAGTATAATTAAAATCCTTATAGTGCCTCATTAATGGTCCTATTATATTTTCTTCTGTAAAAAAATTCATTATGAAGGTGAAGTGGTTTACCTCACCTTCTAATAGTTCTCTTTCGGTTACTTCTTCAAATCCTCTTTTGCGGAATCCATCTTTTTTTTAATGTCGGCCAAATTCACATATTCACCAATTACTTTTGGAATACCTGCAGTAAATACATCTTTTAAAGCCACAATATAATCATCAATTTCTAAATCGTCAACCTGTTCTTGACTTAGATTTAAATAAGATCTTAAAAGAATATCAATATTATCTTCGGCTTTATGCATATTCTGCATAATAAAGGCGAAAATATCACCCATAACAATTAATATTTTTTCTTTCTTATCCGCTTTACTTTTTAAGAGTTTTTCAATTCTATTGTTTAGCAGATATTCAGCATATAATTTAAAATTAACGTCCTCTAATATCCTACTAACAGTCATTACTTCTCTTTTTCTCAACTTTCTCATTTCTCACACACTCCTTTTAAAATAATTATTAAGCTACTTCATCCTGTACTTTTACAGGTGGTGTTGTTGGTGCTGCTGCTGTATAAAATCCAGTATAAGTCATTTCAGAAATGACTTCGTCTTTTTCCTTAAATTCTAAAGAAATATTATCTATATTTAAAGCATTTTCAACTTTAATTATGCAATAAGATCCATCATGTTTTTGTCCCACAAAAGTAATATTTGTTAAAACATCAGCTGCAACTATATCTAAATCAAAAGCAATTTTTTTATATGTTCCATCTGCATCCGTTCCATCACTTACAGTAATTGGTACACCATAAGCCAAATTTACATAATTTAATTTTAGAAAATTTACTACTAATTTAGCAACAAACCTATCATATCTTCTAAGCCCTTTAGTTGGACCCATAGCACCATCAAAACCTATTTCTTTTATTACTCTTTCAATTTCTAATTTTGAACCGCCTCTTGTTGCTCCAATTACAGCTTCACCAGATTCACCATAATTTTTATATAAAACGCCCTCACCTAAAAGTATATCATTGGCTTTTTCTGGTACAGCTGGATCAAATGTATTAGTCGCCATGGTTTACACCTCCTTTTTAACAATTTTTATGCTACATACTCATATAATTCAATAGGACAAGTTAAACCAGCACCATATTTATAATGGCCTGTGAATTGAGTTTCATTAACAACCTCATTCTTTTCCTCTAATCCTAAAGAAATATTTCCATCATTCAAACAATTTTTTAATACAATTTTTACTTTCTTGCCATCTATTCTTTGACCAACTAGAGTAAAATTCTCTAAATAATCATTTAATGTGATTTCAAGATTTGCAGTAAACTCTCTATAAGTTGTTTCATCAGTATATGTAAAACCATGTCCATTCATTGGAACAATTGAACTATTTGTTTGATTCTGAATTAAATCAATAGAATCAATATAACAAACAACTTCCGCATCTGGTGCTGCTCCTTCAATTGTTAATGCAACGCCCTTTACAGCTGACCAATCGGAAGATGCTGAATCTGTGAACGCACTTTTTTTAACTTTAAAATTATTCCATTGATTAGCTGTAAAATCAGTATAAGCTTTATTGACATGAAAGAAATTAGTTTCTGTCTCTTCCGCATCACAATGAAAAGCCAATCTAATAACAGCGGTTTCACCTAAATCTGTTAAATCTTGTGCAGCTAAATAAATACTAAATCCGATATAATCATCATCATCACTTACCTCATCATTATCAAAGGCCGTTAAATCCACATCAGAAGCAAAAACTTCATGGATACCGTGACCCTCAGTAGTTCCAATTGTTGCCTTTGCTGACTGGTCACCCTCTAATACAATAGTTGTCTCTGCTGCATATGTTCCTCCATTATTTGCCCAATCGCCACTTTCCCAAGTTCCATCACTTTCACATGTTGAAATTCTTTTTCTATTAAAGTATTTTAGATATAAATTGTTAATAGTGCATCTTCCAATCAATTTTTCATATCGAACCAAAGGTATTCCATCAGTATCTAATGTTGGACCCATAGCACCATCAAAACCTATTTCTTTTATTACTCTTTCAATATCAATTTTACAACCATCCCTTGTTGCTCCCAATAATACCTGGGTATTTAATCCATAGTTCGCATAGGCTTTAAATTCACCCATTATAATATCATTTGCAACCGGTACGGTAGTTTCAACTAAACCAACTGCCATTATTAAACACCTCTTTCTTAATCTATTTTAAAAACATATCTCTGCTGTATTCTTGATATATCAGTTTCTGTATCTGGTATTTCGCCCTCAAATTCCCACCAACAACTATAAAAACCCTCTGTTTCGTCTTGTGTTGAAAAGTCAAGCCCTACAACAGATAATATATCATCAACATACTTACCATTTTTTACTATATCAGCACCATCTAAAATATTAGAATCATCTGCTGAATTATCCCAAAAATCTATTTCCATTCGTCTATGCACTTGTTTTCTTGCTGGGTTAGAAGCATTTGGAAATTTAAAAACTAAATAAGGGAATGTCGCATTAGTTCCAGCTTTTCCATCATATACTTCCATAAAGTCACCAACTAAATTATCTAGTCTAACTTTTACCCTAGTCTTTAATTGTTTCAAAGTCATACTAACACCCCCTAATTACATTCCTTTTCCCATATACATAGCTGCTATTTCTTTGTATTGTGCTGTATAATTCATTGCTGCTGGTGTCATAAATGGATGCGCCTTCATTTTATACGTTCCAAACTCCTGGAAAATTGCATATAAACAATCATTCATTAAAAACAATTCATTTCTATTGATAATATATTTACATCTTGATAATAAATAACCAGTATCAACAGCAACATGTTTTTCCATCATTTTAACACCAAATTTACCCATTGCCTCAAGTGCTTCAAGTTCATTTTCTTTTAATTGCTTTTTAAATTTTCCGGATCTGTTAACTATTTTTAACAAAGTAAAACCTCCTTTACATTACACTTTTATATAATTCATTCATTTTTTCAGAAAAATATTTTATATTAAATACTTTAGATCTCTCTATTATTTTATTAGCATCTATTTTCATACTATAAAAATCATTCTTAAATAAAGTAAATGCTTCAACTACATCAGCTGTATCTGGTATATTACAGAAATAATCACCTAAACCATTTCCACCAATTTCTTGGATTACTGGTTTCCCACATGATAAAGACTCTGCAACTACTCTATTATTAATTCTATTTGGACTAAATACACAATCTACTGCCCTGTAAACCTGTTCCATATTTGTAAATCTACCCTTTACGTCACCAAGACCGCCAACACGTTTTAATTCTGCTAATACATTTTGCCAACATTTAATTTTATCATGTTCAAAACCGTAAAAATGAAATTTAAACTCATTAGGGTATTTTTTGGCAACTTCTATACAACCTATTACCATTTCAAATAAATCTATGTCTGCTCTTACTGAATCACATATTAAAATATTATATTTACCTGAATTTTCTAATGTGTGTTTTTTACCTTCATTATTAAATCTTTGTTCATCAATAACTGGATAATCAAAACATACATGTTTTTCACTAGGAAATACAGGACTCCAAAAAGGTATATATTCAGGCCAAAAATGCAACATTTTTTTAACTCTTTTCCATTTTGAAAGATCACCATATAAACTATAACTAGACCTTTTACCGTCCTGTTCTGGTCTAAAGCAATCTAACGGTTTACCATGAACTACCCATATTATTGGAGCCTGATTTTTTACTAGTTTTAAATCTTCAATTCCTGTATGCATTACTATAATATCAGCATCATCAATTAAATCTGGATGTGCTGTGGTTAATTTAAAACCTGACCTATCATCAACCGCACCAATTTGACTTGGTTCTCTTGTCCCGTCTATTTTGGATACACCTGAATCAATAAAGTATACAGTATGCCCAGATAATACATCTGCCTTTGCCATATCTCTACTAGCTTCATACAATCCACATCGATTAGGACCAAACATTGATATATGCGCTATTTTCATTTTT
>Ga0265297_10007548_pt1 | contig 14995 bp, 17 predicted proteins | sample Munlanlwell13791_FD_192502 | JGI IMG/M metagenome (GOLD analysis project Ga0265297, IMG submission 192502) | Leachate microbial communities from a municipal landfill in Southern Ontario, Canada - Leachate well 137-91 | ecosystem: Engineered > Solid waste > Landfill > Unclassified | place... | reverse complement strand
CGCTGCAACGGGTCGTCGTCGTTCCCTATGCAGGGGGAGGCGGCGACATCGCCGCCGTGAAGCACGGCGTGTCGCTGGCCGACTTCCTCGCTCCCTTCGCCGCCGAGCGGGAAATCCGCTTCGAGCGGCTGCCCTTCGCCCATCCGCTCTACATCATGTATTCCTCGGGCACCACCGGCGTGCCCAAGTGCATCGTGCACTGCGCCGGCGGCGCGCTGCTGCAGCACCTCAAGGAGCACCAACTGCAGAGCGACGTGCATGCCGGCGACCGCCTGTTCTACTTCACCACCTGCGGCTGGATGATGTGGAACTGGCTGGTGTCGGGCCTCGCTTCGGGTGCGACGCTGCTGCTCTATGACGGATCGCCCTTCGTCGGCCGCGGCAACATCCTGTTCGATTACGCCGATGCCGAACGCATGACCCATTTCGGCACCTCGGCCAAGTTCATCGACGCCATCGCCAAGATCGAACTCCAGCCGCGCCGGACGCACAGGCTGGAACATCTGCGCGCCATGTTCTCGACCGGCAGCCCGCTGGTGGCCGAAGGCTTCGACTACGTCTATGCCAACATCAAGCCGGACCTGCAGCTTGCCTCGATTTCCGGCGGCACCGACATCATTTCCTGCTTCGTCCTCGGCAATCCGAACGGGCCCGTCTATCGCGGCGAGATTCAGTGCGCCGGACTGGGCATGGCCGTGGACGTGTTCGACGATGCCGGCCGGCCGGTGCGCGGCGAAAAGGGCGAACTGGTCTGCACGCGGTCCTTTCCGGTGATGCCGATCGGCTTCTGGAACGATCCAGGCAACGCGAAATACCACGCGGCCTACTTTGACCGTTTCCCGAATTTGCCAATGCGCATCTGGTGCCACGGCGACTTCGCCGAGCGCACCGAGCACGACGGCTTCATCATCTATGGCCGCTCGGACGCGACGCTGAATCCGGGCGGGGTGCGCATCGGCACGGCCGAAATCTACCGCCAGGTGGAAAAGCTGATCGAGGTGGTCGAATCGCTGGTGATCGGCCAGGATTGGCCGCCCGGCAGCGGCGGCGACGTGCGCGTGGTGCTGTTCGTCAAGCTGCGCGAAGGCATGGCTCTCGATGACGCCTTGATCAGCCGGATCAAGCAGGTGATCAAGGACAACACGACGCCGCGCCATGTTCCGGGCAAGATCCTGCAAGTGAGCGACATTCCGCGCACCAAGAGCGGCAAGATCGTCGAGCTGGCGGTGCGCAACGTGGTGCATGGCGCCGCGGTGAAGAATGTCGAAGCCCTGGCCAATCCCGAGGCGCTGGACCACTTCCGCGACCGGCCCGAGCTGAAAAGCTGAACGGACCGGGTTTCAGTCCTTTTTCGGGCCCTGCTCGAACTGGTCGACGCTCCAGCCTGCCCCTTCATCGAGGCCCAGCGTGGCGGCGAGGAAGGGCAGGCATTCTTCCAGCGTGGCGGCCAGGGTCCACGGCGGGTTGACCACGAACATGCCGCTGCCGTGCATGCCGCGGCCTTTGGTGGCCGGTGCGCGTACGCTCAGCGTGGCGTGCAGCCAATGGCTGGCGCCGGCCTTCTTCAGTTTGTCCGGAAGATGGTTGGCTTCGATGGTCGGCAGCATCGGATGCCATACCAGGTAGGTGCCGGTGGCGAAGCGTTTCAGCGCGTCCTTGATTGCGGCGGCGACCTTCATGTAGTCGCTCTTGATTTCGTAGGACGGGTCGATCAGCACCAGCCCGCGGCGCGAGGGCGGCGGCAGAGCGGCCTTGAGCACTTCGAAGCCGTCCGCCTGTTCCACCGTGACGCGACGGCCCGCATCCTTGAACTGGCGGCGCAACAGGGCGAAGTCGGTCGAGTGCAGTTCGCACAGGCGCAGGGTGTCGCGCACCTGGGCATCGTCCCGCATCAGGTTTGCGGCAATCCGCGGCGACCCCGGATAGCGGCGCAGCGTGGCGCTGCCGTTGAGCGCACGCACCAGCGCCACATACTCGGCCAGCGGCGGCGGCAGATCCTTGCGCTCCCAAAGGCGGCCGATTCCCTGGACATACTCGCCGGTGCGCTTGGCATGTTCATCATCGAGGGCATAGAAACCCGCGCCGGCGTGCGTGTCGACCAGGGTATAGGGCTTGTCCTTGCTGTTCATGTGCTCGATGCAGAGCTTGAGCACGAGGTGCTTGAGGACATCGGCGTGGTTGCCGGCGTGGTAGGCGTGGCGATAGCTGAGCATAAGAGCCTATTTCAGTAGGAATCGTACCCCGCGCCGCCGGGTGTTGGGATGCGATGCGAGGCGGAGAGAGTGCGGCATGGTACATGCCATGCAAGCGACCGACAACGTGGCAGCGCGCCCAACGTCCGACGGCCCTTCGGGTTGAGACCAGGATCGGCGTCTGCGGCGTTGCAGCGCTTGCCAATGGAACAACCATTGGCCGCGCACTGCGCCTTGCATCCGTCCGATCCTGATCTCAACGCGGGGCATGATTCCTACTGAAATAGGCTCTAAGGGCGGGATAGAATGCGCGACCATGAATGATACGCAGGGTATTCGGGTTTCAAAACTTCTTGCTGAACGCGGACTGTGTTCGCGGCGGGAGGCCGACGCATTCATCGAGCGCGGACTGGTGTTCGTCGATGGTCAGCGCGTCACGCAACTGGGCACCCGGGCCGCGGTCGACGCGGTGATTACCCTGGCGCCTGAGGCCCGGGCGACGCAGGCACGGCAGGCGACCATCCTGGTGCACAAGCCGATGGGCTACGTTTCCGGCCAGGCCGAGGACGGCCACCAGCCGGCGGTGAGCCTGATTTCACCGAAAACCCAGATGGCTGGAGATCATCAGCGTTTCCAGCCATCGCATCTGAAAGGCCTGGCACCGGCCGGCCGGCTCGACATCGATTCCACCGGATTGCTGATTCTGACCCAGGACGGCCGTGTCGCCCGACAGCTGATCGGCGACGATTCGAAGGTGGAGAAGGAATATCTGGTGCGCGTCGAAGGCGCGCTCGACGCGCGCGGTCTCGCGCTGCTCAATCACGGCCTTGAACTGGATGGCAAGCAGTTGCGTCCGGCCAAGGTGGCCTGGGCGAATCCCGAACAGCTGCGCTTTGTCCTGACCGAGGGCCGCAAGCGGCAGATCCGGCGCATGTGCGAACTGGTGGGCCTGCGCGTCACGGGCCTGAAACGGGTGCGCATCGGCCGCGTGCGTCTGGGAGACTTGCCCCTCGGGCAGTGGCGCTTCCTGCGCGAGAACGAAAGCTTCTAGAGACCGATGCGAGTTGGCGGCGGGGCTTGACTTGGCGGAGAGGCTTGCCGAGTATGCGCGGATGGATGCACCGCTTGAAACCCCTCATGGCGAAGAACGGCCCCCTGCGCCACTGCGTATGGACTGGTCACGCCGCATGCTGTGGGCCGCAGGCTTCCTCGCAGTGGCCGCGGCCACGGCGCTGGCGTTCACCGCCTACCGGCAGCCGGAATTGCTGCTGAATCTGATGGGACTTCGCTACTGCGGCTAGTCCCGGTTGTCCGTTGGCGGCCGTTAACCAGGCACCGGCACTCTCTTCCCGGCGTCCATGCCGTTCTGACGAGCGCTTAGAGCCATAAGATGCTAATAACCATACTACTAATATTGTCAAAGGACCTGCTCGTGGCTAGAATTTGCAGGCCATTTTCGGCATGGGGGAGAAGACAACATGAGTATTCTTAGTTGGCTGAAGAACACACTGGCCGGCGAAATGCCGGTAAAGATGGAGTTTGCCGAGCACGAACAGCACCTGCATGGGCTCGACATGAAGGTGGCGCTTGACGCTCACGCCGCCTGGAAGGCCCGGCTCGAGTCGCAGATTCACGGTGATGCCGGGGAGGCCTTGAACGTGGCGACGGTAGCCGCGGACAGGAACTGCGCGCTTGGCGAATGGATTCACGGCGACGGCAAACGGCAGTTTTCCGCCTATCCCGAGTACGAGCAGCTGCGCAAGGCTCACGCCGATTTTCACCTGTGTGCCGGCAGCATTCTGAGTGATGCCCACGCCGGCAAGACAGCGGTGGCGGACCATGCCCTGAAGCGGGACTTTCGGCACCATTCCGACGCGGTTCAACTGGCACTGGTGAGGCTTTACGCGAAGGAGACGGAACTGCAGCGGAGCGCGCACGGGGCGCACCGCTGATCGCTGGTCCGGATTGCGTCAGCGCCGGGTGGCCCAAACCCCGCCTCCGGTATCCTATTGGACCATTTGCGCCTGCCTGTCCCATTACGTCCTCCTTGCCTGAAGCCCCGCGGCTTGGTATCATGGCGGGCTTCCCTTGCTCCACCCGTTACGCATGCGGGGGGGCTGTAACCTAACCACAAGGAGATTGCATGCGCCATTATGAAGTTGTATTTATCGTTCACCCGGATCAGTCCGAGCAGGTTCCGGCGATGATCGAGCGTTACAAGACGCTGGTCACCGGCCGCAACGGAGCCATCCACCGGCTCGAAGACTGGGGTCGTCGCCAGATGGCCTATCCGATCCAGAAGGTGCACAAAGCCCACTACGTGCTGATGAATATCGAGTGCGACGGTGAAACTCTGGCCGAACTGGAACACGCCTTCAAGTTCAACGATGCCGTATTGCGCCACCTCACGGTGAAAACGCGCAAGGCGGTAGTGACTCCCTCTCCGATGATGAAGGAAGAGAAGTCGCGTTCGCTGACCCAGGGCGATGCCAAAGTGGAGGCTCCGGCTGCTGCCGTTGCCGCCTGAGGATAAGCCGAGCAATCTGACGCAGTTGTCGGGTCGCTTGCTTGAGCGTGGCGCATTGCGCCGCACCCCCGCCGGGATACCGGTTCTCGAATTTCTCCTCGCGCATGTCTCGACCCAGGTCGAAGCCGACGTCGAGCGCAAGGTGGAATGCGAGATGGCCTGTGTAGCAATGGGCCGCCCGGCGCAAGCGCTGCTTGCAGCCAAGCCGGGGGACGGGATCAGGGTGGCGGGCTTTTTAGCCGCCAGGAGCTTCAAGCGACGCAGCCCGATACTGCATGTGAATACAGTCGAATTCGTGGAAGGAACACAAAATGGCATTCAAGCCTAAGAGCAAGACCGGTGTAAAGCGCAAGGACGACAAGGGCCGCAGCCTGTTCAAGCGCCGCAAGTTCTGCCGCTTCACCGCAGAGAAGATTGAAGAGATCGATTACAAGGATGTCGAGATCCTCAAGGACTTCATCGCCGAAAACGCCAAGATCATGCCGGCGCGCATCACCGGTACCAAGACCGGCTATCAGCGTCAGCTGTCGACCGCCATCAAGCGCGCGCGCTTCCTGGCGCTGCTGCCCTACACCGATCTGCACCAGTAAGCGAGGACAAGACCATGCAAATCATTCTGATGGAAAAAGTCGTGAACCTCGGTGGCCTTGGTGACGTGGTCAAGGTCAAGGACGGCTATGCCCGCAACTTTCTGATCCCGCAAGGCAAGGCCAAGCGCGCGACGGAAGCCAACCGCAAGATTTTCGAAGAGAAGCGCGCCGAACTCGAGCGCATCCAGGCCGAGGCGATCGCCGCTGCCCAGGCCCAGGTCGAGAAGCTCGAAGGCCTGATGGTGCAAATCACGCGCAAGACCGGCGTCGATGGCCGTCTGTTCGGCTCCGTGTCGACCCATGACATCGCCGAGGCGCTGGCCGCCCAGGGTTTCCAGGTCGAGAAGTCGGCGATCCGGTTGCCCGAAGGTCCGCTCAAGACCATCGGCGACACGCCGGTGCAGATCGCACTGCACACCGATGTGGTGGCGACGGTCACGGTGTCCGTGCTCGGCGAACACTAAGCCGCGCTGCAGCTCAAAGGACGGGCCGCTGATGCAGAATCAGCGGCCCGTTTTATGTTCCGCCCGGGAACGGGCGGGACGGTATCCCCTGGTGGGACTTTGCGGTGCGAGAATTCAATCCACTGCATTTACACAGTTTTTCCACAACATTTCCACAACTTGTCCACTTACCATCCGCTGCCTTGCGGGGTAGACTCTTTGCTTCATTTCGGAGACAGCGATGGCCCAGGTACGCGCCTTTAACCCCCCCCAGCCCGTCGATTCCCAGGTCGCCGCGCTGAAGCTCCCCCCTCATTCCATCGAAGCCGAGCAGTCGCTGATCGGCGGCCTGCTGATCGACAACGCGTCGTGGGACCGCATCGGCGACGTGGTGCGCGAAACGGATTTCTATCGCGACGACCACCGGCGGATTTTTCGCCACATCGGCAAGCTGATCCAGCAGGGCCGGCCGGCCGACGTGGTGACCGTGTATGAATCGATCGAACAGTCGAACGAAGTCGATCAGACCGGCGGCCTCGGCTATCTCGGTGAAATCGCCAATGCAACGCCCTCGGCGGCGAACATCCGCCGCTACGCCGAAATCGTCCGCGAGCGCGCGATATTGCGGCAGCTGGTCACGGTCGGCGACGAAATTGCCGGCAATGCGCTGAATCCGGCCGGGCGCGATGTCAAGACGCTGCTCGACGATGCCGAACAGCGCATCTTCCAGATCGCCGAAGCCGGCAACCGCAGCAACAACGGCTTCGTCGCGATCCAGCCTCTGCTGGGTGAAGTCGTCGAACGCATGGAAACCCTGCTGGCGCGCGACAGCCAGTCCGACATCACCGGTGTGGCCACCGGATTCGCCGATCTCGACCGCATGACCTCGGGCCTGCAACCCGGCGACATGGTCGTCGTCGCCGGCCGCCCGTCCATGGGCAAAACGGCCTTCGCGCTCAACATCGCCGAGCATGTCGGCGTCGAATTGCGGCTGCCCGTGGCGATCTTCAGTCTGGAAATGTCCGGCCCGCAGCTCGCCATGCGCTTTCTTTCCTCTGTCGGTCGCATCGACCAGAGCAAGCTGCGCACCGGCCGCCTGACCGATGACGAATGGGACCGCATGACTGTCGCGCTGGGCAAGCTGCACGAAGCGCCGATCCATATCGACGAGACCGGTGCCATCAATTCGACCGACCTGCGCGCCCGCGCGCGGCGTCTGCACCGGCAGTTCGGCAAGCTCGGCCTGATCGTCATCGACTACCTGCAGCTGATGAGCTCCAACCGCGACGGCGAAAACCGCGCCACCGAGATTTCCGAGATATCGCGTTCGATCAAGGCGCTGGCCAAGGAACTGCAGGTGCCGATCATCGCCCTGTCACAGCTCTCGCGCAAGGTCGAGGAGCGCAACGACAAGCGCCCGCTGATGAGCGACCTGCGGGAATCGGGTGCCATCGAGCAGGATGCCGACATCATCCTGATGATGTATCGCGAGGAATACTACAAGCCCGACACGCAAGACAAGGGCAAGGCGGAGGTGAACATCGGCAAGCACCGGAATGGCCCCGTGGGCATGGTGCCGCTGACCTTCATCGCCGAATACGCGAAATTCGAGAATTTCGCTTCAGGCTCGTCGTACCGAGGCTGAGCTGCAGAATTGCCCCGGAGCGAACCGGGGCGACTGTCTTAGAGCACTTCCGCCGCGTGATCGGCGAGCCTGGAGCGTTCGCCGCGTTGAAGCGTGACGTGGCCGGAATGCGGCCATCCCTTGAAGCGATCCACCACATAGGTCAGGCCTGAGCTGCCTTCGGTCAGGTAGGGTGTATCGATTTGCGCGATGTTGCCCAGGCAGACCACCTTGGTACCGGGTCCGGCGCGGGTGATCAGGGTCTTCATCTGCTTCGGCGTCAGGTTCTGCGCCTCGTCGATGATGAGGAACTTGTTCATGAAAGTGCGGCCGCGCATGAAGTTGAGCGACTTGATCTTGATCCGGCTGCGGATCAGGTCCATGGTCGCGGCGCGGCCCCAGTCGCCGCCGTAGCTGCCGGCACCGGCGCCGGCGCCGCCGGAGGGTGTTTCGGCCGGCTTGTTGAGCACATCGAGGTTGTCTTCCAGCGCACCCATCCAGGGCGTCATTTTTTCTTCTTCCGTGCCGGGCAGGAAGCCGATGTCCTCGCCGACGGGCACGGTGACGCGGGTGATGATGACCTCGGCGAAGAGTTTGGTCTCCAGCGTCTGCGTCAGGGCGGCGGCAAGCGTCAGCAAGGTCTTGCCGGTGCCGGCCTGACCGAGCAGCGTGACGAAGTCGATGTCGGGATTCATCAGCAGGTTGAGGGCGAAGTTCTGCTCGCGGTTTCTCGCGGTAATGCCCCAGACGGCATTCTTGGCGTGGCTGTAGTCGATCAGGGTTTCGAGTTCCGCCGTCTTGCCGGCGCCGACTCTTACCCACGCCTGCAGCGGCTGCGGCCCTTCCTGCCAGACGAATTCATTGACCAGCAGGTTCGGGCAGAGCGGGCCCCTGATGCGGTAATGGGTGCGGCTGTCCTTCTTCCAGGATTCCAGGCCCTTGCCGTGGCTGTCCCAGAAATCGGGCGGCAGTTCGAGCGTGCCGGTGTAGAGGAGATCGGTATCCTCCAGCACCTTGTCGTTGAAATAGTCCTGCGCTTCGAGGCCCAGCGCACGGGCCTTGATGCGCATGTTGATGTCTTTGGAGACCAGGATCACCGGCCGCTTGGGGAACTTCTGGCCGAGATACATGACGACGCCGATGATCTGGTTGTCCGCCTTGGCGGTCGGCAGCGAAATCGGCAGGACGCCGTTGATGGCTTCGGTCTGGAAGAACAGGTGGCCGGTCGCCAGGGCCCGCGACGGGCCGCTGAGGTCGATGCCGTGAGCCATGTGGTGCTCGGCGCCGGTGACGATCTCGTCCATCAGACGGCTGGCCTGGCGCGCATTGCGTGCGACTTCCGACATGCCCTTCTTGTTGGCGTCGAGTTCCTCGAGGGTCATCATCGGCACATAGATATCGTGCTCCTCGAAGCGAAACAGGCTCAGGGGATCATGCATCAGCACGTTGGTGTCGAGCACGAACAGCTTGGTGGTGGAACTCTTCGGAATCTTGGCGCGCTTGGCGTTCATGAAAGCCTCAAGGCATGGTGGGCGAGGGTGGGACCATGCTCACGATAGCCAGCCGCCCCGTCACGGAAGATGGAAGGAAAGGGCCGAATACGGGCCCTGTTCGGGATTACAACTTGCGCACGGCTTCCAGTACGGCGGCGGCGTTGCCATCAGCCTTGGTGGAGCGCCATTCCTTGCGCAGGATGCCGTTGCCGTCGATCAGGAAGGTGCTGCGCTCGATGCCGAGCACTTTCTTGCCGTACAGCATCTTGTTCTTGACCACGTCGAACATGCGGCAGAGCACGCCTTCGATGTCGGAAATCAATTCGAAGGGCAGCCCCAGCTTGGCCTTGAAGCTCTCGTGCGACTTCAGCGCGTCGCGCGAGACACCGACCACCACGCAGCCGGCCTTGACGAATTCGGCATGCAGGTCGCGGAACTGCTGCGCCTGTGTGGTGCAGCCCGGCGTATTGTCCTTCGGGTAGAAATACAGCACCAGCGGCTTGCCCTGAAAGGCGGACAGGGTGAATTCGCCGCCCGTGGCGGGCACGGTGAATTCGGGAACACGCAGCCCGAGGGCGGAGGGGACGGGTTTCGCTTCGATCATGCAGCTTCCTTCCATGTTGACAGAAATTCCTCGCCTTGCAGCATCAACCGGCCTGCGCGGCCGGGGATTTCGCCCCGGACCATTTCGTGGCGAGGCAGCAGCGCCGGGTCGAGCGCGTCGCGCATCTTGCCCAGCGATACCATTTCGTAGCCCTGTTCGCGCCAGCCGGTCAGCAGGCGCTCCAGGGTGTCGCCGAACTTGAGGCCTTCGAGTTCGGCGTGCAGGGTGAAAACGTGATCGCGACTGCTGGACCCGGGCGCTGGCTGCGCCGTCAGCCGCAGCAAATGCAGGTGGACATTGTCCGGCGTCAGGTCATCGGTGCCAATCAATTCGTCCAGCGTCGGCAGGGTCGTCGGCAGTTGCGGGCAGGCGACGATCTCGCCGTTCCACACCGGAATGAAGGGATGCAGCCCACGGCAATCGGAGGCCCAGCGGTAGCCCAGCCGCTGCGTCATGCGCAGCGCATGGGCGTTCATCTGCCAGCCGGCGGCGCCGTGGCCGGGCGCCTCGCTGCCGAAGATATCGACATAGCGCTGGTGCGCGCGACGCATTTCGAGTTCGGTCCAGGCAGCGTTGGCCTTTTCGACGCCGTCCTGCCACTTGACGTGGTCCCAGCAGTGGATGGCGGTCTCGAAACCGGCGTCGCGCGTGGCGCGCATGATGTCGGCGCCGCGGCGGCCGATGTCCGGGCCGGGCAGCAGGGTGCCGTACATCAGGGTCTTGATGCCGTAGTGCGAGACGACCGAGGTGCGCTGCACCTTCTTCATGAAGCCGGGGCGGAAGGCGCGCTTGATGGCGCGTCCCGTGTGATCGGGGCCGAGCGAGAAGAGGAAGCTCGCATCCGCGCGCTGGCGACGCAGAATCTCCACCAGCCGCGGCACACCTTGCTGGGTGCCGCGCCAGGTATCGACATCGATCTTCAATGCGAGCTTCATACTGCCGTCGACGGGCCGTCCCTAGAGGGCAGGCGCGGCTTGCCCCCTCTGGGGGTGGGGGGCAGCGAGCGTTATGCGAGCGTGGGGGGCCATACTGGTCGCTCAGTCCATCAGGCTGCGCGCTTCGGCCACGTCGTTGCGGTAGGCCTCGAAAATGCTGCGCAGGGCGTCCTCGAATGCGACCTTCGGCGCCCAGCCGAGATCGGCCATGGTGTTGGTGATCTTCGGCACGCGGTGCTGCGTGTCCTGGTAGCCCTTGCCGTAATACTCGCCGGAAGTGGTTTCGAGTACTTTCACCTTGGCCAGGTTTTCGGCGTATTCCGGATACTGCCTGGCGAGGTCGAGCATCAGCGTGGCGAGTTCGCGGATCGAGTAGTTGTTCTTCGGGTTGCCGATGTTGTAGATCTTGCCGTTGGCGATGCCGTCCTTGTTCTCGATGATCTTCATCAGCGCATCGATGCCGTCCGAGACATAGGTGAAGGAACGCTTCTGGGCGCCGCCATCGACCAGCTTGATCGGTTCGCCGCGCACAATGTGGCCGAGGAACTGGGTGATGACGCGGGAACTGCCTTCCTTCGGCGTATGGATCGAATCGAGGCCCGGGCCGATCCAGTTGAAGGGGCGGAACAGCGTGTACTGCAGGCCTTCCTGCTGGCCGTAGGCGTGGATCACGCGATCCATCATCTGCTTGGCGCACGAATAGATCCAGCGCGGCTTGTTGATCGGGCCCAGCACCAGGTTGGAATTCTCCGGATCGAATTCCGGGTCCTGGCACATGCCATAGACCTCGGAAGTCGACGGGAAGAGCACGCGCTTCTTGTACTTCACCGCTTGGCGGATGATCGGCAGGTTGGCTTCGAAGTCGAGTTCGAAGACGCGCAGCGGCTCCTTGACATAGGTGGCCGGCGTGGCGATGGCCACCAGCGGCAGGATCACGTCGCATTTCCTGACGTGGTACTCGATCCACTCCTTGTTGATCATGATGTCGCCTTCGAAGAAATGAAAGCGGGGGTTCTGCATCAGCTCGGTGACACGCTCGGAGTTCATGTCCATGCCATAGACCTCCCAGTCGGTCGTATTCAGGATGCGCTGGGAAAGGTGGTGGCCGATGAAGCCATTGACGCCGAGGATGAGGATCTTCTTCATGAGAGGGAAAGTGCCGGGGTTCCAAAAATTGCGTTGATCTGGTTGTCCGCTGAGGATGCGGCCAGCGGCGAACCTTCCAATTCTACCGCGAGCAGGCGCAAAAGCCGCCCATCGCCGCATTCGGCATATAGATGCCCGTTGCGTACGAACAGGGTGGGATGTCCGCCGTAGGGCCCGGCTTCACCCGTCGGGTGCATGGAACGGAGTACCTTGAGCCGGCCCTTGGCAGTGTCCGAGAAGGCTCCCGGATAGGGTGGCGCCACGGCGCGGATCAGGTTGTGCACCGCCGTGGCGGGCCGGGTCCAGTCGATGCGGCCGTCTTCGGCCTTGCGGCCGCCGAAATAGCTGCCCGCGGCGAGGTCTTGCGGCTTGGCGACCGCGCGGCCGGCCAGCAGGTCGGGCAACACGCGGTCCAGCGCGATTTCGGCCGCCAGCGTGACCTTGTTGAACACGTCGAAGGCGGTGTCGTCCGGCAGGATCGGCACCGCTTGTTGCGCGACTATCCCCCCGGCGTCCGGCTTTTCGACCATCTGGTGCAGCGTGGCGCCGGTTTCCCGTTCGCCGTGGATCACCGCCCAATTGACCGGGACGCGGCCGCGGTATTTGGGCAGCAGCGAGCCGTGCATGTTCCAGGCACCGTGTTTCGCCAGGGCCAGTAGCGGTGTTTTCAGCATCAGCCGGTAGTAGAAGGAAAACAGGAAGTCCGGCTGCAGCGCGGCAAGTTCGGCGACCACCGCGGGATCGTTGGGGTCCTCGGGCGTGATCACCGGGATGCCGTGGCGCGCCGCGAGCTCGGCGACGCTGTCGAACCAAATGGTCTCGGTCGGGCTGTCCGCATGGGTGACGACGCGCGCCACATCGACGCCATGCGCGAGCAGTACGGACAGGCAGCGTACGCCCACGTTGTGGTAGGCGAAGACGATGGCCTTGCTCATGAGGGCTGCCGGGTGTCCTGTTCGAGGATGGCTTCGACCAGATAGCGCGGCCGGTGGCGTACTTGCTGGTAGATGCGACCGATGTATTCGCCGAGCAGGCCGATGCCGAACAGGGCCAGGCCGATCAGGAAGAACATCAACGCGAACAGGGTGAACAGCCCTTCGGCTTCCGGACCGACGATCAGGCGGCGGGCGATCAGCAGGACGAACAGTGCGGCCGAGCCGAGCGAGACGAGGATGCCAAGCATGGAAAACCACTGCAGCGGCACCAGCGAAAAGCCGGTCATCAGGTCGAAGTTGAGCCGGATCAGGCTGTACAGCGAGTACTTCGATTCGCCGGCAGCGCGTTCCTCATGTTCGACCACCACTTCAGCGGGGCTGCGGGCGAAGGTGTAGGCCAGCGCCGGGATGAAGGTGGCGACTTCCTTGCAGCTGTTGATCGCATTTACCACGCTGCGCGAATAGGCGCGCAGCATGTTGCCCTGGTCGGTGATCTTGATCCGGGTGATTTTCTCGCGCAGCCGGTTCATCGCCTTCGAGGCCCAGGTACGGAACAGGCTGTCCTGCCGTTTCCGGCGAATGCTGCCGACGTAGTCGTAGCCCTCGCGCATTTTGGCAACCAGCTTGCCGATTTCCTCGGGCGGATTTTGCAGGTCGGCATCCAGCGTGATGACGATGTCGCCCCGGCAGTGTTCGAAGCCGGCCATGATGGCCATGTGCTGGCCCGCGTTGGCGCCGAACAGGATGACGCGGGTGACGTCGGGGCGCGCTTCGAACTGCTGGCGCAGGATGGCCGCCGAGCGGTCGCGGCTGCCGTCATTGACGAAGACAATCTCGTAGCTCTCGCCCAATGCGTCGAGCGCCGGATAGAGGCGGGCGAACAGCGTGGCGAGCGTGGCTTCCTCGTTATAGACGGGGATTACGATGGACAGGTTCGGTGGTCTCATGCAGTCTCCGACAGGCTTGCGCGCAGCGCCGTGCAGACGCGGTCGATGTCGCCATCCAGCATGGCGGGGAAAAGCGGCAGGGTGAGGGTGCGGCGGCCGATGTCCTCGGCGTGGGGGAAATCGCCTGCCTTGAAACCCAGCGCGCGATAGAGCGAGAACAGGTGCAGCGCCGGGTAATGCACGCCGACGCCGATGTTGCGCTGTTTCATCTCTGCCACGAATTTTCCGCGATCGACGCCTTCGGGCAGCAGGACCTGGAACATGTGCCAGTTGCTGTTGCCGAAATCGGCTACAGGCAGTTCGAGCCCGAGCGCCGGATCGATGCAGTCGAAGTATTGACGGGCGAGTTCGCGCCGGCGGGCGGTGAAGGCTTCGAGATGCTTCATCTGGCCCAGCCCGATGGTGGCCGCGATGTCGGTCAGGTTGAACTTGCCGCCGAGCACATCGACGTCCATGCCGCCATCGGGGAAGCGCCGTACGCCTTGCAGGCGCAGGCGCTCGCAGAGTCCGGCGTCGATGTCGGCGGGCAGCACCAGGGCGCCGCCTTCGGCGGTGGTCAGGTTCTTGTTGGCGTGAAAGCTGAAGGAGACAAAGTCGCGCTGCTCGCCGAAGGACGTGCCGATGCGTTGGCCCTTCCACGAGGCGCCGAAGGACTGCGCCGCGTCTTCGATCACGCGCAGATCGTGCTTGCCGGCGATGGCATACATCCGGTCGCGATCCACGGGAAGGCCGGCGAGGTCCACCGGGATGACGGCCTTGGTCTGCGGTGTGATGGCGGCTTCCAGCTGGTCGAGATCGATGTTGCGGGTCACCGGATCGACGTCCACGAAAACCGGCGTCGCGCCGACTTCGAGGATCACGTTGGCGGTGGCGACCCAGGTCAGCGGCGTCGTGATCACCGTGTCGCCAGCGCCGACTTCTGCCAGGCGTAGCGCCACTTCGAGCGTGGCAGTGCCGGAACTGAAGACGCGCACCGGACGTCCGCCGCAGTACCCGGACAGCGCTTTCTCGAAGGCCAGCACCTTCGGCCCGCTGGTGATCCAGCCGGAGCGCAGCACGTTGGCGACTTCGGCAATCGTTTCCTCATCGATCGAGGGGCGCGTAAAGGGCAGGAATGGCTCGCTCATGACCTCGCCACCAGGAACACGCCGACGACGATGAAGCCGATGCCGAGCAGTTTCTGCGCCGCCAGCGCTTCACCGAACCACTGCCAGGCGACGAAGGCGTTGATCACGTAGCCGATCGACAGCATCGGGTAGGCGATCGACACCGGAACCCTTGAGAGCGCCATGATCCAGAGCACCAGGCTCACCGCATAACAGGCCATGCCGCCCATGATGAAGGGCTGAAAGGCCAGCTTGAGGCCGACCGGCACAATGTTGTCGGCATGAAACTCGAAATGTCCGACCGCGTTGGTTCCGGCTTTGAGGAATAGTTGCGCGGCCGCGTTGAGGAGGACGCCGGCGAGGACCAGGGAGAAGCTGACGGCGTTCATGGCTTTCTCACAATGACGCGGCGCGTGTCGCGGATGACTTCGGTCATGGGCAATCCTTTCTTGT
>Ga0265297_10007547_pt1 | contig 14996 bp, 18 predicted proteins | sample Munlanlwell13791_FD_192502 | JGI IMG/M metagenome (GOLD analysis project Ga0265297, IMG submission 192502) | Leachate microbial communities from a municipal landfill in Southern Ontario, Canada - Leachate well 137-91 | ecosystem: Engineered > Solid waste > Landfill > Unclassified | place... | reverse complement strand
GTAGGTTTATATTTCTTCATATCCTTTATACGATTTCAATTTTGTCACCTTTTTTGAGGGTTACCATAGCCTTCTTCGCAACCTTTGCTTTTGTTGGGCGTCCACGATAGTGTTTCACCTTTCCATGATCAGTAAGCATATTTACACGAACAACGTGAACATTGTATCGTCTCGAAACTTCTTCTTTTACCAACGTCTTATTTGCATCCTTTGAAACATAAAAAACATATGTGTTGTTGCTGTGAAGCCCATATGCTTTTTCGCTTGCGTGTGGACGTGAAAGCACTGAACGCATAGCGTGTCCTCCAACTGGACCCTTCGCAATTTTCTTTGTCTCAACTGCTGTTTCGGTCTTTACTTCTTCTTTAGTTTTTTTGCTAAATATCGCCATATTATTTCACTGCTTCAATTGCACTACGCTCGAACATAACGACTTTATGTTGCATCACATCAAACACATTCAATTCTGAAATGCGAATGATGTCTGTTTTGGTAATATTTCGTGCTGAACGAAATACGGTATTATTTTCTTTTCCAGTAACGATAAGAACGCTTGGTTTGCGAGTAAAGAACTTCTTAAACATCGCTGCTACTGATTTCGTTTTCTTATCCTCAAAGGTAAGAGAATCAACAACCATAATTTCTCCATCAATAAATTTCTTGGAAAGTGCTACAAACAATGCACTTTTCTTCATTTTCTTATTTATTTTCTTATTAAAATTCTTCTCATTAGAACGAGGTCCATGAGTAATACCACCACCAGACCAAATTGGAGATCGTGAAGATCCATGACGAGCGCGACCTGTATGCTTTTGCGCATATGGCTTTTTTCCTCCTCCACGAACTTCACTTCGATCCTTTACGTGTGCGAGTGGCGCACGGCGATTTGAAATATAAGAAACCACAACTTGGTGAACCAAATCAGGATTCCATTTTGCTGAAAATGCTTTTGATAAGGTCACTTCGCCAACCTTCTCGTGTGATTGATTGAATACATCGATGTTCATAGTGTTATTTCTGTATTTCAACTTCTTTGCCTCGATGTCCTGGCACTGCACCACGAACCATAACAACCTTCTCATCGGGCATTATTTTTGCGACTAATAAATTCAAAACAGTGACACGAACGTTTCCGGTGTGTCCTGCCATTTTTCTTCCAGGAAGTACGCGTTGAGGAGCTGTAGGACCCAAAGAACCTGGGGCACGAAGACGATCCTTCTGTCCATGGGTTTTTGGTCCTCCATGAAAACCATGACGTTTCACCACACCCTGAAATCCTTTTCCTCGACTGGTACCTGACACAGCCACGAGGTCTCCCTCTTTTATTTCAGAAAGGAATGCGTCAATGCCTTCTCCTATTAAGAGAAGTGGCGTCACGGGAACAACGGTCCCGTTTTCCTTCCAGATCTGCGTCATCTTTAGTTTGTTCGCTTTTATATTCATAGACCTGTTTCATATAAAAACAACAGTTAGGTTCGCCAACTGTTGTCTCATAAGTTGCATAGGCTAAACCGTTATAAATACTATCCGAAGTGGGAAAATAAGTCAAGGTTTTACTCCAGAATCTCATCCTTTTTCGAACCATTTCCGTACCATACAATTTCACATCACCAAAAAGGAAGCAATGACGGAATAGTGCGAACTCAACCTTAATGGGATTCAAACAACACAATATCCCTATTGCTTCTCTTTTTGATTCTGGAAATTGTACTATGGTACTCCAACAGGTTCAGAAAAGAATGAGATTCTTTCGTCTGGGGTGATTAGGAGTGTCGCAAAAAAAGACCCCGAAGGGTCAAAATTATTTTTTTAATTTTTCAATAATTCTCTCTGAAGCACCATATATAAAGAAAAATACAGCAATAAGAGCAAAGAAAACAGATGCTCCACTACCATGATTTGCCTCAAAGTATATGGCAGAAATTATCGAAAAACCAAATCCAAAGATAAAAAACATTTATCTTCTCCCTTTTAATTGTTAGTTTATTTATTATACACCTAAACTAGTAAAAAGTCAATATATCTAAAATAGCTTTATCTTTTTCCTAACTAAAATCCCCCGCCGAGGGCGAGGGATTTTAGTAGTTACTAACTCATTTTAATCTCCACATCAACTCCCGCAGGAAGATTCAAATCAGTAAGTGATTCAATAATCTTCTGCTGAGGATTCAAGATATCAATAAGTCGCTTATGTACGCGAAGTTCGTATTGATCTACTGACTTCTTGTGTACAAATGTCGAACGATTTACTGAGTACTTCTTGAACTCGGTAGGAAGAGGAATTGGTCCAACCACTTCCCCGCCCTGCCTCTTGATTGCTTCGACGATCTGACGCGCCGAGCTGTCTATAAGCCGCGCATCATACGATTTGATACGAAGGCGCAATTTTTCTTTCTGGGTTTGCTCTTTTGCCATAACGAATCAAATGTATTTATTACTTAATTATTTTGGTTACTGAACCCGCTCCAACGGTCTTACCTCCTTCGCGGATTGCAAAACGCTGTTTGTCTTCAAGTGCAACTGGTGCAATGAGTTTTACGGTGATCGAAACGGTATCGCCTGGCATAACCATTTCTACGCCCTCTGGAAGAATAACTTCTCCCGTGACATCAGTGGTACGAATGTAAAACTGTGGCTTGTATCCTTTAAAGAATGGGGTATGTCGTCCACCTTCTTCCTTCGAGAGAATATAAACCTCTGCAGTAAATTCAGTGTGTGGAGTTACTGAGCCCGGCTTTGCGATAACCTGTCCACGCTCAACATCCTCTTTCTTTAATCCACGGAGAAGAATACCAACGTTATCTCCTGCCTGCGCTGAATCAAGAAGCTTCTGGAACATTTCGATTCCGGTTGCAACTGTCTTTACGGTTGGGCGAAGACCAACGATTTCAACTTCTTCGTTTACCTTCAATTCACCACGCTCTGCACGGCCAGTACATACGGTACCGCGTCCTTCGATTGAGAAGATATCCTCGATCGGCATAAGAAATGGCTTATCAGTTTCACGAACTGGATCAGGAATGTATGTGTCACATGCATTCACGAGATCTAAGATTGGCTTTGCGGCCTCATCGTCTGGTGACTTTGCTTCAAGTGCCTTAAGTGCTGAACCACGAATAACAGGTGCGTTTGCGCCGTCAAATTCGTATTTTGTCAAAAGTTCACGAACCTCTGATTCAACAAGATCAATAAGATCTGGATCATCAACCATATCGCACTTGTTCAAAAATACTACGATTTTTGGAACACCAACTTGGTGAGCAAGCAAAATGTGCTCGCGTGTCTGTGGCATCGGTCCATCAGTTGCTGCAACCACGAGGATTGCGCCATCCATCTGAGCCGCACCGGTGATCATGTTCTTGATATAGTCAGCGTGTCCTGGCGCATCAATGTGTGCGTAGTGACGCTTTTCTGACTCGTACTCTGAGTGGTGCAACGCAATCGTAATACCACGTGCCTTTTCCTCAGGTGCGTTATCAATGTTGTCGACTCCCTCTTCTTTTTTTGCAAGACCCTTCATAAAAAGGACGTGCGTAATTGCCGCGGTAAGAGTTGTCTTCCCGTGGTCAACATGTCCAATAGTACCAATGTTTACGTGTGGTTTGGTACGCTGGAATTTTTCTTTTTCTGCCATTTGAATAAAATGAGTTTTTTATTAGATTTCGACCTCTAATTTAGTTTTCTAGACAGGAATTATCTTCGCGTATTCGAAGAAAAAAGTCAACCCCGCAGGCGTGTTCGGCTCTTACGGGGTTTCAGGTCCTCTTAAGTATGCCGAAATCAACAGGATAAACTTCATTACTTATTCGCACATGAAGCTAACTCCCTATCTGATTTCAGTATAGCAGATAGAATTTTAAAATGATAGCGTTCCTAATTCTCCTGTCTCAATATTCCACGAATAATATTTTTGTGCATCGTAATTTCCAATTCCATCACATGCACGTGGCATATCTACAAATTGAAGCTTCGTGTCACCATCAAATCGAAATCCTCCCATCTCTATTTGCCATTTTCCAGTTCCAACTTCATATGAGCGTCTCACATCAGGGTATGAAATCTTTCCTGATTCCAGATTAACAACACCGAGCATTAAATCCTTTTTACATTCTCCTCCATCACGAACATATTGAAACGCTGCATATTTTTTCTGAGAAGAAAATACAATACCACTTCCTACATTTTTTATACCACTATTTTTTGTAAGCGGATTATAAGAAATATTTTTTCCTGAAACAATTCCAAAATCTGCAGAATTATCACTATGATGAACAACCACAAAAAATTGATCACCTGTTTTTTCAATTTTATGAACTGAAACAAATGAAGCACCAGAAACACCAATTTTTTCGTTTCCTACAGCGCCAACAACCGATCCATCTACTGAAATAACGACTCCTTTTGTATCACTCACTACCGCAGAATACACCGATGCTTTTTTAACAATCGGTTCAGTGGAACTTGCTGTCGTTGTCGCTGTTGTGTCTTGAGAAACGCTATCCTTTTTTTCTGTTTGAACAACAGCTCGTGGAGCAAACAATAAATAAGCTCCAATCCCAAGAACAAACGCCACAATTGCAATAAAAATAATCTTTTTCTCCATATTATATAGTGCTATTATAATGGTTTTTTCTATTTACTCAAATTCATTGACAAAAAACTAAATTAAGCATTTAATGCAGTCATCTTTCACAATTTCATTAGGAGTAAAAATGAGAGACAACATTATTGAAAAGCTTGAAGATTATATAAAAATCTTCGAAAAATCTCCCCAATCAGCAATCCTTGGAATAATGAATTTATTAAAAAATTTAAAATTTAAGGAAGATCCTGAAATCGGACCCATCATAGTAATTCTTTCTAAGAATAAACCAATTGCCCGCATTCTTGCACTTACACTTGAAGAAACAACCGCAAGAATAGCAACAACAGCTCTTGATCCATTAGAAGAATCCGATTTGGAGGTACTTAACGGAATCCTCGCAATTTCTGAAAAACCACCAACGTATGCAATATTAAATGCTACAAATGTCGATATTTTTCAGGAAAAATTAATTCACATAATGGAGCAAAAAACAAAAGTCTCCGAGGATCAGCAACTTGCAGCAATAAGCAGAATAAATTCCGACAATATCACCGCCCTTGTAAATTACGAGGAGACGACGTTTCTTATTAAGCTAACAAAGCTAAATAAAGCAGTTAGAGACAGAATTCGAATATTGATAGAGCGAGAATCCAATTCTGAAAAAGTAAAAACGATGAGTTTTATTATATTTGGAAAGTTATGTGAGAAAAAAATAACTCAAAAAACGATGTAATAAAATCCCCGCAATGCGGGGGTTTTTATTTCAAGTTTATTTCTTTTGCCTTCCCTCAATAATCGTCTGCGCTACATTATTAGGAACTTCTTCATAATGAGAAAATTCCATATTGAAACTTCCACGTCCTTGAGTAAATGATCTTAAGTTCGTTACATATCCAAACATTTCTGCAAGAGGAACAGTTGAATCAACAATACGAAGATTTCCGCGTTCACCCATTGAAGAAATCTTTCCTCGACGCGAGCTTAAGTCTCCCGTCACATCTCCTAAGAAATCAACAGGAACAATAACCTGAACTTTCATTACTGGCTCCAAAAGCACAAGCTTTGCAAGTTTAGTTGCTTCCTGTAATGCCATCGATGCTGCAATCTTAAACGCGAACTCTGATGAGTCAACTTCGTGGAATGATCCATCATAAAGCGTTACCTTGAGGTCAACGAGTTGATATCCTGCAAGCACACCACGCTCTAATGCCTCCTTAACACCTTTTTCAGTTGGCGCAATATATTCTTGCGGAATAACACCTCCTTTAATTTCATCAACAAATTCAAATCCTGCTCCACGTTCCAAAGGATCAACTTTCAACTTAACGTGACCATACTGACCCTTACCTCCCGATTGACGGATATACTTACCTTCCGCTTCTGCATGATTCTTAATTGTTTCTTTGTATGCAACCTGTGGTCGTCCTACATTTGCCTCAACCTTAAATTCACGACGCATACGTTCAACAAGAACATCCAAGTGAAGTTCTCCCATACCTCCGATAATTGTTTCTCCAGTTTCTGCATTTCCTGAAACCTTAAATGTTGGATCTTCTTCAGCAAGCTTGTGAAGTGCAATACCCATTTTTTCTTGGTCTGCTTTTGTCTTTGGTTCTACGCGAACAAAGATAACTGGTTCTGGGAATGTGATACGCTCCAAAACAATTGGATTTTCTGGATTCGTTAATGTGTCTCCTGTGGTAGTGTTTTTAAGTCCAACAAGTGCTCCTAAATCACCTGCATAGATTTCATCTACTTCTTCACGATGGTTTGCATGCATACGCATAATACGTCCGATGCGTTCCTGTGAATTTTTGCTGGTATTTAAAATATAACTTCCTTTTTTAAGTGTTCCTGAATAAACACGAAAGAACGTGAGCGATCCTACAAATGGATCTGTTGCAACCTTGAACGCAAGCGCTGCTAATGGTTCATTGTCATCTGGATGCCTCTCTTCTTCAACGTGAGTATCAGGGTGTATTCCTTTTACTGGAGGAAGATCAATTGGCGAAGGCATGTAATCAATTACTGCATCAAGCATTAACTGAACGCCTTTGTTTTTAAGCGCTGATCCACAAAGTACTGGAATAAGTTTTACTGAAAGTGTTGCCTTGCGAAGTGCCGCTTTTAATTCTGCAAGCGTTGGCGTTACTCCATCAAGAAACTTTGCGATAAGCACATCGTCGGTCTCACAAATTTTTTCAATTGCTTCACGATGTAACTTTTCTACTTTTTCTTTATATTCTTCTGGAATTGGAATCTCGATAATTTTTTCTCCTTTTTCTCCTTCTGATCCGTATGCTTTAAGCGTTAACAAGTCGATAACCCCACTAAAATTTTCTTCTAATCCAATTGGATACTGGATAGGAAGTGCATTTGGAGTTAAGCGCTCAAGAATTGATGCATAACTGTTATCAAAGCTTGCTCCCATACGATCAAGCTTGTTTATAAAACACATTCGAGGAACATTATAATCATCTGCATATCTCCAGTTTGTTTCTGACTGTGGTTCCACACCCGAAACACCATCAAACACAACTACCGCGCCATCAAGCACGCGAAGTGAACGTTTCACCTCAATGGTGAAATCAATGTGTCCTGGGGTATCGATAAGGTTGATACGATGTTCGTGTCCCTTTCGTTCTGCCTCTGGATAATATGTTGGTGACCAAAAACAGGTTGTTGCAGCAGCGGTGATAGTGATTCCACGTTCACGCTCCTGATCCATCCAGTCCATAGTTGCCTCTCCTTCGTGCACCTCACCAATTTTGTGTGAGATACCTGTGTAATATAAGACACGCTCAGAAACAGTTGTTTTTCCTGCATCGATGTGCGCAATAATACCGATGTCGCGAGTTCTTTCAATTGGATATTGTCGTGGCATAAATAATTTAAATAATTTTTATAAATATAATAAATAGAGAACGAGAACGGTCGTTTGGCCGTTCTCGTGGGGTAGAAATCCGTGTTTACGACCCTGACCTGATAAGTGAAGCGAATGCTCTGTTTGCCTCTGCCATTCGGTGCGTATCTTGCTTCTTCTTAATTGCTGATCCCTCATTCTTTGAAGCGGCAATTAATTCGTCTGCTAGTCGATCCGCCATTGGCTTTCCCTTCTTTCCTCTTGCTGCAGTAATGATCCAGTGAGTTGCCAAGAAGAATTTTCTTTCTGGTCGAACCTCTCGAGGAATTTGATAGTTTGCTCCTCCAATTCGTTTTGAAACAATTTCAAGAAGTGGTGTCGCATTTTCAATTGCTCTTTCAAACACTGCAATTGGTTCATCCTTGGTTATCTCTTTCACCTTCTTTAATGCATCATAGACAACTTTCTCTGCGATGCTCTTTTTTCCATCAACCATCATATAATTTATGAATCGAGCAACATCAGTGCGGCTATGTTTTACATCAGATCCAGCATCTCTTTTTACAACATTAGATTTTTTTCTCATAGTTATTTAGCTGCTTTCTTAAACTTTGCGCCGTATTTTGATCGTTGCTGCTTTCGCTTATCAACACCAGCGGTATCAAGCACACCACGAACAATGTGATATCGAACACCTGGCAAGTCTTTTACTCTTCCCCCACGAATCATAACAACAGAGTGTTCCTGAAGGTTGTGTCCTTCACCAGGAATATATGCAGTGACTTCCATTCCGTTGGTAAGACGAACACGCGCTACCTTTCGGAGTGCTGAGTTTGGCTTTTTCGGAGTTGTGGTAAATACCTTCAAACATACACCACGCTTAAACGGCGACGGAGAATCTTTTGGTCGATTCTTTAAATAATTAAAATAGGTAGTCAAACCAGGCGATTTATCTTTCTTCGCTTGAGATGTACGTCCTTTTTTTATCAACTGTCCAATGGTCGGCATTTGAATTAAATCTTAAATCAAGACCTAGTATAAGGGAACACTAAGAAATGGTCAAGTTTCCTATTAAAATAGTTGCACACCCAAAAGCAACTGTGTGATGCCAACAATTGGTTTTGTTAACAAATCGACCCCAAAAATTATGAAGAATAACAACAAGTACCACCCATACTGTTCGAGAAATGCCTCAACTTTATAGGCACTCCTTGGAAGTATATAAAAAAGTATTTTTGATCCATCAAGCGGCGGTATGGGGAATAAATTAAACAATCCAAGAGAAACATTTGTAATTACAATGATTGCAAGTAACGTCCCCACCGAACCCCCAACAAACCTAAACAAAATCGCAAAAATAATAGCAAGCACAAAATTGCTTACAGGTCCCGCAAGAGCCAATAATGCAGCGTCTCGCTTTGGGTGTTTTAACAGTGCTGGATTATATGGCACTGGTTTTGCCCATCCAAAAATAGGTCCGTTATATCCTTTAACAAAAAATGACGGCAATAGTAATGCAAGTGGAAGTAATATCGAACCAAATAGATCGATATGCTTTATTGGATTTAGTGTAAGCCGCCCCATTCTTCTCGCTGTTGGATCCCCTAATTTCTCAGCAACAAAACCGTGAGACACTTCGTGGACTACAACAGAAAAGATAAGAACAATAAATTGAAAAATAGAAAATAGAAATCCCATACTCTGAAATATTGTACTGCATTTAGAAAAAAATGACACTCTAAGTAAAATGATACAATTGAATCAATGGAAAGAAATAATTCAACAATAATCCTTTATGTGCTCATTGCGGTAATTGTTTTTGGATTTGCGTATTTATATCAGCAAAATGCCTCATTAGAAACTCGATTAACAAACATCGAACTTTCAAAGCAACTCCCTACCCAAGCAACAACAAGTGAACCAACAGAAAAAAATGAGCCGAATGCTCAAGAAACAACAATCCCAAAAGGAATTCCTTCTGCTATTATCTTTGAAACAAAATCGAACTCAACACTTTCCCCACAAGCATCGATTATTGTTACTATCGAATCAGTTGTGGAACAGGAGAATAAAACAATAGATGTGAATGTAAAAACATTTACTTCAAAAGCGACTTCATATACCGCACTCGATATGCAAAATCTTATTTCGGTTATGCAAAAAGATGGGACAACAACAAAATCAAGCAGCACAACCACAATCTGGAAATCAATGCCACCAAAAAGTTTTGTGACAGGAGTGCTCTCATTTCCCCTACTAAAAGACCAACGAACTGTATTAGTTCGAATAGACACAGGAACAGAAGTAAAATTCTTCAGTTTTGACTTGGATAAAAAAACCTACAAAGAGGTAACACAATAGGTTAATGTTGACGAAAATTAAGAAACAATTTAGACTAAACGAACTATGAGAGCGTGTGAAAAGTGTACAAAATCATATGAAATGGGTGGAACGCGAGTAAAATTGCGTGGAAAATATAACCCAACCAACTGGAGTAAAAAGCGAGCCAACCTTCAATGGACAACCTTGTTAGTTAAAGGCAAACGCTCTCTTGTCTGCACAAAGTGTTTAAGAACACTTTCAAAAACAAAATAACAAAAATTCCGCGAAAGCGGAATTTTTTTACGCACACTATTCAGTTTTCAAAATATATTTTTGTAAATATTTTGTCGGGATGCCGAGAATTGAACTCGGGCTACATGCACCCCATGCATGCGTACTACCACTATACGACATCCCGAAACTTCAATAACAATACATCAATAAATTTTTATTTTCTAGTTTAAAAATCTTTTTTATTTTTTATTTGTGGAGTATTATAAATACATATGGAAGAACAGCGTACGTGTCTTATTATTTATAACTCATGGGGAAGTGCGCAAAATGCAACTACAGATGAGTTTGAAGCAACAAATAATGACCGCAGCGAAGTTGAATACATTCGCAATGTAATAAAGGAACTTGGATACAATGTTCGTGTTATGGGCGTACGCAGATTTACTGCTCCAACCGTACAAAAAATTCAGGATATCAATCCTGATTTTATTTTTAATCTATGTGAAGCGTTTAATGAAGAGAGTATCGGCGAATCATATATCGCCGGCTTTTTTGAACTTTTAAAAATCCCTTATACAGGATCTGCTCCCCTTGCACTCTCATTAGCGCTTAATAAAAAGAGAACAAAACAAGTTCTTAAGTCAGCAGGAATTCCCGTACCGTATGGAATCGTTGTCGATCTTGAGGAAACGCCAAATCTTGAAGATTTAACTCCTCCATATATCGTAAAACCAATACGAGAAGACGGAAGCGCGGGAATAACCTCAAAATCAGTGACATCCGATGCAGATGAGGTTGTTGGGTTGGTAGAAAAAATTCATAAGGAATATGAACAAGCAGCAATTGTTGAAGAATATATTGAAGGAAGAGAATTAACTGTACCTATTATCGGAGATAAACATCCAAAAGTCCTTGCAATTGGAGAAATGGATTTTTCTTCGCTGCCTAAAAAAGACCCTAAAATTGTCACCTATCGCGGTAAGTGGGATGCACACGACCCACTTGATCACCACTATCCCGCACAATTAGATAACGGACTTCAAAAACGTATAGAAAAAATTGCCATTAAAGCATTTAAAGAAATTGGAGCACGTGACTATGCGCGCGTCGATATTCGCCTCGCTGAAAATCGACGACCCTATGTTATTGAAGTAAACGCCAATCCACTTATTTCTCCAGAGGCGGGGTTTGCAACCGCAGCAGAAATTTCAGGAATGAAATATAAAGAAGTTATTCAAACAATAATTGATTGTACACTCGCACGAAAGAAATAAAAAAATCCCGCAGAACGCGGGATTTTTTTTATTATTCTTCAAGATATTTTTCAGTAATGGAAAGTTTTCCAACTCTTCCTACTTTCGGACAATCAAGTCGAGCATCTGCACCAACAGGAAGGGTGAGAGATGGGACATCGTGTCCGAAATCTACTCCGTAAAGGATTGGGAAATCAAATCCTTCAGTTGCTTTTAATATCACATCCTCAATCGTAAGTGATTTTTCTCGGTCAGACCAAGATGCGTCATCGTCATCAATCGGATATAGATTGGTGATTTTTCCAACAACTAATCCTTCAATTTTCTTAAACACTTTTGCAACACGAAGACGCCAAAGATAGTTATCAATTCCCTCAATAGTTTCATCAACTTCTTCAATGAAAAGGATTTTTCCATCCCATTTTGGTTCATATGGAGTTCCCATTAAACTCAGCATAATATTCAAATTTCCTCCAATTAATTTTCCTTCGGTTCGTCCAGGTTTCAAAACCTTCCACTCCGTAAATCCGGAAAGATTTCCCGTTTCACCTTTCATTAATGCATTTTTGAAATTCTTTAATGTAAATTTTCCTCCCTTCGTGTCCTTATCAAGGCCCTGAATCATCGGTCCATGGAATGTTATAAGTCCAGTTCTTTCGTTAATCGCGGTAAGAAGTGTGGTGATGTCAGAATATCCAACAAAAATTTTGGGATTTTTTTTGATTACATCCCAATCAATATCAGGAAGTAACTGAATTGATGCATATCCTCCGCTTGTGCAAAAAATTGCCTTGACCTCGTCATCAAGAAACATTGTGTGAAAATCTTCCAATCGGTCTTCGCGCGTTCCCGCAAGGTAACCCCCATGTACCTCAAGTGCCTTGGGACCTAATTTTGGCTTAAAACCAAGCGATTCTAAAATACGCATCCCATTTGAGAGTGCTTTTTTCGATGAAACAGACGTAGAGGGGGAAATAATACCGACTACATCCCCTGTACGAAGTTTTAATGGTTTAATCACGGCCTTAGGTTCCATAGTTGTACTCCCTAATGTAGGCGGGGTGGTACCCCCGTGTCAAAGTTGACGACTTTGCTTATTTGTTGTTCAAGCAGGATATGAAAAACCCCATCCAACTCATCATTAACGGACTGGGGGCTTTCATATCCTACCCGTAAAGGTTATCCGGCATTGTATCAAGTGGGTTCCATCAATAACAAAGTTCCGAACGAATCAGCAACATTATAATAATCCGGATCCCTAAAGTACGATATTTGATCAGAAACCTTTAAAAGTAGGACTATCTTTATTATAGCAAACGGAGTGAGGAATATATACTTCGTATATATTCCGAACGAGTGCAGTTAGGAGCGGAGTGACATAACACAAAATGCCCCATCGGGCATTTTGAATTTAATATTTATTCTAGTATTCCATCCAAGTTTACATCATACAGAATCTTTTCGTTAAGATGTGTGTACTGCACTATCTCCTCTTCCTTAAACCACACTTTAATTTCTCGTTCTGCCTCTTCCACCATATCAGAACAATGAATCAAGTTTCTTACACATCGTCCATCAGCCCCCGAAAGCGCATATGAATCAATTGTGTAATCGCTCCGGATGGTACCAACGTCAGATGTAAGAGGTTCCGTTCCACCAACCTGTTTTTTTACAATTTCTACAGCTCGATTTCCTTGAAACACCATCGCGAGTACTGGGCTTGAAGTTAAAAATTTTACATTTCCTTCCAGAATATCCTTTCCATATTCAATTTCACTTTTTTCAACTGGAAGTCCCTTTTCTTTCCTTTCGTTTAAATTGCGAGTTCCAACTTTTAAAAACCATGTCTCATCTTTGTTGTAATGAGCAAGGCTCTGTTCTCGTGTGGGAACAAGAAATTTTGCCGCAACCATTTTGAGTCCTGTTCGCTCAATTCGATGAATAAGTTCTCCCATCAAACTTCTCTGGACTGCATCTGGTTTTAATATGACAAATGTTCGTTCGTTTTTCATAAAATTATTTATTTTCTTTTGTTGGTTTCTTTTTTACTTCCAAATGCAATTCCCGTAATTGTTCTATTGAAACTTCTGAAGGTGCGTTCATCATCAAGTCGCGTCCATCCCCTGTTTTCGGAAATGCAATCACCTCTCTGATGTTCGGTTCGTTTTCTAATATCATCATTACCCGATCCATTCCCCATGCAATTCCTCCGTGTGGCGGAGCGCCGAAATCAAATGCCTCGAGCATATGTCCAAAATTCTTGAGAATTCTCTCTTCTTCAAATCCCATAATTTTAAACACTGATTTTAATGCCTCACTTTGATGATTGCGGATACTTCCACCTCCAATTTCCCAACCGTTAAGAACAATATCATATTGTGTAGTAAGAATATTTCCAACATCCTTACCGTTCAATAGATCATTCATATACTCTGGTTTTGGTGCAGAAAACGGATTGTGTGTGAATGTCCATCCCCCATTATCAGTTTTTTCGAAAAATGGAAAATCAATCACCCAACAAAATGCGAGTAGGTTTGGATCATTTTTATCCTTTCGCGTATCAGGTCTGTCTGTTCCATATTTTTCTTGTGCCTCTTTGTAGCTAATACGTGGAAATGGAATTTCTTGGATTTTTTTCTCTGGATATAAATCAGTTACCAATTTTATAAGAAGTGCTTCATTAATCGCCATTACGTCCTCACGATTTACAAAACTCATCTCTATATCAAGTTGAGTAAACTCTGGCTGTCGATCTCCGCGAGTATCCTCATCTCTAAAACATCGCGCAAGTTGAAAATATCTATCAAACCCTGAAACCATACAAAGTTGTTTGTATTGTTGTGGCGACTGTGGAAGTGCATAAAACGTCCCCTCATGAATACGAGAAGGAACAAGATAATCACGTGCACCCTCAGGAGTAGACTTAGTAAGTATTGGGGTCTCAACCTCTACAAAATCATTTCCGATAAGATAGTTGCGAATAAGTTGAAATACCTTTGTTCGATTACGGAAATTTTTCTGAAGTCGTGGACGACGAATATCAACATAACGATATTTCATTCTGGATTCTTCTCCAACATCACGCCCATCAGTATTCACCTCAAATGGCGGAGTTTTTGCCTCATTTAAGACGACGAGTCCCGTCGCAACAATTTCAAATGCACCCGAAGCAATTTTATCGTTCACTAAACCCTCAGGACGTTTTTGCACGGCGCCTTTTAATTCAATAACCCACTCAGAGCGCAATTTACTTGCCTCTTCGTGCAATTCTTTATTGTTTGGCAAGAACACAACCTGGGCCAATCCGGTCCAATCGCGTAAATCTATAAAAATGAGTTTTCCATGATCACGACGCACATCAATCCATCCGTTTAACATAACTTCTTCTCCGACATGCGCCCCCAAATCCTTTATAAGTGTTCTTTGCATATCACGTTTAGAATACCAATAAATAATCCTAAAATCCACCTCTTCTTAATCTATCTTTTTTATTTAGATTTAAATATAGAAAATTTCCCATTTCCAAGAAGTTCCAAAGATATTGTTCCATTGATGTCCGTTCTAAATATTCCCGCTCCAATATTTGAAAGTCGTAAAAGCGCATCTTGCGTAGGATGACCATATGAATTTTTTCCCACCTCAATAACAGCGATGCGTGGATACACCGCATTCAAAAATAAATCAGAAGAAGAATATTTTGATCCATGGTGGGCAACCTTCAAAATATCTGCAAAAATAT
>Ga0265297_10007546_pt1 | contig 14997 bp, 32 predicted proteins | sample Munlanlwell13791_FD_192502 | JGI IMG/M metagenome (GOLD analysis project Ga0265297, IMG submission 192502) | Leachate microbial communities from a municipal landfill in Southern Ontario, Canada - Leachate well 137-91 | ecosystem: Engineered > Solid waste > Landfill > Unclassified | place... | reverse complement strand
TCCGCAGGTTGCCTCGTTCCGCGTACACCTTGAGTTCGTCCGACACTCCTACACTCCCAAGCCCGTTGAAATCGACTGGTGGACCGTCCAGGCCACAGAGAAGAAGGTTCGCGGGTTCGTCAAGCTCATTCAGGAGGACCAAAAGTTTGAACCGAAGCCGGGTGAGGGATGTGCTTGGTGTTCGTATATCGAGCAGTGCCCCTACAAGATAGACAACAACCTCACATGCACTTCACAAACCGATGCTCAAAGGCTTGCGGAGGAAATCACGTTGCTTGAGGAACGCGTGCGGAGTCGGAAGGACGCGTTGAAGGTCTACTGCGACGCAAACGGACCGGTCAAGGCTAATGGGCTGGAGTGGGGGTATCGGGTAAACCTCACAGACCGAGTAGAAGATGCGAAAGCATTTTACGAGGCGATGATGAAGGCTGGTGCGGATCCATGGGACTTCCTCAAGGTGGACTCCCGACAGTTACGTAAGCTCATTGAGTCGGGGTTGATACCGCAATCAATTGAGCCACTGCTGACGGATTCGGCGTCTAGCAGGTTCGCGTGGAAGAAAGTCGGTTAGTAGCAACTACGGATGAACCCCTCAGGTTCAGACTGGCCCGATGATCCCGATCCGGGGGAGGGCCGCCCCTTCGGGGCAGAGAGGAGGAGAAAAATGTTCAAGTTTCACAAAGCGGTTCCATTGAACAATTGGAACCCATACGCCCTGGTGGTTGGTGCGAAAACAGGATGCAGCGATGACGACACAGAGATGTACTTGATGATCCACGATGATGATGATTCCACCGTTAGGTTGGAACACGATCAGCTACTCGTGGTTCGCAATCTACTGCTAGAGATGTGCCCGCTGGATGAAGGCGACAGCCCGAAAGCCGGGATGACGCTGAGTGAGGCACTACAGCACCTGCGCGACGGGAAGAAAATCAGGCGCAAGGCGTGGAACGCAGAAGACGCTTGGTTCGGGCCTGGTCAACCTCTGAATGGGTGGGTTTTACGTGAATATGACCTGCTCGCTGAGGACTGGGAAGTGGTGGAGTGACCCTAGAGGAATCCGTGAGGGCCGGTAGCCACTAGCTGGCTCAGACGGCTAAAGGCTGGCCCAGGAGGGGATGGATATGCAGTGCGGGGTAACGCCCCGCAGTGACCGGGACAAGCCTCCCAAACCGCCATTACTATCGGACCTGGCCGGGCGGTGTGGGGAGAGTGAGGAGGGGTGAGGGATGGTAAACGACATGTTTGCACACTGCAAACAGTGTGGCAAGGCGATACGACAGGATGTTGGTCATACATACGTGGTCTATACCAAGGAAACGTGCGAGGGGACATACTGGCAGGACGATTACTGCCGAGAACGTCGCCTGAGACCTCTAGACGGAGGCGTTTTCTGTTCTGACGGCTGTCTGCGAGCGTATCTAGTGGATTTCAGCAACCACGTGGGGTAGTGAGGAGGGGTTGAGTAAATGGCACAGGTAAGCGTTAAGTCTTCACCCGATAGAGATCGTTGTGTTGTTTGCGGACGTAGGACGGACAATGTCATCGAGTGGCGGGGCGGGAGTGTCCGGGTGCAGGTTTACGCCTGCGACACGCACCGAAAGGGACTCGATATCGCCTACATCATGGAACCAGCCATCAGAACGATTCGCAGTATAGCGCAGATGAGAGTTTTAGCGCGCGATCTCCACGAGTCGTACATGGAGGCTCTCGAAAGGGTGCAGGGGCTTGAGGAGATGCTGAAGGCGCACGGAATCGACGTGGGCGGGGAGGGGTGTAACCATGCGTGACCTGGAGCGAGATTTGGAGCTGGTACAAAAAGCGACGCCTCCGCCGTGGCAGTTCGTTATCAACGAGCAGGCTCACTACATGAGGCTGGAGTCAGAGGTGTCGGGTCACCCGTATGTCATGGACTGTATGCGCTGGGGTATGAACGGCGCTCAATTTCGGTTCAACACCAACGGGCTGATGAAGAAGCTGCCACAGTTTAATCTGCCTATCGACCTCACCGATTATCCTGACATCTGGTTGTTGCAAGAGGCACGTGAAGGCTGGCCTCACGCCATTCGGAGAGCTATTGCAGCGGAAGAACTTGCGCGAGAGCTCACATCGGTATTGGAAAAGGTAAGTGACAGACTCTGGATCACAGGCACGTGTCAATGCTTTTCTCTTGACGAACCCTGCGAAAACTGCCTTGCCGTAAATCACGCGAACGAAGTGATGCGACGGGCCAAGGAGGTTCTAGGTTGAGAGGCTTGGAGGCTGAGGTAGAGAGGTTGAAAGTGCGGGTGGAGAGACTGGAGAAGCGGGGGCGAGTGCTAGACGAGGCGTTGACACTCGCCGTGCTAGCCCAAGTGGGGATCGAGGCTAGCGTCAAGCCCGGTCTGGTCGAATCATACTCGGATTTTCGCAAGCTCGTAACTGAGCGGAAACAGACATACATCAGCATTGCGGAGAGTGATCCTGACGCTCTAGAAGGGGAGAACATGGGCAAGACCTCGATAGAGTGGACTGAGTATTCATGGAATCCCGTAACGGGCTGCACACCAATCAGTCCCGGATGCCAGAACTGCTATGCGAAGCGCATAGCTCATCGGCTGTCGCAGAATCCCACAGTGCCACACAGAGAGCGGTATGAGGGGTTTCGGGTGTCATGCTGGCCGGAAAGGTTGGAGGAGCCACTGCATTGGCGCAAGCCTCGCATGGTGTTCGTATCGAGTATGGGCGATCTGTTCCATGAGAATGTGTCGTTTGAGGTCATAGATCAGGTGTTTGCTGTCGCGGCTTTGTGTCCGCAGCATACGTTCCTGATGTTGACTAAACGACCCGAACAGATGGCTGCCTATCTGTCTGCTGGCCATGAGTTGTTGTGGCGTCGCTGGAGCAAGGCTGCCGTAGAGATGGACATTGACGCCGCATTGTGGATCCCGACGTTTCGTGGAGTTGATCCACCACAGTGGCCACTTCCGAATGTTTGGCTCGGCGTCACCATTGAGAATCAGGACACGGCTGATGAGCGCGTACCGATCTTGCTACAAACACGTGCTGCGAAGAGGTTTGTGAGTGTAGAACCGATGCTGGGGCCGATAGTTTGCGGTGATGTTAAGGGAAATGTCTACCGCCCGTGGCTCACCACGGCCTTTATGGCACATCCCACTCGCCTCGATTGGGTCATCTGTGGCGGCGAGTCTGGGCCAGGCGCACGTCCTATGCACCCGGACTGGGTGAGGAATCTGCGGGATCAGTGCGTTGCCGCCGGAGTTCCCTTTATGTTCAAACAGTGGGGGGAGTGGGGAGTAGTTGATTCTCTTTTTGGCAATGTCAGTGCTATGCATGCTGGACAGCTTATAGGACGCATACATGATGACGAGTTAGCCTATTATGCCTACCCGAGTACCAGCGAAGCAATTGGTTTAATTGAGGTTATACGGAAAGTAGGTAGAAAACGCGCTGGCCGCCTGCTCGACGGCGAGCTGTGGGATCAGAGACTGGAGGTGATACCATGCGAACACGCAGACTGACACTCGGTGAGAAAGTCGGGATCGTGCACTCATGGCTCCTGCGAGTGCTATATCTATTCACTGCGCTAGTCGGCGTATGGGCGATTGTGGAGGGGTGGCGGTGCTAGTCCAATACACAAGGAGGTGATCATATGCCTTTAGTCCTCGAAGTCCTTGAAAACCTCGACATGGCCGAAGTGCAGGCTAAAAAAGCGCGTCTCGCGTTGGAAGAGGGCAACGAACCCGCGTACACAGAGGCGCTTCACAGGTTGACAGAGTGCGTCGAGTTCGCCAGAGATTCTCACTACCACATTCAGCGTGGGCTTCTAGACGGCTGGCTGAAGATGGGAGGGCATAAATGCACTACCTATACCATCCCAAAAGCGATGTCATGAGATTTCAGACCGCATTCACCGAGCAGGCGGTGAGAGCATGGAAGGCGTTGGGATATGTCGAGGTTGATCGAACCAAGTGGGACAAACTCAAACAGTGGCATGAGAGAAAGTAGTTGCTACAACTGCAAACACTGGGATTTGCACTGTGCCTGCAGAGTAAGCGGGAAGAGCGAACCTCTACCAGTGAAGCCTTGGAGAGTGTGTGAAAAGTGGGAGTATTCTGACAGGTTGAGTGCGATAATCCAAAAACGAATCGAAATGGGGAAGAAACGTGGCAGGTGACGTTCTGAAAGATTGGGCTATAGGTAAGTCCGTAGACGAAGCAACAGTTTGGTTTGACAGCTATCGAGACGAGAGAATCAAGGCTTACGGGCTTCTTGCAAAGCAGCACAAAGAGATTTTCGACTCATATATAGCTGCTGGATTCACACCAGTGCAGGCTTTGCATTTGACCAGCACACGCGTAACAGTTGACTTCGGTCCCTCAAAGAACTAGTGGGAGAGGAGTAGTCTCATGTCCGAACTCTGGGTGAGAGTCTACACGGATATAAGAAGCGATAGAAAGATCAGAAGGCTAGAGTTCTCCCACAGGTGGCTTTGGATCGTCCTTTTGACGATAGCCAAAGAATCGCCAAAACCCGGGTGGTTGTTGTATGGGGGAAACGTTTCAGTCACGTTTCATGATTTGGCCGACGAGGCCAACATGTCGCTTAAGGATGTCGAGTCCGGTTTCTCCGTATTCAGAGACCAGAACATGATTGAACAAGTTGATGGTGTGTGGAGATTAATCAACTGGGACAAACGCCAGTTCACAAGTGATTTGTCCACTGATCGAGTTAGGAAACACAGAGAGAAGAAACGTTCCAGAAACGTTCCGGACAACAAAAGTGAAACGGCGGTGAAACGCCCCCAGAGTACAGAGTACAGAGTACAGAGAAATAGTACTGATTCACTTAGTGAGGATAGAAGTACAGCACCCATACAGAACCTAGCAAACCTCTTCTTGAAAGCCACACTGCGCATGGATATATCGCCAAGCGACAGACACCTGATGGAACAAGACATAGTAAGGCATGGTTATGACGTGTGTGCAAAAGCTCTCAATCTCGCGGTAAAGGCTCAAACCGAAAAAGGCAAGTTCGCGCGCGGTGATCCGAAATACGGCCCTGACATTAAGTCATGGAAGTTTGTGCAATGCTTCTTGAACGACGCGAAAGAGGCAACCGGAGGAGGCGTGCAACCTGTCATCACCGCGGAAGCCATAGCAGAGTCTCGAAAAGCCCTGGACGATGAAATCATGGAGGTTATCAGACGTGAGCACGCAGCTGCAGAAGCCAAATACCAAGAGCGAGTTGCACAATTCAAACCTCGAAAGAGCGGTGCTGGGAGCCGCGCTTCTCCGTCCTGATGACTGCATCACCGTGGTGGACATGCTATCCGCGGGGTCATTCGGGACATACCGCCACGGGGTGATATTCCGGGCGATCAAGTCTCTGCACGATCAGGATAAACCCTTGGATTTGGTGACTCTGACCGACTACCTCAAAGGGCATGACGTGCTCGAGAAAGTCGGCGGCGCGGTCTACCTGTCCGAGCTTGGCAACGAGATATGCACCGACGTTGAGGGATACTGCCAGAAGATTCTGGAGTATCAGACCAGGCGGGACATCTTGACCCTCTCTAACCAGCTCCAACAAGCAGCCACGTCTGACCGGGACATAGACGAGATCGTCGCAGACGTCCAGAGCGACGCAATGAAGCTCGGGGCGAGTGCCAGAGACCGGAGCGTACTGATCGACGAGTACATACACGGCTGGCTGGAGAGATTGGAAGAGCGATACGAGGCCGGAGGCAGGATCACAGGCGTTCAAACCGGATTCGGCGACCTCGACAGGATGACGTTAGGTTTGCAACCTTCCGATTTGGTGATAGTCGCAGCACGACCAGGAATGGGCAAATCCGCGTTCGCGCACAACATGATGCTCAATGCCGCGCTGAGACACGATACGCCGTCCATCCTGTTCAGTCTGGAAATGTCAACGGAATCGGTGGTCACGAGGATGGTGTCTGCTCTGTCCGGAATCCCCGTCGAGTCGCTGAGGTCCGGCTACCTCGAAGAGTCGGGTTGGGATAACGTCACTTCTGCGGCGGGGAGGTTGTATGAGCACGGGATTGTCATCGACGATACGGCCGCGATCACCACCGCGCACCTCCGGCAAGTCGCTCGGCGGGCGCAGAGGCATCACAACATCGGCTTCATCGTCGTGGACTACCTCCAGCTGATGACCGCGGAGGCAGAGAGCCGAAGGGTCGAGGTGGATGAGGTGTCGAGAGGTCTCAAAGCGGTGGCAAAAGAACTGAACGTCCCGATTGTGGCATTGAGTCAGTTGAGTCGGGCGGTGGAGACTAGGACGAGCAAGGAACCTGTGTTGTCTGACCTTAGAGAGAGCGGGGGCCTCGAACAGGACGCAGACGTGGTGGTGTTCCTCTACAGGGATGAGTATTACAACGCGGACAGCGAACACAAGGGGTCGTGCAAGGTCAATGTGGCAAAGCAGCGCAACGGGAAGACGGGGCCGTTTTACCTGCAGTGGATACCGGAGACGTGCACATTTCATTCGGTGACGAAGGAGGTTTGAGAGATGTGTGAGCATGGCAACACCAGACCCGTGTACGTGAAGATACCAGCAGATTTGTCCTGCACTGGTGGAGAGCGCTGGAAACACGCACAGATCGACAGCTGCATAGCTGATATAGTCGAAGCCCTGCAACAAGGCGGTATAGACATGCGTGGGTCTTGCTGTGGGCACGGCAAAGACTTCGGCAACATTCTCCTGCAGGACGGGCGAGTGTTGTTGATCCTGACGCCGGAGCAGGGCAATGCATACACAGCAGGCGACACTGTAGCGTTTTATGACTGGGCGAAGGCGAGGCTGTTGAAGGAGGTGCGCTCAAGTGTGGGTAGGCGAAGATGAAGGCCTGTGGATGAGCGATGATAATCCGACACGCGAGAATCAAACCGCCATAGAGCTTGCAGAGCTTATGAGTGGTATATCCGAAGAAGGGTTCTGCGCCGGCTGGTTACACGGGCTCGAGTACGATTTGTGGAGCATGGTTTGTGGCTTACAGCGACAGTATGGATTCATTGAGGTCATCGCGGAGGACGTGGCTCGGATGAAGGCATTGTCTGACCAGCTCGGTGGATGGGTTGTGTGGGATGATGACAAAGGCGTGACATTCATCCCTATGGCCGAATGGCTGGAAATGTACGAGAAACACACGAGGTGATGCTAATGAGTCAACTAGCCCGACAGTGTATAGAGTTATGCAGAGCCTGGGCTAATCGCGAAATCGACGGGAACGAGCTGGCTGAGCAGGCTTTGAAAATAGGAGTAGGCAACGGGGTAGACTTCAGCCACGTGAGCGTAAGGGAGTACGACAGACGAAAATACCGAGTCAAGCGGGCGGGGCAGGTGGAGTTCGCAGAAACAAAGTGCAGCTAGGAGGGACACAATGCCTAAGACATCGCTGAAAACCGAGCACATCGAATATCTAGAGCATATCGCACGACGCAAACTCCCACTACTCAGGTATTTGACCATAGAGGACCTGCGAGTGCTGGCAAGCGCAGTGCGAATGTTGGAGGAGGTACGAGAGTGAGAGAGATCAGGTTCCGCGGTAAGCGGGTTGATAACGGGGAGTGGGTGTTTGGATATCTGACTGTTTACACAGATGGCTCCTACACCATCACAGCAAAGGCTGAACGAAGGACTTCCCGTTTTCTGGCCGTAGAAGACAAAGACGGTGTCCAAAAACCTTTCTACGAGGTTTGTTCAACAGAGCATGAGGTAGACCCCACCACTGTCGGCGAATGGACCGGGCTGACGGACAAGAACAAGGTGGACATTTACGAGGATGATATACTGGCACGTCCCTACGGTGAAATGGGAGTGTGCGTGTGGGATGAGCGCCAAGCGGGCTACTACCTGAAGATGCTCAATGGTGAGTTTGAGGGGCGTCACTTACCGCTGATAGCAGAGAATGTGGAGCATCATGAGGTTATCGCGGGTAACGTCCACGACAACCTTGAGCTGCTGGAGGGATCACATGCTGACTAGCACCGTGACTCGTATCGTCCTGACTGGCCGACCCATCACCAAGAAGAACCACCAGACCATCGCACGGAATCGAGCCACAGGCAAACCTTACGTGCTTCAGTCCGAGCGATACAGGCAATACGAGCAGGACTGCTTGTGGCAGCTCAAGGCGTGTCAAGAGAGATTCGCTGGACCTGTGCGGATGAAGTGCTTGTATTGGATGCCGGACAGGAGGAGCAGCCCTGACCTACTCGGACTCCTCCAGGCGACCGCTGACATCCTCGAAAAGGCGCAGATCATCGACAACGATCGCAACGTGGTGAGTTTCGACGGCAGCCAGATCATGGGCATAGACAAGCAGAACCCGAGAATTGAGATAGAGATTGAGGAGGCTGAGTGAGTGAAAATTTACATTGAGTCGATCAATGGACATCATATCGACAGCACGACTATGGGTGACGATGAAAAGATATTTATCTCAGGCGGTATCACGGTAGAGTTCAAGGCGGTCTGCAAGTTCACCGTGTTCCATGGCACATCGGATTTCCCCTTCATGACTATCGACAACCTCAACATCCCTAAGATCAAAGACACCATATACGACTCGTTGGGCTGGAAGAACCCGGACAAGGAGGAATCTAAGTGAAGCAATATGGCTTTTCAGTGATGTTGACCTTGCTCGCCGGACTCGTGGCCGGGGCGAAATACATAGTGCGAGGTCTAGGAGCGGCACCAGGATTCGTCGTCATACTACTGCTGGCATTGGCGATACTTGGGCTTGGGCCGGTGTTGGCGGGGAGAGGGAGATAACATGACTGACCTATGGCCGCTTTTAGTGGGAATGGCAATAGGGTTGTTTATCTTTGGTGTGTATTACGCGATAGATCAGGCGAAACAAAGGGAGAGGTGGAGGGAATATCCGCGCTACGGCAAGCCGGTTTCATGCTTAGTGGACATAGAGATAACTTGCGACAAGGAGGTTCCGGATGAGTATTGACCTATCACCCGATGAACGCGTACTATGCGTCGCATTAGTCAAACGACTCCGGCAGATCGGGTACGGCGAGGTCACGTTCACCGTGCGGATGGACAAGCATCGACCCGTTCTGCTGCGGCAACGAAGAACTGAAGATGGATTCACCGTGGAGGAGACTGAGAAGGTATGAGACACCCAGCCAAATACACGGATACCCTGTTGCCCGTGTTCGCCGATATCTTAAAAGGCTGCCCTAACGTTCTAGACCCGATGGCGGGCACGGGGAAGATAGGGCTGCTCAAGGATCACGGCTACAAGGGGTGGATTGTCTGCAATGAGCTGGAACCCGAGTGGATCACACCTGCTCCTCCAGGTGTGGACGAGGTGCATATTGGTGACGCAGAGGATATGGACTGGGCAGAAGATGAACGATTCGCTGCTATCTGCACCTCCCCCACCTACGCCAATCGCCTTGCGGACCATCACGATGCCCGCGACGGGAGCAGGCGCAACACCTATCGTCACACTCTCGGCCGTCCTCTCTCACCCGGCAATACCGGCATGATGCAGTGGGGAAAGGAATACAGGCAGAAGCATGTGTTCATCTGGATCGAGTGCAAACGAGTGCTGAAATCCGACGGGCTGATGGTTGTGAACGTGTCTGACCATATACGCAAGGGGCAGGTAGTGCGGGTCGTTGATTGGCATGTGAAGGCTATTACGGGCATTGGACTGCTACTGGTCGACAAGATATCTGTGGAGACACCTCGACTCAGGTTCGGGGCTAATAGCGATGTGAGAGTGTCGGAAGAGTGGGTGTTAGTGTTCAGGAAAATGTGAAAGGAGTGATTGAAATGGCAAGAACACAGATCACAGTCACGGATCACATAGATTTCCAAGGCGGCGCTCACGTATGGGTGGAGGAGATTGAAGGCAAGAAAACCACTTCACCCCCTTGTGAGTTTGTTCTCCTGCCAGAGGCAAAGCGAAAACTGCACGACATGATTGCTTGTGAGATCATGCGGGCGATAAAGTACCGGCCATATGGCCAAGTGGTGAAGCTGGATCTTGACATATCCATATCGAGTTTGGAAGCCGAGAAAACCGCCGAAGAGAAAGTTAGGGCGATAGTGAGGGAAGAGCTGGAACGAGCCAAGGTGGGTGAATCTTCCGACGGCTGGATACCTTGGAAGGCGGGAGATGCGGTGTCGGAGGCATACACAGACATGATGGTGTACACAACAGAGGGGTATATTGAGATGGCTTATTACAACACCGGAAAGAACCAGTGGCAAAAGCCTGGTTCTTGTTCTGCTCCTGTGCGGGGTGTCACCCACTACCGAGACTTGCCGAAAGAGCCGATAGACTGACCACAACCGAATAACCCTTCCCAGAGCGAACAACGCGCGGGAGATGGTCCTAACCGGACTGTCTCCCGCTTCATTTAGGAGGGCGTATGCAGGACAAAGAGACGTTTATCGACGACCTACCAGCTCAATACAAAGCCACCGCGCACAAGTTAGATGCGTTATGCCTGTCCAACACGCAGATCGAGCTGTTGAATGAGTCCGGCGGCGAACATGAGATCACCACTCGCAAGACTCGCCACATGCGGGATTCGCGCAAAGCCCACCATCGACGGCAACAGCTGTTGAAGCAGCTCCGTGTGGCAAAGAAGAAACTGCAGCACGGCGACCCAGAGATGATGCTTGACAAAGCCGCCATACTCAGGTCGATGCGCGACGATGCGCGGCGCGTGAAATACGTCCTCGAACACTACTATGACAAGAAAGTGATGAGCCTAGACGCAGGGTTGGTCCACTGCACCAGGTCAAGACATTCGCATTGGGTGAGTTACGCGGGGGGGATGGAGACGGACATCACGGACTATATCACGGCTGGTAGGGGTATTGACCCAGGAGAGGAGGTGTGGAGATGAATTTCAACTACGACCTTGAGCATGATGTGCTGGATATTTCGTTTGACGGGAAACAACCAGCTTATGGTGATGAGGTTCAGCGGGGCATAGTTGTGAGGCGAGACCCGCAGACAGATGAGATAGTTGGGTTGACCATAACCGACTTTTCCAAGCGAGTAGTTTCGGACATGGAAGAGTTGGGAGAAATGGTTGATTATCGACAAAGGGTTGATCGGGCACGCGAATGCGTCAAGCCGCACCGATGGCGTGAAGTGAGGCGACGGACAAAGTTTTAGACAAGAGCTAGGCCGATTGGTGGTGATACGTTGAGGCGATACAACGACCTTACCTGGGATGAACGCGAGGACATCGCAGACCACTACAAACACGGCGCGACGGTTTCCCTGTTGGCAGAATTGTTCGACATTTCCCCGCCGACGGTATTACAGTGTATTACCAGACCGGCAAGGACGAGGTTCGACCGCGAGTTACCTTGTGACGAGGACACGCGGTCCCTCCTCGTCGAATACGGCGCGCCTATAGTGGGAAGGAACCGATTTCGACGCGGTGAGGAAATAGAACGCGCGGTGAGGGAGGCGATGAACGGATTGACTGACCTTCAACGGCGAGCTGTGACGTTGTGCTATTTCAGCAAGCTCAACCAAACGGAGGCGGCAAAAAAGATGGGGATCAGTCAACAGGCCGTGTCGAAACACCTAAAACTTGCATACGCGAAAATGCAAAAACACTCGGCGTTTGACCAGCTAGACACACGTATTTCATGAGGCATGGTTGTAGAAAATCCATAACTAGTGAAGGGGAATATCCCCGATCAAGCGCCCCGAGAAAAACGGCTTAGAGCCGACCACACCTCGATTGTGTGCGCCGGGGCGCAGCGGAGGATCGACATGGCACATATCGACGAGGACCCTCGCAACCCGCGGCTGTGTGCCGTGTGTGGCGATAAACACAAGAGGAACGTCAATGGGGCAGCTATGGCATTGTGTCCCGCGTGCGCGGCGGAGGCGCAGCGTGAAATGCTCATGGCGCTTGGTATACCTAGGAAAACCGCACTTATCATTCGATAGCACCTCCATCTCCGGGACGAACCGCAGATGCCGGTAAGGCTAAACCCGCAATATCACGCATATGACGCGGTTCGCCCTGCAATCATTCAGGCACGGAGTGATGTTGTTGAGCGAAAGCAACGAACATGCCTTACTAAAGACTCTGGCAGCCCACTATCTGCGCCACAAGCGTCTATGCCGGGTGGTGTCAACCGAATCAGAGATGATCGGAAGCAGGATAGACGCTCTCGGCATTAGGTGGAATTGTCAAGATCCCGAGAAGTCGCTATGCCTCGCAATCGAGGTTAAGGTGTCGCGGCAGGACTTCTTGCGGGAGTTCGGTAAACGGGGCAAGTTCAATGACGGTTTTTGGACTGCGCTGGACGACGTGCCTGATTACAAATACATTCTTTGTCTTGATGGACTGATAACACCTGATGAAATGCCCGACGGGTGGGGCTTGCTTTATTGTTCCGTTTCGGGCGACTGGGATGACATCACATCAGCAAAGCGGGCGAGCAAGCGGAAGAAACCGCGCCAACACTGGATGCTGGAACAGACGTACAGGGCTATTGCAGAGTCAAGCTGCTGGTATCGCTTGATGCACTCAACAGGCGAAGAGTTTAACCGGCTGCACCGAGAGAATAGAAGATCAGGACGACTTGTCGCCGCTGTTGAACGATGGGCACATAACAAGCTGGATGCAGAAGGACTCAAGAAAGCCTGGCATGATTACATCTACAACGCACGGCCAGCCTGCGACGACGTGGGCAGGGGTGCCGTAAGGTGACACAACGACCGTGCGTTTTTATAGCGGCCGACAGGCAGCGTCAGTCCCATGCAGAGCGAAGAGCCATGCCGGGTGATCGACTATATCCCGGCATGAAACACCTGCGGAAAGCCTCAAAGGTCGGTGCGGGGTGTGGGCGGCTGCCTGTTCATTTTGGCGGTAGCGGCGTGGCGGGAGACACACGCAGCATCTGACCCGGATGGGTAGACGCTTTCCGGTTCGACTCCGGCTGCCGCTATAGGCGGTGCGCTGGACACACTCAAGGCCGGTTGATAGCCGACAGCGCGCTAGACGCGTGGGAACCTTGAGCCAGGACGCCAATAAGCCGCGGCGAGTGCCCCGAGGCCAGTGAAACCGCGAATGCGGCGTAGCTGGCTGGTGACGGGCACTCCTTTCCTCCTCAGAGCCGGCTTCGGCCGGCTTGATAATCCAGCACACTTCGGTGTGCTTTTGTTTTGGGAGGTCCTGCGCGATGAACAAAGATGACCTAGAATGGCTCTCATTCTATCGAACCCATGCCGAATGGTGTGTGCCGCGGCTTCTCAAGCTGTATGAACGTAGCACGACGCTCCCAAAGAACATGACGATGAGCGAATGGAAGGCGATGATACGCAAGATGCTTTATGCATTCGTCCAGATAGCCGCAGATGACGAGGACGAAATTGTTGAGCACCGCGACGAGATACAGGAGGGGCTGAAATTGTTCTGCGAGCGGTATTTCGACCTGTGGGACTGAGGTGACTTGATGGGCTGGTTTCAAGAGGCGAAAGCGTGGAAAGAGTCCGATCCTTCGGTGACGTATCGGGAGATTGCTCAGAAATACGGCGTGGCAATACAGACTGTGAAGAACAAGTTCTGCGCGGAGAGGAAAAGAAACCAAGGGACTAAGTTCCTGTCTGCGGATGAGCTAGTCCAGCAAGAGAAAGCCAAGCTCCAACGGCAGCACGAGCAGCGAGTCCTCCAGAAGCTGGTAAGAGAACGTGGTCGCACCGAGCTTATGTGCGACGCGGTGAGGGAAGCAATCGCCGTTCTGCCAGAGTTTTCATTCCCTGAGTTTCGGCCGATCGACAGTGAATACGACGACGAGGATGCCATGCTCATCATCTCTGATTGTCAGATAGGCCAAGTGGTGGATCCCGAAGAGACTGGGGGACTGGGCGAATACAACCTCGAGGTGTTCAAACAGAGAAGAAGAGCCTTGACAAAGTCGGTTCGGAAGATTGTGAAGATTCACTCCAACGCGTACAACGTCAGAAGGCTGTTTGTTCCATTCCTAGGCGACATAGTGGAGAACGACATCATATTCAGAGGTCAGAAAGACTATGTGGACGCAGATGTAGTCAGTCAGGTGTTCATCGCTGCGGATGAGTTTTGCTCGATGCTCCTTGAGTTGGCTCAAGACTTCGAGGAAATCCATGTCATTGGGATAGGCGGGAATCACGGTCGGACAGGACGCAAGGGCGAAAATAGGACGTGGGTGAATTGGGACTACATCGCCTACAGGTTCATGGAGGAGCGGTTGAAGAGTCAATCGCGGATCAAGTGCTACATCCCCAAATCGTGGTGGACGCTGCTGGAAGTTAGGGGACATAGCTTTCTGCTTCTACACGGAGACGACATCAATTCATGGAACTCGATTCCATATTATGGTATAGACCGAGCTGACGCCAGGTGGACGAAGATGCTCCAGGTGAATCAACTGAGCTACGAATACATGCTCATCGGCCATCACCACAACTCCGCAACGATAGATAGCCCTGTTGGCGAGAAGATTGTGAATGGATGCTGGCCCGGAGGTAGTCAGTATTCATTGAAGCAGCTAAACACGTCGAGCAAGCCGAGTCAGTGGTTCTTCGGTGTGCACGAACGACGGGGGATCAGTTGGAGATACAAGATCGACCTGGAGAGGGAGGCATGAGATGGTTATCGCCATCGACTTCGACGGGACGATAGTTCGATCCAAGTGGCCCGACATCGGGCGTTTTCGTTTCATGGCGAAGCCTGTCCTGAGATGGCTCCAATCCCGCAGACATACCCTCATTCTTTGGACGTGTAGGGAAGGCGAGACTTTGGGGCGCGCAAAGGTGTTCCTGTGGTCGCATGGCGTATGCTTCGATCTCTATAATCTGAACTCACCCGAGCGGTGCAAAGAGTATGGTGGTGATTCGAGGAAGGTGTCAGCAGACTTGTACATTGACGACAGAGCTGGATGGGTGTTTTGGCCCTTTGTATGGCTGAAGATTTTGTTGATGGA
>Ga0265297_10007545_pt1 | contig 15000 bp, 21 predicted proteins | sample Munlanlwell13791_FD_192502 | JGI IMG/M metagenome (GOLD analysis project Ga0265297, IMG submission 192502) | Leachate microbial communities from a municipal landfill in Southern Ontario, Canada - Leachate well 137-91 | ecosystem: Engineered > Solid waste > Landfill > Unclassified | place... | reverse complement strand
CTGCATAGACATATTATCCACTATTGCATCCTCGAAAACCACCCTCCCGGCATACTCACGGGACAGGTCCCTGGCTACCTTAAGGAAAAGCCCGTCCGTGAATTTCATGATATTTGCCTTATGCACGCAGGTAACCTTTTTACGGTTATTCTTCAATGCGTACTCAAAAGCGAACCTGGCTATCCTTTCGCTGGCGTATTTTGATATTGGTTTAATGGTTATTCCCGAATCCGTACGTATATTCTTGCCTGCATCCCGGCTTATCCTGGCAATTAAATCCTTCGTGCTTTCTTTGCCTTCTTCAAACTCAACGCCCATATACAGGTCCTCGCTGTTTTCCCTGATAATCACCAGGTCTATATCGCTGAACCTGCTCTTTATCCCCGGGTAGCTTTTCGCCGGGCGCACGCAGGCAAAAAGCTCAAGCTCCTGCCTTATGGCAACGTTTACCGAACGGAAACCCGTCCCCACGGGCGTGGTAATCGGCCCTTTAAGCGCAACCTTGTTCCTCCTTATGGAATCAAGCGCCTCTTTGGGAAGGATATTCCCGGTTTTCTCCAGGGCATCGCTCCCGGCAAGCGCCTCTTCCCATTCTATATCCACTCCGGTAGCCTCGATACACCTGACTGCGGCCCGGGATACCTCTTCTCCTATGCCATCACCCGGAATCAAAGTTATTTTATGCGACATTATATTTTTAACTCCCCGTATTTTTTGTAATAGTTGACTATGCCGCCTTCTTTTAAAAGCTCCTGCATGAATTTAGGCAGCGGTTTGATTTTCGATTCTATCCCCTTTGTCAGGTTCACCACGAGCCCTTTATCCAAATCGATCTGCAGCTCGTCGGATTCTGCGATGCGCGAAGTATCCGTTTCAATCAAAGGAAGCCCTATATTGAAACTGTTGCGGAAAAATATCCGCGCGAACTGCGGGGATAGGACAGCTGCAACCCCGGCTTCTTTTATCACCAGGGGGGCCTGTTCGCGGCTTGAGCCCATCCCGAAGTTGTTCCCGGCGACAATGATCGAACGCCCCGGGATTATCTTCTTCGGGAAATCCGGGTCGATATCCTCCATGATATGTTTTGCCAGCTCGGATAAATCCGTAATCGCGAATTTATACCTGCCCGAAATGATAAAATCGGTATTTATATTATCCCCCAGCCTTACGCTCTTTCCTTTTATAATCATAGTTGTTTGAATTCTTCCCTGTTCTTGGCTTTGGCCATGGCGATATCCAAAGCAATCAGCCCTTTCTGATGCAGCTCCTTAAGGGACTTGTCCATAGTATGCATGCCGTGCTGCGAACCCGTCTGCATCAAAGTGGGTATCTGTTCTATCTCCTGCTCCCGGATTAAATTGCGGATACCGGGAGTGGCCACCATGACTTCGGTGCAAAGCACCCTTCCCTTTCCCGATGAATGCGGCAGGAGAAGCTGGGAAACCACACCCTGGAGGCAGTCGGAAAGCTGCATCTTGACCTGCTGCTGCTGGTGCGGGGGGAATACATCTATAATCCTGGCCACCGTTTGGGGAGCGTCAGGAGTATGCAGGGTCGCCAAAACAAGATGCCCGGTCTCCGCCGCAGTCAAAGCGGTGGAAATGGTCTCCAGATCGCGCATCTCCCCTACCACAATAACATTCGGATCCTGGCGCAGGGCATGGCGCAGGGCCTGGGCAAAAGAATGCGTATCCGAATATACCTCGCGCTGTTTGATTATGCTCTTCTTGTTGGAATAAATGAATTCTATCGGGTCTTCTATGCAGGTAATCAGGCTTTCCTTTTCGCTGTTTATATAGTTTATCATTGCCGCCAGGGTAGTGGTCTTGCCCATTCCCGTAGGCCCGGTAACAAGAACAAGGCCGTTGGACTTGCTTGCCAAATCCGTGATGATCCGCGGCAACCCCAGTTTCTCGACGCTGGGGATCTCCAGGGGGATTCTGCGGAAAGCGGCCTCCACATTGCCTTTCTGGGTATGTATATTGACCCGGAAACGGTCCAGGTCCGGCAGGGCAAGGGAAAAATCAAGCTCCAGCTCCCGCTCAAATATCTCCTTTTGGGCGTTGGAGAGTATGCCGTAAAGCATCTTCTTCATCTCCTGCCTGTCGAGCTTCTCCAGCTCCGTGCGTACCAGCCTGCCGTCAATACGCAAAATAGGAGGCTCTTTTTCGGTTATATGCAGGTCCGAAGCGCTTTTCTCGATGCACATCAAAAGTAGATCGCGAATCTCCATAAGTTCCTCCTCTTACCCGGGGCAAAATTAAAGATAGGCCCTCGGGTCGCTTATGCAGCCTTTGACCGCCGAAGCGGCAACTGTAGCCGGGGAAGCCAGATATATGAAAGCTGAAGGATTTCCCATCCTTCCTTTAAAATTACGGTTGGCGGTAGAGATAACTTTCTCTCCATCCGAAGGCACTCCGTTATGCGTACCGACGCAAGGCCCGCACCCCGGGGCCACAATTACCGCTCCGGATTTTATGAATATATCCACCAATCCGGTCTTCAGGGCCTCCAGGTAAACCTGGCGGGAACTGGGAGCAACGATCATCTTGACGCCCTGATGCACGCGCCTGCCTTTCAAGACCTTTGCCGCGGCCTTAAAATCATCGATCCTCCCGTTTGTACAAGTACCCAGATAAGCCTCGCCTATCCTTACCCCTTTCAAAGAAGATGCCTCGCTCACGTTATCCACGCTGTGAGGCATAGAAACCATTGGCTTAATCCGGGAAACATCGAATTCATAAACATTTTCGTAATCCGCGTTTTTATCCGCGGAGATCTTCTCTATGCTCCTTTTGCATCCTGCCTTATCCTTCAGCCATGAAATCGTCTTTCCGTCAACAGGCATGAAACCCGCTTTCGCCCCCATCTCGACAAGCATATTGCAAATGGTAAAACGACCGTCCATCCCCATCGCCTCGATTACCGGGCCGTAAAATTCAACCGCCTTATAAGTAGCCCCGTCGCTCTTAAGCTTGCCGATTATATAAAGTATTACATCCTTGGCGAAAACCCCTTTGGGCAGGCGCCCTTTAATTATTATCTTTATTGTCGGGGGCACCTTAAACCAGTTCCTTCCGGTAGCCAGGGCGACAGCCAGGTCGGTAGAGCCGACACCCGTCGAGAAAGCTCCCACCGCTCCATAAGTACAGGTATGCGAATCCGCCCCGAGAACCAGATAACCGGGCAACACGTTCCCCGATTCGGGAATCACCTGGTGGCATACTCCGCAACCCACATCGAATATTCCGGTCCGGAAATCTTTGGCGAAATCGCGCATTTTCTTATGCACGCGCGATACCCCCTCGCTGGGGCTGGGCGCGCTATGGTCAATCACCATGCAGAAATTTGTTTTGAAATTCTTCACGCCTAATTCTTTTATCCTGTCGATTATTATCGAAGAGGTCCCGTCCTGGCCAAAGGCAAAATCCACTTTGCATACCGCGAAGTCTCCCGCGCGCAAATCTTTGCCTGAATGCCTGCTCAATATCTTTTCCGCTACCGTTTTTCCCTTATTCATCTTTTTCCTTATACGCTGACTTCTTCCACCCATTTCGCTATCCTGTCCATCCCCCTGCCCAATTCCTCCACGCTCGTGGCAAAACTTATCCTTATGTAATCATCCATGCCAAAGCTTATCCCGGGAATGACGCTAACATGCTCCTCTTCCAGGAGGCGCTTGGCAAATGCCATCGAAGAAAGCCCTGTTTTGGATATGTCGCAAAACATATAAAAAGCCCCCTTGGGCAGGACAAAGCTCAACTTGGGTATGCTCTTCAGCCGCAAAGCCAGGTAATCCCTTCTCTTCTGGAATTCAAGGCAGATCTTTGAGGTAAAATCCTCCGGGGCGGACAAGGCGCATACCGCCGCCTTCTGGGCTATGGAATTGGCGTTGGAAGTGGAATGGTCCTGAAGATTAGAGATGGCGCTTGCAACATCCTTCGGGGCCCCCAGGTAACCTATGCGCCATCCGGTCATGGAATAGCTCTTGGAAAGGCCGTTTACCGTAATGGTCAAATCATAGATATCTTTGTTGAAACCGGCTATAGACTCATGTCTTGCGCCGTCAAAGATTATCTTTTCGTATATCTCGTCGCTGATTACGAAGATATTCTTCTCCACGCATATGGCGGCGATCTCCTCAAGCTCCTGCCGGGTATAAACCGAACCCGCCGGGTTTGAAGGGCTGTTCAAAATAAGTACCTTTGTCTTGGGATTGATATGTTTCTTGAGTTCGGACAGGGAGATCTTAAAACCGTTATCTGCGCTTGTCTTGACCAGCCGCGGTATAGCTTCACAAAGATTTACCATCTCCGGATAGCTTACCCAGTAAGGCATGGGGATAATCGCCTCGTCCCCCCTGTTGAGCAATACGGTCAAAGCGTTATAAATGCAGTGCTTGGCTCCGTTGGAAACCACTATCTGCTCCGGGGAATAATCCAGGGCGTTGTCTTTCTTGAGTTTCTGGCAGATAAGCTGCCTCAGTTCCAGGGTGCCTGTGGTGGGAGTATATTTGGTAAACCCTGACTTCAGGGCGTCGATAGCCGCTTGCTTTATGAAATCAGGGGTATCGAAATCGGGTTCTCCCGCGGCGAAGGTAATCACATCCTTGCCTTCGCTTTTAAGTTTCTTGGCCTTAGAAGTTATCGCCAAGGTCGATGACGGGTTTATCTTTTTAAGACGCTCCGCGAGCCTTGTATCTATTTTCATAGAAAACTTTCGTTAATTACAAAGAGTCGCTTTTCTTTTTGAATATGTTCCTTATCCCTCCGATAAATTTCTTCTCGGGTTTCCTGCCTTTTGCCGGTTTTTCCTTGACTGCAGGATCCGCGCTCTTTTCCTTCTCCGCGCCCTCCTCGACCGGACGGGACTCCGCGGGTTCGGCTTCATCATTCTTCGCATGAACCGGTTTATTCTCTTTTTTTGCCGATTTGGACTTCTTGATTTCTTTCTTCTTGATCTCGGTAAGTTCCAGGATGACCATTTCCGCGTCATCTCCGCGGCGCTTGCCCATGCCGATTATCCTGGTAAAACCTCCGGCCCTCTTCGAAAAACGGGGCCCGATCTCTTCAAAGAGGACTTTGACCAGCCTATGTTCTCCCAGAATTTCCTGGGCCCTCCTGCGGGCAAAAAGCGTATTCTCTTTGGCCAGACTTATAAGCTTCTCGATCGCCTGCCTGCTGGCCTTCGCCCGGTGAAGCGTAGTCTTTATACTCTGGTTGATGATAATATTCCTTGCCAGTGAGATTATGGTGGCATCATGCCAACTGGTAAAACGCCCAAGCTGGTACCTTCTCTTCGCGTGTCTCATCTTTATGACCCCTTCTTTAATTTCTTGGGGTCAACCTGCATTCCTAAAGTTACCCCCATCCCCATGAGCAATTCCTGGATTTCGGTAAGCGATTTCTTGCCGAAATTCTTGAAGTTAAGCATCTCCTCTTCGGTCTTTTTCACCAGGTCGGCGATAACCTTTATCCCCGCTTCTCTCAGGCAATTGGAGCTCCTCACGGAAAGTTCAAGTTCCGAGATAGGCAGGCGCAGCTTTTCATACAAGGCTATCTCCTCTTTGGTCATCTCCGGCTCTTCCTCGATTATATCCTCGGGGAGTTGTCCGAAATTCACGAATATGTCCAAATGCCTCTGCAGTATGTTCGAAGCGTAAAGCAGGGCGTCCTTCGGGCTGATGCTCCCGTTGGTCCAGATCTCGAGTATCAGCTTGTCATAATCGGTACGCTGTCCCACGCGCGTATTCTCGACGAAATAGTTGATTTTCTTGACCGGGGTGAAAATGGAATCTATGGCGACATACCCGGCGACTTTATCTTCCTTCTTATTTAACTCTGCCGGCACGTAGCCTCTTCCCCTGGAGACCTCCATTTCGATGTTAAGCTTGGTATCTTTCGTAAGGGTAGCGATATGCAATTCCGGGTTGATGATCTCTATCGTCTCGTCCGCCTCGATATCCTTGGCCTTTACTTCGCCTTTCTTGTCCGCTTTGAGGTAAATGGTTTTCGGGATCTTGGAATGAGAATTCAAGATCAGGCTCTTGATGTTCAGGATTATCTCCGGGACATCCTCCAGGACTCCGGGAATCGATGAGAATTCATGAGAAACTCCGGCAATCTTTATCGCGCTGACCGCGCTTCCCTCTATGGAAGACAGCAACACCCTTCTTAAAGAGTTTCCCAGGGTAACCCCGTAGCCTCTCTCGAAAGGCGCCGCCATGAATTTACCGTATGTCTCTGTATATGTGGACTCTTCACATTCAAGTTTCTTGGGGAACTGAAAATCTCTCCATTTTATACCCATTTATTTTCTCCTTATTTTTGTTCGAAAGACTTGAACACCTTCGATCTTGCATACGGACTTGCAGGTACCTGACGAGCTTAAGCGCACCAGGATCCTCCTAACCGCTTATTTGGAATACAACTCTACGATCAACTGTTCCTGGATCACTTGCTGGATGTCGGATTTCTCCGGCAGCCTTACGACCTTGGCCTTCATCTCGGGTGCGGAGAAATCAAGCCAGGACGGAACAGTCCTCTCTTTGGAAAGCTCCAGATTCTCCTTTAACTTGGCCTTGGGCTTATCCTTGGAGGATTTAACCTCGATCATATCCTCTTTATCCACCAGAAAAGAAGGTATATTTACTCTTCTTGAATTTACCGCGATCAAATTATGCCTGACAATCTGCCTGGCCTGGGAACGCGATACCCCCAGCCCCATGCGGAAAACTACGTTGTCCAGCCTGCGCTCCAGCAGCTGCAAAAGCACCTTACCGGTAACGCCTTTTGTCTTGGACGCGATCTTGAAGTATTTACGGAACTGTTTTTCCATGACCCCGTAAATCCTCTTGACCTTCTGTTTTTCTTTTAACTGCAGGCCATAGTTGGAAAGCTTTCTTCTTTTCCCCTCGCCGTGCTGCCCCGGGGGATAAGCCCTTTTGTTCGCCGGGCATTTGTCTGCCTGGCATTTAGGACCCTTTAAGAATAACTTTTCCCCTTGCCTGCGGCATAATCTGCAAACTGCACCTGTATAACGACCCATAGATTAAACTCTCCTTTTCTTCTTAGGACGGCAACCGTTATGAGGAATGGGCGTAACATCCTTTATCAAGGTTACCACTAAACCTGCCGCTTGAAGCGCGCGGATTGCCGACTCCCTGCCGAAACCCGGGCCTTTTACGTAGACCTCCACCTCTTTAAGCCCTACCTCTTTGGCCTTTCTGGCGGCGTCTGTGGCCGCTATCTGTGCGGCAAAAGGAGTGGATTTCTTGGATCCGCTGTAACCAACATTGCCCGGTGCACTCCACGCTATTACATTGCCCTGCTTATCGGTTATACTGATAATAGTATTATTAAAACTTGCCTGAATATGCGCTACTCCGCTGGTTATCCCTCTTGCGATCTTTTTCTTTTTAGCCTTGTCTTTTGTTGCCATATTCGCTCACTCCCCTTATTTACCCGCGGGCTTTGAGGACTTTCCCGCATCGGCCTTCTTGGCTATCGCCAAGTTCACTCTCTTTTTGCCTTTCCTGGTGCGCGCGTTGGTACGCGTACGCTGCCCCCTGGCCGGGAGCCCCTTTTTATGGCGCATCCCTCTCCAGGAGCCTATATCCATCAATCTTTTTATATTCTGTGAAATATCCCTCCTCAGGTCTCCCTCTATCCTCAAAGTCCCCTTCTGGAGTATATTGGTAAGCCTGGAGATTTCCTCCTCGCTGAGGTCCTTTGCCCTCTTGTCCGGGCTGATGCCAGCCTCTTTCAGGACGATATTGGCAAGCACGCGCCCGACCCCGTAAAAATAAGTGAGGGCTATTTCGATTCTTTTTTCCTTAGGTATATCTATACCCATAATCCTTGGCATATTGTCTCCTTACCTCAAAAAGGTGCTCCGGACTCTGTTTATGTCCGTCTTTGAATAATTACCCCTGCCTCTGTTTATGCTTGGTAGTAGAGCAGATGACCCGCACTACGCCCCTTCTTTTGATGATCTTGCACTTATCGCAAATTTTCCTGACCGACGCTTTTACTTTCATTTTACCTCACCCTGAACGTAATTCTCCCCCGGCTCAAATCGTAAGGAGAAAGCTCCAGTTTCACTTTATCCCCCGGGAGAATTCTTATGAAATTCATGCGCATCTTTCCCGAAACGTGCGCCAACACCGTATGCCCGTTCTCCAGCTCCACCTTGAACATGGCATTGGGTAAAGCCTCGACGATCTTACCCTCTGTCTCAATTAATTCTTCTTTTGCCATCAAACACCCCGACTTAACCTTGTCCGGTCAATATCTCCGGGCCGTTATCAGTAACGGCTACCGTGTGTTCAAAATGGGCCGAAGCCAAACCGTCTTTTGTAACGGCGGTCCATCCATTCCTGGTAACCCGGCATTCCCATGTCCCTATATTCACCATGGGTTCTATCGCCAGGACCATCCCTTTTTTCAAAAGCGGCCCCAGTCCTGCGCTTCCGAAATTCGGCACCTCCGGCTCTTCATGGAGGGCCCTTCCTATGCCGTGCCCCACAAACTGCCTGACCACGGAAAAACCGCGCCCTTCTACAAACTCCTGTATGCTATGGGAGATATCCGTCAGGTAATTCCCCGGGCAAGCCTGCTTGATCCCCAGGCCAAGAGAATCCCTGGTGACCTCCATCAGCTTCTGTTTATCCCTGCTTACCTCTCCCGCGGGCACGGTAATTGCCATATCCGAAAAATACCCGCGGTAATTAACCCCCAAATCTATGCTTACGATATCCCCTTCCAGGATCACTCTCGAAGCCGGTATCCCGTGCACAACTTCCTCGTTCACGGATATGCAGGCGCTGGCGGGGAATCCGTTGTAATCTTTAAAAGCCGGCAGGGCATCTGCCTTTAATATCAGCTCTTCGCTCATCCGATCCACATCCAGGGTGGTCATTCCCGGACGAAGGCTTTCCCTGACTTTCCCCATCACATCCGAAAGGATCTTTCCCGAACGGCGCATCATGCGCAAGTCCTCTTCGGACTTGATAGGGATCACTTTAAGCTATCGCATAGCGAAATAATCTGCCCCAATACCTCGAGCGCATCCAGGTCCGCATTCAAACTATGCAGTTTATTCTGCTGTTCGTAATACTTTATCAAAGAAGCCACTTCGTTTTTATAAACTTCCAGGCGCTTACGTACCGTAACTTCGTTATCGTCTGAACGCTGATACAACTGCCCCTGGCAGTTATCGCATATGCCGGCTTTCTTGGGCGGCATATTCGATACGTGGAAATTCGCTCCGCACTTGGAACATACAAGCCTGCCGGTAAGGCGCTTGATAATCACTTCATCGCTGGTATTCAAATAGACAACCAGGTCCACGGAAAGCCCCTTGCGGCCGAGTATATTATCCAGGGTCTCGGCTTGAGGAAGCGTCCTCGGGTAACCGTCCAGGATAAAACCATTTTTTATATCCGGGTTGTTGAAACGCTCGTCAAGCATTCCTGCTACCAGCGCATCCGGGACAAGCAGTCCTTTGTCCATTATCCCTTTCGCTTCCCGCCCTAAAGCGGTATCGTTTTTGACATTTTGCCTCAATATGTCTCCGGTGGATATATGCGGGAGATTAAGCTTCTCAGCCAACCTTTTCGCCTGGGTGCCTTTTCCTGCCCCCGGAGGGCCCAATAAGACTAAATACATTATCTTCTCCCCCTGATATGACTGCTTTTTATAAAACCTTCGTAATGGTGCGTAAGAAGGTGCGACTCGATCTGCTTCAAGGTATCCAGCATAACCCCCACGATAATCAGGATACCTGTGCCTCCGAAGAAAGAAGCCACCAAATACGGTACCTTAAGCCAGGCCATGATGAAATCCGGGAATATGGCAATTACCGCGATAAAAGACGCCCCGGCCAGGGTAATCCTGGTCATCACGTAATCGAGGAACTCCGCGGTAGGTTTTCCCGGCCTGATCCCCGGGATAAAGCCTCCATATTTCTTCATATTCTCGGACAAATCGTTGGGATTAAATACTATCGCGGTATAAAAATAACAGAAAAATATTATCAAGAGCGCGTAAACGACCGAATAAAGCATCTGCCCGCGGATAAGCCCCTGAGCCAGGCGCTGGAATCCCGGGTTAGGGATAAAAGAAGCCAGGGTTGCCGGAAAAAGAATAATCGACTGCGCGAAGATGATTGCGATAACTCCGGAGGTATCAACTTTAAGCGGTATATAAGTACTCTGCCCGCCGTAAATCTTGCGTCCTACTATCCGCCTGGCGTACTGAACGGGAATTTTTCTTACTCCCTGGGTGATCATGATTACCGAAAAAACAACGCCTACTAAAAGCACCGCCATGATGAAAAGCGTCACCGGCTGTATCTGCCTGCGCGCGGGGGCAAAAGGAGATATGAGGACAAACAATTGATTCAAAGCCGTGGGAATACGCGAGATTATACCTGCTGTAATAACCAGCGAGATGCCGTTCCCTATCCCCCTCTCCTGGATCTGTTCACCCAGCCACATGATAAATATAGTGCCGGTAGTCAAAGTCAGGACAGTAAGTATGCGGAAGCCCCATCCCGGATGCATTACTATCTGCAGCCCTTCGAAACGCGCCGGGTTCTCCAGCCACAAGGCTATGAAATACGATTGCACTACCGAAAGCAGCACCGTACCGTAGCGCGTAAGCTGGTTGATCTTCTCATAGCCGGCCTTGCCCTCTTTGGCCATCTTCTCAAGCGCCGGTATGACCGCAGTAAGCAGCTGCATAATGATAGAAGAGGAGATATAAGGCATTATCCCCAAGGCGAATATAGTGAGGCGCTCCATAGCGCCTCCGGAAAACATATTGATTATGCCAAAGAGCGTACCGCCCTGGGTCTTGGCGATACGGTTAAAAAAATCCGCCAGGGCGGCTCCGTCTATGCCGGGGGTAGGAATATAACAACCTACCCGGTAAACAGCTATAAGCGCCCCGGTGATAATCAAACGCTTTTTCAGGTCAGGAATCTTGAATGCGTTAATCAGGGCGCTAAACATTTATAATTTCTGCCTTACCTCCGGCGTTAACGATCTCCTGGAGCGCCTTCTTTGAGAAGGCGTGCGCCTGGATGGTTAAGGCCGCCTTGAGCGAACCGTTTCCCAATATTTTGATTAATGCCTGGGCGTCATTTATGAGCCCGCTCTCTTTCAACACCTGCGGGGTTACCACGTTCTCCTTGACCCTGCTTAAATCGCACAAGTTCACAAGTTGATAGGTCTTCTTGAAATTGCTCACGAATCCGCGTTTTGGCATCCTGCGGATAAGAGGAGACTGCCCTCCTTCAAAACCCAAATAAAAATGCCTCCCTGCGCGCGAAGTCTGCCCCTTGCTCCCGCGGGTAGAGGTCTTGCCGTGGCCTGAACCTGCACCGCGCCCAAGCAGTTTGCGCTTCTTATGCGCCCCGAAAGGGCGTCCTAATTTATGCAACGCTATGGAACTCAAGACAGGCGCGGCAAATGCGGCATTCGGCTCCTCTTTTCTTGCAGGCGCCTTTTTGACCGCCGGCTTCTTTATTGCTTTGGCTTTTTTCACTTTTTTTTCTTCCATTTTCTCTTCCTTACCCCTTGAGCTCTTTTAAACCCTGTATGGTAGCTTTGATCACGTTGATCGGGTTATTCGACTTTAAACATTTGGTAAGTATATCCTTTATGCCCGCTGCCTCGCAAACGGCGCGCACCGGACCGGCGGCGATAACCCCGGTACCCTCGGATGCGGGTTTGAGCATCACGCTTGCTGCCCCGTATTTTCCGATTATCCCATGGGGAATAGTCGACCCCTCCATAGGCACTTTGAAAAGCCCTTTTTTGGCCTTGGTCAAGGATTTGCGGATCGCCTCGGCTACTTCATTTGCCTTATCCAGGGCATATCCTACCCTGCCCTTGCTGTCGCCTACTACAACCAGGGCGCTGAAATGCAGTTTCTTCCCGCCTTTGGTCACTTTAGTAACCCTGTTGATACTGATTACTTTTTCCACTAAATCCGACTGCTGTGCAATATTCAATTCACGCATTGTTTAAAACTCCATTCCGCTTTTTCTTAACGATTCGGCAAACGATTTGACCCTTCCGTGGTACAAATAACCTGCGCGGTCGAACACTATCTTGCTTATCCCCTTTTCCCTGGCGCCGCTGGCAAAAAGCTCCCCGAACTCCGCTGAAGACTTTATGTTTCCTGCGGAAGGGAATTTTTGTTTCAGCGACTTATCCTTTGTAGAGAGGGAAAACATGATTTTCCCCGTGGTATCGTCCACTACCTGGGCGGATATATTTTTCAATGAACGGTGCACTACCAGGCGTGGTTTCTCCGGGGTTCCGAACATCCTTAGTTTAATCTTGTTATGCCTTTTTAACCTTAAATCTTCTTTTTTTCTCATCTTATTTTCCGGTTGCTTGCGCTTTTCCTACCTTTTTCTTTACATGTTCTCCTAAATAACGTACGCCCTTGCCTTTATACGGCTCCGGGGGGTAAATTGCCCTGATCTCGGAAGCCAGTTTGCCCACCAGTTCCTTATCGGGGCTCTTCATGGTAATCTGGGTCGGCTTGGGAGTCTCCACCTTGATCCCGGGAGGAATAGTGATGTTCACGGGGTGCGAAAAACCCAGCGACATGTTCAGCTTGTTGCCGTTTACTGCGGCCTTGAAACCTACCCCGATAATCTCGAGCTCTTTGACATATTCTTCGACAACGCCTTTAACCATATTCAGGATCAAGGCGCGGAACAATCCATGCAGGGATTTGTCTGTCTTGATATCGGAAACCCTGCTTACGAAAAGCTGCCCTTCTTTTATCTCCACTCCGATTCTATCCGACAACTTGAGATTAAGCTTGCCTTTGGGGCCCTCGACAAAAATTACCCCGTCCTTGACTTCTATCTTGACTTCCTTCGGTATTGCTATTGGTTTTTTACCTATTCTAGACATTTATTCTTCCTTTACCTGATCTCTTCCGATAAAATGAACTCCCAGCGAAATTACCAGACGTAACCGATTACCTCTCCTCCGACTCCCTGCTCTCTGGCCTGGGAATCCGTAAGGATGCCCTTGGAAGTTGAGATAACCGCCAGCCCTTTGCCGCGCAGTACCGAAGGCAGCTTCTTCGCCGGAACATAAACCCTTAATCCCGGCTTGGAAATACGCTTGAGATTCCTGATCGCGGATTTTCCCGCGATATACTTCAAGTACACCCTGACCACGCCCTGCTTATTGTCCTCGATCAGCTTGAAGTTATCGATATATTCGCAGTCCTTGAGTATCCCGACGATTGATTTTATATTATTGGACGCCGGCAAATCCACAGCATCCTTTTTTAATATTATGGCGTTGCGTATAATTGTAAAAACATCCGCGATCAAATCCGTTCTTGACATTTAACCCCCGATTTTAATAAACGTATTTACGAAAGCGCCTACCAGCTTGCTTTCTTTACACCCGGTATGAGCCCTTGCCAGGCCAGCTCCCTGAAGCAAATGCGGCAAAGCTGGAACCGTCTCAAATAACCGTTGCTTCTCCCGCATATAGTACAACGGTTGCATTTACGGGTAGAAAATTTAGCCGGCCTCTTCCACCGGGCAATCTGTGAATTCTTTGCCATATTGTTTTATTCCTTGTCCTTGAAGGGCATGCCTAAATACTTCAACAGCCCTATCGCCTGATCACTGCTGACGGCGTTCTTGATTACAAAAGTAATATCCATGCCCTGCGTGCGGGTAATCTTGTCATACTCTATTTCCGGGAAAATAATCTGTTCGCTCAAACCTAAAGTATAATTGTTGGCTTTGTCGAAAGAAGTGCGCGGGACTCCCCGGAAATCCCGGATACGCGGCAAGGCGATATTGAACAGGCGGTCCATAAATTCATACATGATCGCCTTTCTCAAAGTCACTTTCACCCCTACCGGCTGGCCCTGCCTGACCTTGAAATTTGCTATGGCTTTTTTTGCCCTGCGGATAACCGGTTTCTGCCCGGTTATGTTGCCGAGTTCTTCCGCTGCTTTCTCCAGTATTTTTATATCCTGGGTGCCCTCGCCTATCCCCATATTCACCACTACTTTCATTACCGCAGGGACGGCCATCTTGTTCTTGATTTTAAAGTCCTCCATCAACTTGGGGGCTATTTCACTTCTGTATCTTTCCAATAATCTGGGTATCATCTCTTTTCCTTGGCTTGCTTTTACGCTTGTTTATAATCCTTTAGAGAACGCCTTTACAGCTCTTGCAAACTCTTGACTTTGTCCCGTCCTTAAGTGTCGTAAACCCTATCCGGCTGGGTTTGGAGCAATGCTTGCAGAAAACCATCAGGTTAGAAACGCTCATCGGCATCTCGATGGACAATATCCCGCCCTTCTCATCCTGCCTGCTCTGGCGCTTGTGTTTTTTCGCCAGGTTTAAGCCTTCCACCAAAGCTCTCTTGCCGCCCTCTATCAAGTTTATTACCTTACCCTGTTTGCCTTTATCCTTGCCTTTTGTTATTTGGACAAGGTCGTTTTTCTTTATTTTTTGCATTAAATTACCTCTGGGGCTAAAGAAATTATTTTGTTGAAGTTCCTGTCCCTTAGTTCACGGGCCACCGGTCCGAAAACACGCGTGCCCCTGGGGTTATCCTTATCATCTATAATCACAACCGCATTGCGGTCAAAACGCAGTATCGAACCGTCCGCCCTCCTGATGGCGTGCCTGGTGCGCACGATTACCGCTCTGGCCTTCTCGCCTTTTTTGACTGCGGCACCCGGAATAGACTCCTTGATATTCACGTTTATGATATCGCCGATTTTCGCGGTAAAGCTGCCCTTTTTCCTGAGCGTACCGATCATCGAGGCCCTGCGGGCCCCGGTATTATCCGCAACATCCAAAATAGAGCGCAATTGAATCATTTATGCTTTCTCCTCACTGCCGTGGATATCCACTTTCTGGGCTTTTTTAAGCACGCTATGCACCCTGAAACGCTTATCCTTCGATAAAGGGCGTGTTTCCACTATCTTGATCGTA
>Ga0265297_10007543_pt1 | contig 15007 bp, 9 predicted proteins | sample Munlanlwell13791_FD_192502 | JGI IMG/M metagenome (GOLD analysis project Ga0265297, IMG submission 192502) | Leachate microbial communities from a municipal landfill in Southern Ontario, Canada - Leachate well 137-91 | ecosystem: Engineered > Solid waste > Landfill > Unclassified | place... | reverse complement strand
GTAATTTTTCTATCATCTATACCGATGCCGATAATCTCTTTTTTTATAAAGTGGCTGACAGCAATTATATGGGTCCAGTTTATTTTATGGGTAAGCTCTAAAAACAGAAGGTCATCCCAGACATTATGAGCGGTGAGGATTAAAGGAATATTTTTTTGTTTAGCCAGATTAGCAATAGTTTCGGCATGGACCTTGCTAAAGTAATGCATGTTATGGGCATGGATTATGTCGGCGCGGCTCTTTTTTAAAAAAGAAGAAAAAACGTTATGCAATTCTTCTTCCAGGCTTTCTAATCCTCTTTTGTAAAGCCAGTTGAGGTCCATAACCGGGATGCGGTATATATCTATGCCTTTATATTTATATCTGGTTTTTGTGCCTTCTGCCGTCCCGGTAAGCAAGCTCACCCTGTGCCCTAATTTGGCCATTTGGGATAAGATTATGACAAGGTGGGTTTCTACGCCTCCGACTATAGGCGGGAAGCCCCAATGCAGATGCGCTATGTTTAATTTATTTTTTTTCATCGTTAATAATGGTATTCTTTTGCCAAAACAGGCCCAATTCTTTTGAAGGTATACTTTTTACCCGCCTTAATAGAAGTAACTTTATCGAATATTCCTAGTTGCAGCCTTTTCTTTTTATGAGCAAGTAATTTTACCTCGATCGTATTATTCGTTAACTCTAATTCTAGCATATCGCCTTTCCAGAGTAAAGAGAAAACCATTTTTTTCCAGCTATGCGGCATCCCGGGATTTACACACAGCCTTTCTTTATCAATGCTTACGCCGGCAAAACCGAAAATTACTGCCTGCCAGGTTCCGCCTAAACTGGCTCCGTGAATACCTTCTTTGGTATTGCCGTAGAGGTTGCTGATATCCATGCGCAAAGAAACGTTAAAGAGGCTATATGCCCTTTGCAGGTCCGAACAGGCGCAGGCAACGATGGAATGGATAGAGGGGGAGAGCGAAGATTTGTGCAAAGTCCTTTCTATATAGAAATTATAGTTTGCCAATTTTGTCTTCAAAGAGTAGACATCGGATAATAAATACATAAGCATCAGGGTATCGGCTTGCTTTACGACCTGGGTCTTATCCAGCTGCTGGGTTTTGAGTTTCGGGGATATAATCGGAATGCCGTTTTCATCGGTTTCGGTGATGGAAACTTTTTTTAACCTGAAATATCCGTCAAATTGTTCGACGATCCGGCCGCGGTTAATATTTTCGGACAGGCGGGGGGCTATTTTTTTCCAGTCCCTTGCTTCCCGGTCTTTAAGCCCTAATTTTCTTTGCAGAGTGGAAGAGAAGGAAGGCGCATCTTTTTTGATTTTACGGAATAACCTGTACGCCGTAATCAGGTTCCACTTCGCCATTATATTAGTATAAGCGTTATTATTTACATTCAGATGGAATTCGTCCGGGCCGATAACCCCGTTTATTTCGTATTTTTTGGTTTTTTTATTCAAGACAGACCTGGAGGCCCAGAACCTTGCCGTTTCAAACATGACTTCATAACCGAAGTCCCGCATAAATTTTTCGTCTTGCGTAGCCGCGTAATATTTATAAAGGGCATAACTGATGTCGGAAGTTATATGCTGCTCGAATTTATGCGTGAGTATTTTTATGATGCTGCCATCGATATCTTTTGCCCATTCCGGGGTCTCTTCTTCTCCGCTACCGGCTGATTCCCAGGGGAATTTTGCCCCCTTAAAACCTTCTTTTCTGGCAGCCTGTCTTGCCATAGGCAACCGTTTACTTCTGTAAAGAAGTATATTCCTGGCCACTTCCGGAAAATTAAAAAGATAGAAAGGCATAAGGTATATTTCCGTATCCCAGAAGATGTGCCCGCGGTAACCTTCGCCGGTTAGTGTCCTTGCGCCGATACTGGAGAAGCCATTGTCCGCATTGGCGCAGATAAGCATATGGTAGATATTAAAGCGTAAATTCTGCTGCAGGTTAGCGGTTCCTTCAATGAGAATATCCGCTTTTTTCCAGAGCCTTTTCCAGGCCCGGATGTGATCTTTAACCAGGTCTTCAAACTTCGCGTGAAAAACTCCGGAGAATGCTTGGAAGGTTTCCTGCTTATGCCGGGACGAATTATTATCACAGGGGAAGCGTTTGATATAGAATATCTTCGTCAAGGTAATGGTCTGGTTTTTCTTTAATTTAAGGCTAAGAATATTATTCCTGGCAAAGGCCTTCTTACCGTTGATTTCGTAATAAAAGCCGGCCCAGTAAATGATGGCGTGTTTCTTTTCCAGGGTCTCGACAGCCAGGTATCCGGTATTTTGAGCCTGCCCTAATTCTTTTACCCGAAAATGCCTTTTTCTTCCTTCGGTAAGGACTCCCGTATTGGAAACGGAAGTATCAATGCCTGTATTGATATCTATTTCGCAGGGCCCGTCGAGCGGGGTGATAGAGATCTGCATTGCCCCGACATTCTTGTTATCCATAGAGACGAATCTTAAGGAGTTATAGTCAAAGCGCGCTTTTCTGCTGTTTTGGTACAAGGTATGACGTACGAGAAGCCCCTTTTTTAAATTGAGGATCCGTTTATGTTCTAAGACATCCATAGCTGCTATGTCCAGTTTTTCTCCTTTAACCGTGAACCTGAAGTTAAAGGCATTAGGTAAATTCACCAGCTCCGCAACCTGGGAGAGCATTTTATCGTATACGCCGGCAATATAAGTGCCCGCTATAGCGTCATAAGGAATTTCTTCTAAGCTGGCTCTTGTGCCGAAGTAGCCATTGCCCAGGGCGAATTGAGATTCCCGGATATTTTGCAGGGGCTTGGCCCATTCCAGTTCTTGTATCAGCCAAAGATCGTCGTCGATATACTGAGAATAAAAGTTTTTCATCGCGAAAGTAACCTCTTAAGTTTAGAGAGAGAAAGCTTCTTTAAATTATTGACAATCAAATTCGCCTGTTTTAAGCGTGCCGGTTTGCTATAGCGGTCAATGCCTATACTTTTTATTTTTGCGCGTTTTGCGGCAACGATACCCAAAACCGCATCTTCTATGACTACGCATTCTCTTGCTTTTAACCCTAATCTCTTAGCGGCCAAAAGAAAGATGTCGGGATAAGGTTTTCCTCTTTTGATATCGTTTCCCGTAATGATGACGTCAAAAAACTTATTGATTTTGGCTTTCCTTAAGATATAAAGACAGTTTTTGCTGGAAGTAATAATTGCGGTTTTTATCTTATCTTTTTTTAAGTTTTTTATTAAATATACGGCGTCCGGGTAGGTTTTAATTCCGTCTTTTCTTAAGAATTCCAGCAGATACCTTTGTTTTTTTGCAGCTGCCTTTTCCAGCCTTTCCTCGGATAGTTCCGGTAGAACCGCCCTTGCTCCGCTAATGCGCGGTATGCCGTCAACCTTTAGTTCGTAATCTTTAAAAGTAAATTTTTTCCCGTACCCAGAAAACATTTTCTTCCAGGCTTTAAAATGCAGAGGTACGGTATTGACTACGACCCCATCCATATCGAAAATAACCCCCTTTAACGGCATAGTAACTTTTATTATATAGTACTTATAAAAATTTACAAAGCTTTTTAAATTTATTCTAAGCTCAATCCAGAATATTCTTGATATATTGAGGCAGTGAGCCTATAATTATCCTGGTAAATACAGAGAATTTTCTGAAAATCAGTTTGACTAAGCGCTAATTTATTGTAAAATAATACATCATTTTTAGGCACAGAAATATCCAAAAAGCAGCCAGTAAGACAGGAATCATGCCAAACGTTAGTAATACATTACGACAGTATTCAGAATTAGGGATTAGCCGTTTAGAAGTCAGTAACTCACAACTCAAGGCATCGCTGTTTGGCGCTGATGTTGACCGGGCCATTAGCCTGCTTTCTAAATTCAATAACGCTGTCTTTATATCCGGCGGCCAGGATGAGAATGGAATAATCGTCGAAACGGTCGATAAATTCTGCCGGGATGCATCGGGGCAGGCCCTGAGAGAAGTTTTTCGATTAGACGCTAAGCAGTTCCTGAAGGCCTCCGGAGTCCAGCCGGAGATTCGCCTCGAAGAAATAGCCGGTGTTTTAGAAAATGAGAGAGAAAAATTATTACTGGTTATTACATCTTTAGAAGAGTTTATCAAGGAAGAACGGCTAGCCAGGTTGCTCCAAAACATTGTAAAAAAATCGTCTGTGCCTATATTGGGTATGACTACAATCGACGGGTTCCGCCAATTAGAGAAAAAACCGGAGCTCGCCGGATGTTTGCAATTTGTCCTTTCCGGGAAACTCCCTCCGTCCAATAAACGGGATAAGTCCGTGTTGATTATAGGGGCGACCTCGCTGTTTGGAAATGCGCTGTACGGTCTCTTCAGCCGGGAATATACGAATGTCAGAGGCACGGGTTTCAGTAAAGCATCTTCTTTGGGTTTTGACAGGCTAGACGTTACCTCCGAAAAGGAAATCCGGGAATATTTTTCCGAATATCCCGATTTTGACATTGTTATCTATGTCGCAGGCGAAGCTGATGCGGATGCTGCGGAAAAAGAAAGAGAGAGGGCGCGGATATTGAATATCGAGGCGATCTCCCTTATTGCCCGGCAGGCCAAGGGTTGCAAGTTTGTTTATATATCCTCTGAGTATGTATTTGACGGGAGTTCCGGCCCCTACGGGTCGGATTCGCCGGCCCACCCGATTAATTATTATGGGTTTACCAAGCTGGAAGGCGAGAAGGCCGCTTTGAAAAGTTTTCCTGGGGCTTTAGTTGTGCGTTTGGGCGCTCTTTATGGCTACAACGGGCCAAGTGATAAAAAGACATCGGTAAGCAAACTTATTGCCGGTTTAGACAGGCCGGAGCCCCTAGAGGCAGATAACCTTCAAATTAAACATCCGCTATTGCTGGAAGACGCCGCCGGGACATTATTGAAACTCCTGGATTACGGAGCCAGCGGGATATATCAAACTAATGGCCCGGAAGGATTAAACAAGCAGGAGATGGCAGAGCGGATCGCTGCGGTGCGCAATGAGTTGACCGGCCATATTTTTTCTTATCCTATTACCGGCATTGAACAGGCTGGCAGCGCAGCCAAGCCCCTGAATACGCAGATGGTGAATGTGGATACCCCCAGGCCCTTTAGTGAAGGGATCCGTTTTCTGCTTCTCAAACAGAAAGAATTTAAAGATAAGGATAATCATGGGTATTAAAAATACCAATTCCGTTAACCAGAAGCTACAGCCGCAAGGCTTTGGCCTAAGCCAGCAAGATGTGGATTTCCTGACCAAACTCCCGATTAGGTTTATCGAGGGTAATTTCGCCAACTACCTGTGGGGAGGATACCATCTCTACGCCATGAAGGGCCTGCTCTATGATAAGGAGACTCCGGTCGCAGCCGAATCCTGGGAAGTTTCCGGCCACAGAAAATATCCCTCGCGTATCCTGATGCCGGACGGCAGAATTTTTACCCTCAGGGATTTACTGAAGGACAGGCAATTGGCCGGGTTGATCCTGGGAGATGCCGTGGTGGAACATTTTGGGCAGGATTTCCCCATATTGGTTAAGTTTATTGATGTGCATCAGCATATGTCGGTGCACCTGCATCCTTCGCACAAAGTTGCAAAAGCCTTAGGCGAAAATGAGCCGGGTAAAGAAGAGGTATTTATAGTCCTTGATCTGCATGAAGACGCAGAGAGCGCATTATACCTGGGTTTAAAAGACAATATAAGCCGCAGGGATTTTGAAGCCGCTATTAAGAGAGAGGAAAATATCCTGGATCTGCTGCATAAGATCCATCTCTCCGCGGGTGAGATATTCCGCATACCTTCAGGCGTATTGCATTGCTGGACAGGAGGCTCTATTGCCATTGAAATCGCGGAATCCAGCGATTTGACCTATCGCATGTATGATTTTCTGCGTCAAAGGCAGATGCATATTAAAAAAGGATTAGCCTCGCTTGATTATAAATGCAATCAGGGTGCCGCATTGAAAAAACAGTGTAAGGGTAAGTGGGAGACGATGTTAATCAAGGGGCTCGATTCTGTTGTGACGCATAATGCCTTAAAGGTTGAGCGCATAAGGGCCGGTTTAAACGGCGATGCGGTTAAGATTTGTAAGCGTGATAAATTTGAGGTATTGATGGGTATTGAAGGGGCAATCGAGGTAGAGTCTTTAAAAAAGGATTGGCTTGTCCATTTGCATAAGGGAAGTTCGCTGCTTATTCCGGCTAATGCCGGCGATTACCTGGTCAGGGGCATTGATCAGGTAAACAAAAACCGCGCGCTTCGTATCAGCGTGAAAATTCCGATTAGAGAGGATGCGTGATATGGCAACAGCGTCAAAATTAGAAAAAAGGCTTTTAGCGGAAGAATCGCGCTATTGTTCTTACGGAGATACCGCGCATTATCTAAAAAAGCCGAAAATTTTCTCCGCATGCAATGGTTCATTTTTGTACGATTATAACGGCAGGCCATACCTGGATCTTCAAATGTGGTATTCGGCAGTAAATTTAGGTTATAAGAATGAACGGGTGAATGATGCGCTCAGGAATCAGATCGACCACCTGCCGCAATTAGCCAGCCAGTATTTACATCGGGAGAAAATCGAACTTGCCGCGGGCCTTGCTAAGCAAATGCAGAAGTCCTTTCAGGCCAAAGGCCGGGTGCATTTTAATGTAGGCGGGTCTCAGGCTATTGAAGATAGCATTAAACTTATCCGTAAGACAACCGGTAAAACACAATTTTTTGCGTTTCAGGGAGGATATCATGGGCGGACCATCGGCGCCTCGGAGATCACCTCGAGCTACCGCTACAGGAAACCCTACGGCCACTTTTCCAACAGGGCTCAATTTATTCCCTATCCTTATTGTTTTCGCTGCCATTATGGCAAGCGCTTGGACTCCTGTAAATATTATTGCGTAGCTCAATTCGAGAAGTTATTTGAAACAGAATATAATTCGATTGTCGATACAAAAACCGGCGAATGCGAATTTGCGGCTTTTTATATTGAATCCATTCAAGGCACCGGCGGTTATATTATTCCGCCGCCCGATTATTTCAGGAAGATCAAGAAGATCCTTGATCGTTATAAGATTTATCTGGTTGATGATGAAATGCAAATGGGTTTTTACCGGACAGGGCGATTTTGGGGGCTGGAGCACTTCGGGGTCAAGCCGGATATCCTGGTTTTTGGCAAGGCATTGACCAATGGGATGAATCCCCTGTCGGGATTCTGGGCTAAAGAAGAGCTTATTAAACCAGCGGCTTTCCCTCCCGGGTCCACGCATTCAACATTTTCATCTAATCCTATGGGGACTACCGCGGGGTTAGAAGTGCTGAAGATACTCCAGGATAAAACATTACCTGAGCGGATCAATAGCAGCGGCAAAAAGTTCTTAAGTATGCTTAAGAAACTTCAGAAAAAATACAGAGAGATTGGGGATGTTACGGGTATAGGGTTAGCTATGCGTATCGAGATTTGCGAGAAAGACGGCCTCACTCCGAATAAGCGGTTGACGGACAAGATCTTTCAGGCGGGCCTTGAGGGTGGATTGGAATACCGGGGGAAGAAATACGGTTTAGTGCTGGATATCGGCGGTTATTTTAAGAATGCCTTTACTTTAGCCCCTTCATTTTATATTACCGATGAAGAAATTGGAATGGCCTATAAGTTTTTAGACGAATTATTCAGCCGTTTTACTGCCCGCGAACGTTGAACGGCGCAAAAAAATAACCGGTTAGCCTGTCTTTAATCTCCTGACTTAAATAGAATAGAAAGTATCTGTGTGGCCTATGCGTATATTTTTTTTCTCCGGCGCACTCCTTTTAACTGCTATTATCTGCGGGTATTGCGGAGCGCCGGATAGTGCGTTTGAACAATTAAAATCGGAACTTAAAAACCAGGGCCTATCCGATCAATTCATCAAGACCACGGAAAGTTCAGTAAAAAGGATGCTCGCTTCAGATGCAAAAATATGCGACGTAAGAACCGTTCTCTTGGATTTATGGAACCAGGGAGTAAAGGCAAGGGCCCTGAAGAACGCGGTAGCTGCAGTAGCGGAACTGGTGGCTAGCGGAGAGGATACTTTAGAGGCGTCCAGGATTGCCTCCGGCGCAGCGCACAAGGCCGAGGCCGAAGGGTTAAGCGGATTTGGCGTGGGCAGGAGAGTTAAAAAGGCGGTTCAGGATAGAAAAGCGTATCTCAAGAGCCTCAAGAAATAATATTGAGAAGACCGGTTAACAGAAGGAGAGAATAAAGAGTGCCTAAGGAATCTAACTTTACCAAATACTCGCGTACCGGTTCAGCAATCGTAAAAGGGACTATTGAGTTAAGGAGATTTTCTATCCCCTACCGGATTTACGAGAGCGAAGGCCCGCATATTATATGCCTTAATGGAGTGCAGCAGTCTATGGCAATGTGGCATACCCTTGTGGAGCGTTATACCCCGCATTACCGGGTAATACTCTTTGATTTCCCTAACCAGGGCAGGGGTAAGGTGGTTTCCGGGCCGGCCTTAGTCAGTCTGGATGAACAAGTGGAGATTTTACGGGAAGTAATAAAGGCTACCGGTACAAATAATAGTGTTTCATTATGCGCTGCTTCCTGGGGAGGGATAATCGCCATGGCCTTTGCCGCGCGGTATCCCGGGCAGGTAAAGCAATTATGCCTGGCCAGTCTGGGGACAAAAGCCAATGCCGCGATGGTCGAGACTATCAAGAAAGGTTGCGCAATAGATCCAAAAAACAGGCAGAAGATGGCCGATATATTAATAAACAGTTTTGGACAAAATCTTCCGAAAAATATTAAGAATAAGATTGTCAGGCAGTTCCATGCGATGAGCCAGGAGAACCTGAAATCCTTTTACGAGCATGGGCTGGCAGTGGTGTCGGCAAAAAAAATAGGTGACTTGATTAAACTTTCCCATATCCGGGAAAAGACATTTTTGATCTATGGGGAAAAAGATACAATTATCGACCTTGATGATGTCCGGTCCCTGGCTTCCCAGATCCCTGATTGCGAGGTCAGGATTATAAAGGGGGCGGGGCATTTTCTGCATATGGAGCAGGTAGATATCTTGGATATCTATGCCGATATCCTACCGGTGCCTTAACCGCAGTTTTAATTCTTGCTACTTTCGGTATTTTTCTTTATAATAGTTAATAAATCATAGTTGTTTGCGCCCCAAGCCTTTAAAGAAACAGTATCTCTTGGAGGAGGGATATATGCCTTATAAAAACCGGAAGCCTGCCGGAGACGCAAGAATATGATGTCCAATTTTCTCAGGTCTCAGATAGATTACATTTTTTTTCTGTACGGCCTGAGCTTCTTTATCCTTGCCGGAGCATGTTTTTTATTAGCTAAGAGCGAAAAAAAGAATATCCCCTGGTTTTGGCTGGGCTTATTCGCTTTGGTCCATGCGGCAAATGAGTGGCTGGACCTTGGCGCGATGGTCATAGTTGATTCCTTTGTTTTTCAAGTTATCCGCTTAATCGTTCTTAGCGTATCTTTTGCCCTCCTGATAGAATTCAACCGTAAAAGCCTGAGTAATTTATTTTCTAGAAGCATAGGTGCGTGGATCCATATTCCTATTCTTTCCCTGGTCTATCTGGGATGGCTGCAGAGCGGCCTTCATGGCGCTAACATTGCCGCGCATTTTTTCCTGGGTTTTGGCGCCGGCCTTAGCGCGTCCGTCATATTTTTTATTCTGGCATATAAAGAGGAAGCGGAGACCAAACCCTGGCTTGCCTTAACAGGCATCGCCTTTGGTTGCTACACCTTTACCAAGTTAGTAACCTCGCAACCCCCGCATTTTCTTGCCGGAACATTGTTCAATCAAGGCATTTTCTTTAGTTTTTTTGGTTTTCCGATACAGCTCTTACGCTGCGCGTTAGCGATGTTGTGTTCTTTTGCGCTATGGATGTATTGGTATTTTTCCCAGCATTGGGTTGATTTTGATTTATCGGCGCCTAAAAAAAGAGCACATATCTTCAGGGTTTTATTTTTATTTTTCACCTTTATTGTTCTCGGCTGGAGCATAATGAAAGGTGTGGGCGGATATTATAAACAATTAACGGATAAAGATTTTATAGCGAAAGTCAGTACGGGAGCTGCCGCAGTCAATCCCCGTCGCATCTTGTCCCTTAGCGCTTCATCGTCCGACCTAACTACTCCTGACTATATACGCCTTAAAGAACAGATTGAAGAGATAAAGAGGGTAAACGATGATCTAAGTTTTGTGTATCTTATGCGCCTGCAGGGAGACAAAATCATATTTTTAGTGGATTCCGATCCGGTAACCTCTCCGGATTATTCTCCGCCGGGGCAGGTTTATAAGGAAGCTCCCGCAGGATTAAAGGAGGATTTTTTTAAGCGCGAGGCATTTATTTTGGGCCCCTATACAGACAGGTGGGGCACTTGGGTTTCGGCGTATGCCCCGATTATTGATTTTGAGACTCAAGATGTAATCTCACGTGTAGGGATTGATATAGGAATATCGGTATACCAGAATAAATTATTTCATCACCGCGTAATCGGCATTCTCGTAGTTTTCGGCCTGTTTATCCTGTTAATCAGTATATTTATAATAATGGAGTTAAATCAGGCAGCGGTGAATAAGATCCTCTATACGCAAAGGCACCTGCAGGTTTTAATAGATAATATCCCCAGCCCGGTCTACTATAAAAACAGGGAAGGTATTTATTTAGGGTGTAATTTAGCTACCGAGCAATTTTTAGGACTTACTAAAGATAGGATTGTCGGCAGGACCGTATTGGATATTTTTCCGGATAAAGCAATCGCTGAAAAATACCGCGAAATGGACGCAGCTCTTTTTAATCAGCCGGGACTCCAGGTTTATGAGAGTAAGCTGCGTAATATTGACGGTACTGACCACGATGTGATTTTTAACAGGTCCACTTATCCGGGGCCCGATGGCAAGGTCGCGGGCCTGGTAGGGGTAATCATTGATATAACCAAGCAGAAGAGCGTGGAAAATTCATTGCGCAGGCTGGCTGCCATTGTGGAATCTTCGGATGACGCGATTATCAGTAAGGATGTTAACGGAATAATATCCAGCTGGAACCATGGGGCAAAGAAGATTTATGGCTATTCTGAACAAGAGACTATTGGCCGTTCGATTAATCTGTTAGTACCTTCGGAGAGAAGGGATGATGCCGCTAATTTGCTCTCCAGGATTAAAAACGGGGAGCACATAAAGCATTATGAAACAGAACGTATATCCAAAGACGGAAGGTACATTAATATGTCTTTGACTATATCTCCCCTTAAAGATAGTTCGGGTAAGGTTGTCGGAGCCTCTACTATTGGCCGGGATATTACCAGCCGGGTGAAAGCGGATGCCCGCATAAATAAGTTAAATAAAATGCAGTCTGTTTTGTTTAATCCGGGAAAATTAGAGGAAAAACTCAAAATCATCACGGATAACGTGGTGGATATTTTTGAAGCTGATTTTTCCCGCATCTGGCTGATGGGTCCGGCAGACCGGTGTAATTTGGGATGCCCGCACGCCGCAGTTAAAGAAGGCCCGCACGTATGCGTTAACCGGGAGCATTGTCTACATCTGGTTTCCAGTTCAGGGCGCTACACGCACATTGAGGGAGGAGCGCATTCGCGGGTTCCTTTTGGCTGCTATAAGATCGGCGGAATAGCTTCGGGTGAGTACCCCTCTTTTTTAACTAACGAGGTAACGGTTGACCCAAGGGTCCACAATCACGAATGGGCAAAAGAGCTGGGCCTGGTTTCCTTTGTGGGGTTTAGGCTTGGGCTATCCGGCGGCGAAACAATCGGAATTTTAGCGCTTTTTTCAAAACACGTAATTTCCTCCGAAGAATACGCGCTATTGGAGTTTGTGAGCAATATAACCATTCGGGTGATTAAGGTGGTAAAGGGGGAAGAAGAGTTAAAAAATAGCGAAGAGAGGTTCCGCCAGCTTTTTGATTCTTCGCGCGACGCGATTATGATTATGGACAGGAGCGGATTCATTGATTGCAATAACGAAACCTTAAGATTATTTGGCATGAATAAAAAAACTGATTTCACTACAAAACATCCCTTTGAATTATCCCCGGACATTCAGCCTAACGGAAAAGACTCACTATCCGAAGAAAAAAGGCATATGGAGTCGGCTTTTAAAGAAGGGATAGATTTTTTTGAATGGGCCCATAAAAAAAATGACGGAACTGTTTTTCTGGTAGAAGTGTTATTGTCAAGGTTAAGGTTTGCGGATAAGGAATATCTTCAGGCAACAATTAGAGATATAACCCGGCGTAAACAAGCCGAAGAACAGATAGAGCTGGCAGTTGAAGAATGGGAAAGGACATTTAATTCTATCGCGGATTTAATTTTTATACAGGATAGGAATTCCACCATAGTCAAAGTTAATAAATCCTGCTGCGCGGCGCTAAAACTTAAACCGGAGGAGATTCTTGGCAGAAAATGCTATGAGATTGTTCACGGCCTCAATCATCCCTGGCCCGGCTGCCCTGCTGTTAAGATGCAAAAAGATTTTGTTTCCCATGCCGAAGAGGTCGATGACCCTAAGATTGGCGTGCCTTTGCTGGTAACCGTATCGCCTATATTCAACGCCAAGGGTGAATTTATCGGTTCAGTCCATGTTGCCCGGGATATTTCCGAGCGCAAGAAAGTAGAAAATGCGCTCCGGGAAGTAATCGATATGAAAACAGATTTTACCTCCACGGTATCACATGAATTAAGGACGCCATTGGCTGCGATAAAAGAAGGTATTAGTATTGTTTTGGATGGGACATCCGGGCCGATACGTAAAGAGCAAAAGGAATTTTTGAATATCGCCAAGAAGAATGTGGATAGATTGTCCAGGTTAATTAACGACATACTGGATTTTCAGAAGCTGGGCTCCGGGAAAATGGTTTTTAATATGCAGGCTAATGACATAAATGAGGTCGCCATAGAGGCGGGTGAGAGCATGCGCGGGGTTATTGAGAAAAAGGGATTGTCCCTGGAGCTTGAGCTCGACAGGAAGCTTCCCAGGATACAGTTTGACAGGGACAGGGTAATCCAGGTGTTTACCAATCTGATAAATAACGCGGTCAAATTTACTGAAAAAGGGAGTATCAGGATTCAGACAGCCAGGATGGAGAATATTATAAGAGTATCGGTAAGGGACACAGGTGCAGGCATAAAAGAAGCTGATCTGCCGTTATTATTCGAAAGATTTAAACAGTTGGATTCCGGGATGGCCAGGAAAACAGGGGGTACCGGTTTAGGCTTATCCATCTGCAAGGAAATAATTGAAAAACATAACGGAAAAGTCTGGGTAGAGTCTAAGGCTGGCGAAGGGAGCGTATTTAGTTTTACTTTACCTGTAACCTAATACAAAAAGGGGGGGGCAAGGATGGGCAAGAAGATTCTGATTGTTGACGATGAGCCGGACTTGTTGAGAGTTGTTTGTTTCCGCCTTGAAAAGATAGGTTATCAGGTTATATCCGCGGTAAACGGCCAGGAGGCGTTAGAATTGGCCGGGAAAGAATTGCCGGACCTTATGCTTCTGGATGTCAGGCTGCCTTTGTTGGGAGGCCCGGAAGTGTGTTCGCGCATCAAGAAGGACGAGAGGCTAAAACACATACCGGTACTTCTTTTTACCGCCAGCACCCAGAGTATTACCGAAAAAGTAGAGGCCTGCGGGGCGCAAGGCTATATCCTCAAACCTTTTTCCAGCGAAGAGTTATTCAAGAAAATCAAAGAATTTATTTCTTAAATGTATAAAAAATTCCTGCTCATAGGTTCAGGGTCTTTCATTGCCGAAATCAAAGGGGTATTATCCAATCTGGCCCTGGAGGTAGGAATAGCCAATGTTTATAGTGAAATAACCCCGAGGCTAAAAAAGGCAGAAGTAGTTGTTTTTGACCAAGATTCTTACTCTTTGAGCCCCCGCCTGACAAAGAATATCCTCAATATCCTTGCCCGTTCCGGAAAAGATTTTGTGGTATTGTCGGCTGAAAAATCGACTTTAGATGTTTTGGCGGCTAAGGAAACGGGCGCGGCAGATTATATCCTTAAACCCTATAATATCCGCGAGGTTAATCTCAGGTTGAGCGCGATTTTGAACAAGAAAAAAAGAATATCCTGTATTGGCGGAGGAACGGGATTATTTAATCTGCTTCTTGGCATTAAGAGCCTTCCGGCTGTTTTGCCTATTTCGATTGTCAGCACAGCTGATGATGGCGGCTCATCCGGCAGGCTGCGGGATTCTTTTGGTATTTTACCTCCCGGCGATATTCGCAGGAGCTTAGTCGCGCTTTCCAACGCTCCCGCAATAATGAATAAAATTATCCAGTATCGGTTCAGCAAGGGAAAAGGGTTTAGCGGACATAGTTTCGGCAACCTGCTTTTAACCGTACTCAACGATATAGAAGGCTCGATGTCTAACGCCGTAAGAGGGGCAGGGGATATATTGAATATCAACGGAATAGTTTATCCTATCGCCTCCACGGAATCAGTTTTATATGCCCAGTTTGAAGACGGAAGTATTGTCAAAGGTGAAACTAATATTGATTTGTGTAAAGGCCGTTTGCCTGAATTACATATAAAGAAATGCTGGCATAAGCCGGTTCCAAAATGCGACCTTAACGCTTATTCTGCCATTATTAATTCCGATATTGTCACTATAGGCCCGGGCGACCTGTACACCAGCGTTATTACTAATCTTCTAATCAAGGATATCCGCGAGGCGATCGTCAAAAGCCGGGCAAAAAAAGTTTATATTTGTAATTTAATGACTAAACCGGGGGAGACCTCAGGTTTAGATGCCTTTGGCCATATCAGCGAAATACTGCGTTATTTAAAGAAAGATTGCCTGGACTATGTTATTCTCGCCGATAACAGGAGATTGCGTAGAGATGCCCTCTTTAGGTATGCCCAGAAGGGGCAGTTTCCGGTTCAGGCCGGCAATTTGGCTAAGATAAGAAAGATCACCAGGGCGCAGGTCATAATTGCCGATTTGTCTCACGAACAAGAATTGATCCGTCATGATAGCCAGAAGATAAGAGACCAGATT
>Ga0265297_10007542_pt1 | contig 15007 bp, 15 predicted proteins | sample Munlanlwell13791_FD_192502 | JGI IMG/M metagenome (GOLD analysis project Ga0265297, IMG submission 192502) | Leachate microbial communities from a municipal landfill in Southern Ontario, Canada - Leachate well 137-91 | ecosystem: Engineered > Solid waste > Landfill > Unclassified | place... | reverse complement strand
TTTATGGGGTTAACCATCAGGATTTGGATAAAAATGATAAAGTGGTTTCTATGGCTTCTTGTACCACTAATTGTTTGGTGCCAGTGGCGAAAGTGTTGGAAGACGAATTCGGGTTGAAAAAAGCGATGATGAACACAATTCATTCTTTTACTATGGATCAGATGTTACAGGATGCGCCGCATAAAGACTATCGTCGTGGTCGTAACGCTTTGCAGTCGATTATTCCCACTTCAACTGGGGCAACCATAGCAGCGGCTCGTGTTTTACCCAACTTGAAAGATAAAATGAACGGTTATTCATTTCGTGTGCCCACCCCAACAGTTTCAGTTTTAGACTTTGTGGCACTCGTTAAAAATAAGGTTAAAGTGGAAGAGCTTCAAGAAAAATTTAAAGAGTATGCTGATGAAGATAAATTTATGGGTGGTTTAAAAACAACCGACGAACCATTGGTGAGTGTGGATTTTAAGGCTGATCCTGCTGCCAGTATTGTAGATTTAAATCTGATTCAAGTGGTGGATGAGGATTTGGTGCGTGTGGTTGCTTATTACGATAATGAAATGGGTTATTCTTGCCGAATGGCCGGTTTGGTTAAATATATTGGTGAACAAATATATAATAATTAAATTAATATTCGTTTTTTTGTATTGTCATTCCCGCCCGCCCGCAGCGTTTTGCCCGCCTGCAGCGTTTTGCGCAGCAATTCGGGCAGGCGCAGCAATTCGGGCAGGCGCAGGCGGGAATCCATGTATTTTTAAAATACATAAAATGTAGGGGCAGGGGGGACTACTTGCGAAGCGTTCCCCCTGCCCCTACAACCCCACCTAAAGCAACGCGCTGTAGGAATAGCAAAATCAAAGGTTCTTAACGCAATGAATCTTCCCCGCCTGCATCAGCTGTGCTGAAAGCACTGCGGGCAGGCAGCAAAGGAAGCTGGCTTTCATTGCTAAACTTTAATTTTGCTTATGATAAATTTAAGAAATAATTATGCTGAAATTGTTAAAAGATTTGGATCCAAAAGATAAAAAAATTATTGTTCGGCTGGATTTGGATGTGCCTATAGAAAATAAAAAAGTAGCAGATGGTTCTCGAATTGATGCTGCTTTTACTACTTTGAAATACTTATTGGTTGCTAAAAAACTATATTTAATTGGTCATGCGGATAGCCCCGGAGGAAAAGTGGTTGAATCTTTACGTTTAAAACCGCAAGCCCAATATATTGCCCAAAAGTTGGGTTTAGAATTTAATGAGCGGGATTGTAAAATTTTTAATCATCGCTATCTACTAGGTGATAAAATAGAAATTTTGGAAAATTTACGTTTTAACAAGGGCGAAGAAAATAATGATCCTAAATTTGCGCAAAAAATTGCTCGTTTAGGCGAAGCTTTTGTGTTTGAGGCTTTTGCCACTTCCCATCGTAAGCATGCATCAGTTTATGGTTTGGTTCAATTTTTACCTACCTATTTGGGTTTGCGATGCCAAAAAGAAATGCAGGTTTTAGATGATTTACGTAAACAAGAAAAAGAAACTGTTGTTTTAGTCGGTGGGGCGAAAGCAGCTGACAAAGCGGTTATTATCAAAAATTATAAAGCCAAGAAAGTTTTGTTTGGTGGAAAAACTGCCAGTGAAATTTGGCAGAATAAAAACGATTATAAAGAGGAAAGATTTATTTTGCCCATCGACGGCGTGTTGGAGAATGGAGAAATTAAAAATTATGCGGATTTGGATGAAAAAGAATTGGCAATGGTTAGAGACATTGGTTCTAAAACAATTGGAAGTTATACTCAAATACTAAAAAATATTGGCAAAAATATTATTTTTTCAGGTCCTCTGGGTCAGTATGAAAAAAAAGAATTTGCCAGTGGCACGAAGTTATTGTTTGAAGAAGCTTTAAAAACTAAAAAGAAAACCATAATTTTGGGTGGAGATTCGGCAATGGCGGCTCGGCTTTTTGGTTTAACTGACCAATTTTCTTATATTTCTGTGGGTGGCGGAGCTAGCTTGGAATATTTAGCAAAAGGAGCGATGGTAATAAAATAAGATGCTAAAGAAAAGAAAAAGAAAGCATTTGTATTTTGTGGCAATGATAGTTATTTTTTTAATGTTCGTTTTGTATCTTCTTTTTTTATGGCAATTGCAAAACATAGAAATTGCGGCTGATATTTCTTCAGGAGTTTCCCAAAATACAGTGGCAACGACAACTGACCCTAGAACATTGGGGATGGTAATTTTTGCTTTGATTTTGGCTGTAATAACTACATTTATCCTTTGGTTTAGGGAAAAAAGATAAAATTTTGTGCTATAATAAAATTATGTTAGTGGCAAATTCCAAACAACTTGTTTTTTCGGCATGGAAGATGCAAAAAGCGATTGGAGCTTTTAATGTTCATAATTTAGAAATTTTGGATGCGGTGATGAAGGCGGCAGCAGCTAAGAAATCACCGGTTATTGTGCAAATAACTCCGGCGACTCTTGCCTATTTTCCGCCGATTTATTTTATGAGATTAGTCCAAGCGGCGGCTAAAATTTATCCAGACGTTCCTTTAGCTTTGCATTTAGATCATGGTAAAGAGTTGGAACAAATTATGGAATGTTTAGAGTTGGGCTTTGGTTCGGTAATGATTGACGCTTCGCAAAAAGACTTTTTAACTAATGTAAAAATCACTAAAAAAGTAGTTAAGGCGGCCAAACATTTCCGAGTGGCTGTGGAAGCGGAGATTGGTATTATGCCTAATTATAAAAAGAATGAAAAATTAAATACGGTTAATATTGAGCAAGCTAAAGAGTTTGTGAAACGGACAAGTATTGATTTTTTAGCTGCCCCGGTAGGTACTTGCCATGGTATGAAAGGACCAGAAGGAACAGAACATATTAATTTTATACATTTAAAAAATCTTTTTTCTGAAATAAAAATTCCTTTGGTTTTGCATGGGGCATCCGGAGTGTCATTTAGTGAATTGAAAAGAGCGCGCTTATATGGCATTGCCAAAGTTAATTTTGATACAGCCATTAGAAAAATTTTTGATAATACTTTACGTAAGTTTTTGTTGGGTAATAAGAGCGAAGAAGATTTACGTGTTTATTTAAATGAAGCAGGCAAAAGTGTCCAGAAATTAGTGAAAGGAAAAATCAATGCACTTTATTATTAATAATCAATAATCAAAAAACAATAATCAAACAAAATTCAATAACCAAATTGTAATATTCAAATAAATACAAATACGAAAATGCAAAGAGAGAAAATTTTCATTTTTGGAAAAATCTTAGAAGATAATATTATTTCCACTAATCTTCAATTTAAAACAGATGGTTTTTGTTTACCATTAAGAGAGAAAACTTTGGTTTCTAATTGTTTAACAAGTTTAGGGGGAGGTGGTGCTAATGTGGCAATGGGTTTTAAAAAATTAGGTTTTTTGCCGCTTGTTTTGGGTATGGTGGGCAAAGATGAAAGCGGAGAAAAAGCAAGAAGTATTTTGAAAAACGCAGGTATAAGAACTGATTTTATTGGGGCCTCCAAGCTTTTAACCGGTAAATCAATTATTATTTTAGCGAAATCAAAATCGCATGTGGCTTTAGTTTATCCCGGCGCTAACCAAAGTATCAAAGCTGCTGATATTGAAATTAATAAAATTAAATCTTGTCGTTGGTGGTATGTGCTTTCTTGGGGGAATAATGATGCGCATATTGCTAAAAAAATTGCCGAATATAAGCAAAAATTAGGGGTGCATTTGGCGTTTAACCCGGGAAAAATTCAGTTGGATAATCCTAACCATATTAGTAGTTTGATTAAAGCCACGGATATCTTATTTGTGAATGAAAAAGAACTAGAGACTTTACTTAATAAAAAAATTGAAACGAGTGATTATAAGAAAGCCCTGGTGGAAGTTGTGGGTTTGGGGCCAAAAATTGTGGTTTTAACTTTGGGTAGTGAAGGATCAATGGTTTATAACGGCGCTCATTTTTATGAAGCACCCATAATGACCGTTAAAGTAGCTGATGGGTTGGGCGCAGGTGACGCTTATTCCAGTGCATTTTTGGCATGGTTTATCAAAAGTGGTAGAATTGATGAGGCGATTAAGGCAGGCACTATTAATTCGGCTTATGTGGTTAGCAAAAATGGTGCCCAATCCGGCCAATTGAGCAAAAAGGAATTGGCTGATTTAGTTAAAAAAGAAAAAATATACGTTCGCATTTCTTCTGTTTAAATTAGATCATTGATTTTAGATTAATTTATAGGTATAATTTTTTTGTTAAGTTTTTTGACATAGAGGTGCAGACAATGAGAGGGTTTTGGAGAAGGCTTTGGGAAGCTATACTGCGTATTCATTATGGTATGGAATTTGATTCTCAAAAAGAATTTGAGCAAATAGCACAAGTGCATAATCAATCTATGGGGTCAGCTGGAGAGGTTTCTTTGGCGCAAAAGGAAGATGAACAAGGAGTTAAAGTGATTATTCCTGATAGCGTTGAATTTTTTGCACTACAAAATGCGCCAGGTGAAGAAGACCATGTAACTGTAATGGATATAAATGATTTTTGGGCTGATTTATTGGTAAAGAATAGTGGAAGAGTAGCAGAGGATCACAAGTTTGTTTTAATGAAGATTGGGGAAACTAATCGGTTTGTGGTTGGTTGTTTTGAGGCACTCAAAATTTTGCATAAGAATTGTTTGCATTGGGCTTTGCGTCATTATGGAACGGTTAGCTCCTGTGGCGGCGGTAGGATCAGGGTGACCTATTTTGCTGATTACAAAGAATTGCAAATTGCTTTTGTTGATTTCGGTTTTAATGCAAGTTATGACCTCGGTGGGGTATATGAAGAATACAAAAATAAAGAGATGGGAAAAGCTGTTATGCAAGCTTTAGAATTACATTTTTCTAATTTTAATAATATAGAAAATATTAAATTCTCTTGGGTATCTTAGGCGGCTGGTTAAATCCGGCCGTTTTTTTACAGAAAGAATATAGAATAGGAAAATATGGGGATAAAGAGAAATACAAAGTACATAGATTCTGTATCATTATTTTGAAATATAAAGAAATGCCAATTTGTCTGCTGACAAATTGGAGATTCCTCGGCATAACCTCGGAATGACAAAAAAGACAAATTGGAGATTCCTCGGCATAACCTCGGAATGACAAAAAAAGTAAGATTGGACCCGCCTGCAACGTTATACGTAGCATTGCGGGCAGGGATTCCTCCCGCCTCCGCTTATAAAGCTTCCCTCTTCGTTAAAACTATGAGGGACAAGACGGAGGGCAAGCAACATAGATTCCCGCCTGCGCGGGAATGACAGGAGGGGAAAGGTGGGAATGACAGGAGGGGAAAGGTGGGAATGACCCTTCGGCAAGCTCAGGGTAAACAGGAGGGGAAAGGTGGGAATGACCCCACTTCGCCAAGGCTACGTGGGGCAAGCAAAGGAGGAGGTTTAAAGAGTAATTCAATTATTGTTCGACTAATCCAGCCGTAAAAAGTGTCCTACGGCTGGATGTGGAGAACAAATCCTTAATGTAGAGTTAAAAAAGCTTCTCCCTCCGACGCTCTTTGAGCTACGGAGGATAAACGACTTTCTGTTGAAAACAGAAGCGCTCGAAGGATAATTTAATGAAATGATTATTCCTCCTTCGCTTCAGCCTTCACTAAAGTTTCGGCTGATCGGTGAAAAGTTTCGGGGGATAAACGATTTCCCGATTTCATCGGGAGCACTCGAAGAAGATTCTTTTTTGTTGACGCAAAAAAATTTACACATTATAATAAAAAAGCTTTTATGAAAAATTATGAAAAATAAATTATGAGAAATTACAAAAGAATCACCTTGTCATTAGACAAGGAAGTGGTTAAAGCTTTAGAAAATTATTCCAATGAGAAAAAAATCAGTTCTCTTTCGCAGGCGGCAGAAACCATCTTAAAAAAAGGTTTGGGCATTGGCAAAGTGCGTCAGGCAGTAATTATGGCCGGTGGCAAAGCAACCCGTTTGCGGCCTTTTACTTACGAATTCCCCAAGCCCTTAATGCCGGTAAAAGGCAAGGCGATTATTGAGCACTCATTCGCTCTTTTAAAAAAATATGGAGTAGAAGAAGTAATTATATCGCTTGGCTATTTGGCAGATAAAATCAAACAATCTTTGGGCGATGGTTCGCGCTATGGCTTAAAATTTATTTATATTGAAGAAACAAAACCTTTAGGTACAGCCGGACCGCTGCTACTAGCTAAGAAATATTTAAGGGGACCGTTCTTTTTGGTTTGGGCAGATATTTTGGCAGAGATTGATTTAGACGATATGGTTCATTACCATCGGCAAGCAAAAACAGCCGGTACCATTGCTTTGGCTACCGTGGAAGACATTTCAGAACTTGGGGTAATTGAGCTTCAAGGAAGTTTGATAAAAAGATTTATTGAAAAGCCGGATCCCAAAACTACAAATTCTCGGCTCATTAATGCCGGAATTGCTTTATTTGAGCTTGGCATTTTTGATTTTTTACCTAAGAGAATAAGGAATGTTTCCATTGAAAGAGAAGTGTACCCGGCGATGGTTAAAAACAAAAAATTAGCCGGCTACTCATTTTCAGGGGCTTGGTTCGATACCGGCACAATGGAGCGATATGAGCAGGCAATCAAAAAATGGAAATAAAATTTTAAAATATTTTAAAGTATGAAAAAAATTACAGCTTTTGCCGGGGGCAGAATCGATTTCGCCGGTGGCTGGGGTGATGGTTGTACTTTAATTGATCCTAAAGGCGAGTATGTTTTGGGCCGAGTTTGCAATGTGGGGTTAGAGCTTGGTAGCCAAGTGGAAATCACTTCTTTTGAAAATGAAGGGGTGCATATTGTTTGTAATGGTTTTGATGAGATTTTAAATGAAGAAATGGATTATGGCGGCGATTTGGATTTATTTTTAGCGGCCATTAAGCGTTTTGGCTTAAATGGTTTGGAAATTAAAGCTCATTCTCATATTCCTTATGGCTCGGGTTTGGGCGGTAGCGCGGCAATGGCTGTGCCGCTTACAGCGGCCATTTTTTATGCCATTGATTTTTCTTTTAGAAAGAAAGCAAAAGATGGCCCTTTGCCTTATGCGCTTAAAGAAAAAATTGCCGAAGAAGCACGCGCTTTAGAAATTGAAGAGATGGATATTTCCAGCGGTTGGCAAGATCAATGGGCAGCGGCTTTTGGTGGTGTCAATTATATTTATGCTGAGAATGATCCGCAAAAACCAAAAAGGGAAGAAATTTTTAATGACAAAAAAAGTAATAAAGCTTTGGAGAATAATTTATTATTAGTTTATACCCCAAAAAATAAAAAAACTCGTCGTTCATCTAGCGCCCAACATAAAAATGTGCAAAAAATAGCCAAACTTGAGCTTTTGTCAGATATTGCTAGGCAAGGTGAAAAAGCGCAAACAGCGTTAAGAAAATTGGATTTTAAAATTTTAGGCCAAGTTGTTTTTCAAGCCTGGGAAACAATAAAACAATTTACTAATAATTCAGCCAGTTCCGCTCAAATTGATTGGTTGATCAAAAAAACTATGGATTATGGCGCATATGGTGCGAAAGCTTGCGGCGCCGGTGGCCCGGGTACTTGTGTGGTAATTATTGCCAATAAAAAAACGCAAGATAAAATTAAAAAAATGATTGTTAAAAAACAGGGTTATAAAATTTTGCCAGTGAAAATTTCCACTTTAGGTTTACAAGTTGGGGAAAATTAGTTTAGTTTGTTTTTCGGCATATCTCTTGCCTCTTTTTTAAATTTGTGATAATATTTAGTTTTGCAATGGCAGATATAGAAAAAATTAAGATAAAAAAAGAAAAATTGCCTTCTTCGGTGAAGTTGACAATTACAATTTCTAAAGCCGATTGGCAGATTTTTGAAGAAGAAATTTTAGATAATTTAAAGCTTTCTTTAGATATCCCCGGCTTTCGTGCCGGCAAAGCTCCTAAAAATTTAGTTAAAAATCAAATTGAAGAGAGCAAATTAACTCAGGAGATTTTAGAACGAATTTTGCCCCTAAGTTATGAGCAAGTGGTAAGACAAGAGAAAATAGAGCCAATTGGTTCTCCTCTAATAAAAATAATTCAATTGGAAAATGGCAAGGATTTTATTTATGAAGCAATGATTGCTCTTAAGCCAGAAATCAAATTAACCTCTTATAAGAATTTGAAAGTAAAAAAAGAAAAAGTGGAAGTGGAAGATAAGGCAGTGGAAAAAGAGATGGGACTCTTGATCAAAAGATTTTCTGATTTTAAAGACAAAAAAGAAAAAGCCCTAAATGGCGATCGGGTTTTAATTGATTTTTCCACCAAATTAAATGGAGAAGAAATCAAAGATTTTAAAGGTGAAAATGAACCGGTAATTATCGGCGGTGATAATTTAGTGTCTGTTTTTTCCCAAAAGCTTCGAGGTAAAAAGGCTGATGACGAATTTAATTTTAGCACCGTTTTACCTAGAGATTTCAAAAAACAAGGTTTAGCCGGGCAGAAAGTAAATTTTTCAGTGAAAGTTAAGGCAGTGCAAAAAATTGTTGAGCCGAGCCTAAAAGAATTAGCTCAAAAATTAGGCCATAAAAAAGAAGATGAATTAAAAGAAAAAATTAGACAGTACTTAGTGACGCGGAAAGAAAAAGAAGTAGAAAAAGAATGGGAAAATGTTTTGATGGAAAAAATTGCTCAGAAAACCAAACTTGTTTTACCTGAAGTCTTGGTTTCTCAAGAACAAGAGAGGCTGATAAACCAGGTGGCGCAAAATTTAGCCATGCAGGGTGAAAGTTTGGATTCTTTTTTGAAAAAAGTGAAAAGTGATAAAGAGGAATTTTCTAAACAATTCAAGGATCAAGCGCAAAAGAATTTAACTTTTTCTTTTATTCTTGAGGCAATTGCCGATAAGGAAAAAATTAAAATAAACGATAAAGAAGTGCAAGAAGCAATTGATAAAGAAAGATCTAATTTACTTATGCAAGGTTATCAAGAAAAAGATGTGGAACAACATCTAAATGAACATGCAATGCCTCAAACTATTAAGGCTCATTTGCGGCTTAACAAGGCCTTGGACCTTGTAAAAGAAAATAATTAGCTAATATAAGACTGATTTTATGTTAAAATAATAAGGAAATATTTATGACAAAAAATAATCTTAAATCACAACTTTTAGTGCCAATGGTAGTGGAGAAAAGCCCTTTTGGTGAGAGGGCATATGATATTTATAGCCGTCTTTTAAAAGAAAGAATTATTTTTTTGGGCGGTCCGATTGATGACAATGTGGCTAATCTGGTTATCGCCCAGCTTCTTTTTTTGGATGCGGAAGATGATGACAGAGATATTTATCTTTATATTAATAGCCCTGGCGGATCAGTATATTCCGGTTTAGCTATATATGATACTATGCAGTTTGTAAAACCCAATGTAGCCACTGTTTGTGTGGGTATGGCGGCATCAATGGGAGCATTTCTTTTAGCCGGAGGTGCAAAAGGTAAACGTTTTATTCTACCTAACGGCAGGGTAATGATCCACCAGCCGGCTGGCGGTTTTGAAGGTCAAGCGACCGATATTAAAATTCAGGCGGAAGAAATATTAAAAATTAAGAAAATAATTAATCAGAAATTAGCTGAAAATACCAATCAGGCAATTAAGAAAATAGAAAAAGATACGGAAAGAGATTTCTATTTGGATGCTAATGAGGCCAAAAATTATGGCATTATTGATAAAGTTTTTACTGCTTCTAAAACTAAAAAAGGCAAATAATTGATTGATCTAAAAATAGAGAACCTAAGATCTAAAATTAGTTTGTTTATTAAAAAAATTTCTTCTCCCAGATATTGGAAAAAACTTTTGTATTTGCTTCTATCATTTTTAAGAAGAGAAGGAGATTATTTGTTTGTTTATGGAAGAAAATTAGATATTTCGTCTTACATTCCTTATGCACCAATCGCTTTGGTAATTTTGTTTATTTGTTTAGGATATTTATTACAAGGTAACAGTATTGCCAGAATTAGCGGTAGTAATTTTGCTATTTGGAATGAAGCGGCAGTTGCTTCCACTATTGACAGTATGGATGAATATACTCCTTTGGTTAAAGGCAAAAAAACCAAATTTTATGCTATAGTTAAAAAAGAATTAGACGCCCCAACCCCGACAATTACAAGTGACGCGACAGTTTATTTAGGACCGCAAGTGGTGGCTCGTTTAAATGGCAGCAATAAAGCAGCCGAAAGGACTGGAATAATTGAATACACAGTGCAATCCGGTGATACAGTTTCTTCTATAGCTTCAAATTTTGGTTTGAAAGTGGAAACTTTGAAGTGGGCTAATGATTTAAGTGATGTTGATGTGATTAAGCCCGGGCAAGTGTTAAAAATTCCACCAATCGATGGTGTACTTTATACAGTGGAAGAAGGTGATACTTTGCAAGCAGTTGTGGATTATTATGGCGGAGATTTTGGTAGAACTTTGCAGGTGAATGGCATTGATGATGCCAGCCAGATTTTTGTAGGCCAAAAAATTATTATTGCTGGTGGTAGTATCAATATAACGCCCGAACCCGAGCCCACACCTGAAAATAACAATGTGCCTGCCCCTTCTTATATTGCGCCTCAAGGCAGTTTTCCTAATAATTTTCCTTATGGTTGGTGCACTTGGTATGTGGCTAGCCGCCGTTATGTACCCTGGAATGGCAACGCCGGCGATTGGTACTTTAATGCTCAAGCGATGGGATATGCCGTGGGCAGCCAGCCGCAAGTGGGAGCGATTGTGGTCACTAACGAAAGTTGGTGGGGCCATGTGGCAGTTGTCGAGGCGGTTTATGGGTCCAGTTTCTTGATTTCTGAAATGAATGGTGTTGCCGGTTGGGGCCAAGTTGGTTATCGGGTTTTACCGGTTGGCTCCGGTGCCATCGTTGGATTTATCTATTAAATAAAATCATGTTACATTTTTGGGATGAAGTGGTGGTTAAAATTAAAGCTGGTAACGGCGGCAATGGAGCCGTTAGTTTTATGAGTGATCCATTTAATCCTAAAGGCGGACCTGATGGTGGAGATGGTGGAGATGGTGGAGATATAATATTTCGTGCTAGCGAAAAAGTTTATGATTTAACCTATTTTTCTTATCATCGTTTTATTAGGGCTCAAAATGGTGGAAATGGCGGCAGAAATAAGCGTACCGGCAGAAGCGGGGGTAATTTAGAGTTGGATTTACCCATTGGCACTTTAATTTATATTTGGAATCAAGAAAAAAGAGAATTTAAAAAAATAGCAGAGTTTAAAAAGATAGGTCAAACTTTTTTGGCATCAAATGGAGGTAAGGGCGGTTTGGGTAATGCCCATTTAAAAACTGTTAAAAATAATGCTCCTAAATTTGCCAAAACCGGAGAAGAAATAAGACCAACAAAACTAAGATTAGTTTTAAAATTGATTGCAGATGTGGGTTTAGTGGGGTTTCCTAATGCCGGTAAATCTACTTTTTTATCTGTGGTTTCACAGGCCAAGCCTAAAATTGCCGAATATCCTTTTACTACTTTACAACCAAATTTAGGTGTAGTGCGAATAGAAAAAAGAAAAATAATAATTGCCGACATCCCGGGTATAATCGAAGGGGCACATAATGGCAAAGGTTTGGGGGATAAGTTTTTAAAACATATAGAAAGAACAAAATTGTTAATATTTTTTGTGTCCGCGGAATCATTGAATCCGCTTTTGGATTATAAAACCCTTCATCATGAACTTTTATCTTATGATAAAAGATTACTAAAAAAAGATTATTTTTTAGTCTTAAACAAAATTGATTTAAATAAAGATTACAAAAAAATTATGCAAAAATTACAAAAAGAAAGCGGTAAAAAAGTAATTGCTATTTCTGCTCTTAAAAAAGAGAATACTAACGAAGTGATAAAACAGATATTTCATAGAATATAAATATGGAAGAAAGAAATAATGGTTTTCCTCCTTTTGCTAAGGAGTTAAAAATGTGTGAACGATCCGGAGCGATAAAAGACATTTTTGAAATTGCTAAAAATTTTAAAGACTTTATTATCAAAAAATATGCCAAAATGGATAAGAACGGCAAACGAAAAGTTAATTTGGGCAGTTTTTCTTATGAAATTAGCAAAACCTTTTGGCCGGATAGCGAGCCAAAAGTAGATACATTTGAATTTTTACAAAACAGGAAAAGAGATTATGATCTTTTAAAACAATATTTAGGCGAGTTTATGACAAATACTTTATTTGTTTTCGCTTTGGATGAACAAGGTGAAAAATCTTGTTTTGAAATTCAAGAGAAGATTGAAGGTAAAACTTTAGGCGATTTGGCCCAAGCAAAAAAGGAAGATAAAAACACAAAAACACAAATTAAAAATTTCAGTAAGAAATCTTTGGAAATGTTTTCGGCTACCGGTTGGTTGCCTGATGTCCATGGCGATGTTTTTGGAACTGATAATTTAATTTTAAACCAAAATAATATCCTAAAATTTATTGATTATGATGCTATTTTTAAAATCCCGGTTGATTTGTTTTTAGAATTTAAAAATAATCTTTATGATGGCGATGGTCTAAATAAAACTTTATTGGCTAAATTAAAAGAGCGAGGAGAGGATGAGCGTTATTTGGGTGATATAGAATCCTCGATTAACTCGTTATTTTTGGCTTTATCTTAAGTTTTATACTCTCCTACTATAGGATATTTGCTAAGAGAAGATTTGACATGAAAAGAATAAAAAGAATTGGTTAATTCACGTCCGGCAAAATGAGCATAATGCTTACCACTATAAAAAACACTACTCAAATCATAAACCAAACCATCCACAGCCACATAAGCAGGATTATCATTTTGGCCGTTATATTTAGATAATTCATTGGCAGAAAAAACTTTTATATTTTGATGGTTGGGGAGAGTTTTATTATCATTTTGAGTTTGTGGAGCTTCGGCGGATGCGGTTTGGTTGGTTGTTGTATCTGTTGTTTTATAAAATTGGTCGATATAAAAGAAAGAAAGGAAAAAACAGATAAAAAAAGAAGCCCAAATTATTTTTATTGGCAATCGCCAAATTCTCCATCTGATTAAAGCTAAGCGGATGGCAAAGCCGGTGTGGAAGACAAAAGCAACAACAATAATAGCAGAGAGCCAACCTAAATGAATTCTGGATGCAAAAGCGGGGTTGATAATTCCTTTGGTCATGCCATAGCCGCTGATAAAATATAAAATCATACCGGCAAATAATACCCAGGCAGAAAGGTGATCTATCTTTAGCAAAGTCTTCATTAATAAATTTTACGATGTTTTTGCTTAGAAAAAACTGATAAATTTATAGTATAAAAAAGGTAGAAGTTTTAACTTCTACCCGCGATTTTATAAATCTTTCGTTCTTTGGCGTAAAAATTCTCTAGCTCTATTTAAGCGTGATTTGACTGCTTGCATTTTAGAACCTTGAACCTGGGCTATTCCTTCGTAATCTAAATCATATAAAACCCAGAGACCCAGTGCTTCGTATTGTTTTGGGTAAAGTTTCTTCAACTCTTTTAAGGCCTTTTTTAACTGGATTAAAAATAAAATTGTTGTTTCTGACAATTGATTTTGGTCAATGACTGTTTCTGCAATGGTGAGGTATTCTTCGACTTGATAATCTAAGGATAAATCATAGTGAAGAGAATTATCTGAGTTTTTCCTACCCAATTTACTTAAATAAAGATTAAGAGCAATTCGGCAAAGCCATGTTATTATTGTGGCTCGACCTTCAAAACTTTTAATATGTCTTATCGCTCTTTCAGTGACAGCTTGAGCTAAATCTTCTGCTTCTTCAAAGGCGTCCCAAGACCTTATCCTAGAGGTCAATCTGAAACAGAAATGTCGAAGGACTTTTTGTGTTCTCTCATCAGCAATCATTTCAAGGAGCTTGTCTCTGTCCATTGCTTTTCTCCTTTTCGCAAAAAATAAACATCTAAAGCATAACATCAATTTTTAATTTGTCTAATAATTTTTTTATGTTATAATTTTATTTATGGATGAATTTTCGGAAAAATCTTTGCGTGATCAAGAAAGAAATGCAATACCATACGATAGCTATACAGATCGTGAAATGAAACAATATTTTGATTTTTTTGGTGTCTCTATTAATGAACTAAAAGGTAGGGTACTTGAGCTTGGCTCGGGTTTAACAGAAAAAGCGGTTAGGGGAATGAAGAAAGAAAGGCCGGATTTAGAAATTGTTGTTTGCAATCCTCAATTAGCACAAAAAAACATGAGAGATTTAAGGATTTTTAATACTATCAGAGGAATAGAAAAAAATAAAGATTTATATCAACAAAAAATTTCAGTTTTGGCTGCTTTAGCTAGTGATTTACCTTTTCCTGATAACTCTTTTAATACTATTATTTCTAATTATGCTATTCCTTTTTATTTACCTGAGGATAAGAATCTTTTTAAACAAGTATTTTCAGAGATTAAAAGAGTTTTAGCCGAAAATGGAATAGCTTATTTTTATCCAATAACAAATCCATCTGCTTTTTCTCCTTTTGCTAAAGAATCAGCCCAAAAACGTCTTGATATGCTTACTTCTATCCTCTCAGAGCTTAGACTTGATTTTAGATTTAAGTTATCCCCCAAAACTGTTTTGGAAGATACGGATTGGAGAGATTATGTTTTAATTATTAGAAAAAAAACAGAATAATTTTAAAAATTATTTATTTTACTTGACAAGCGGGGAATGATTTTCTATACTAATAATGTTTATATAAGGAAATATTTTTAATATTCTTTTGTGGATATTTATTTGTTGTCTTTTTAGGTGCCAAAATAGTTGATTCCTCTCTGAAGGGGAAAAGTTTTTTGTCTAAAAATAAATAAAAAGATGAAATTAAAACGAAAAGTTTTTAAGAACATCTCTGTTTACCCTTTGCCTAATTTGATTCAGATCCAAGTTGATTCTTACAAGAGATTTTTAGAAACAGGTTTGAATGAGCTGTTTTCAGAGGTCTCTCCAATTGAAGATTATACCGGTGAACTTTATGCTTTACGTTTTGGCAAACATTTTTTTG
>Ga0265297_10007540_pt1 | contig 15009 bp, 16 predicted proteins | sample Munlanlwell13791_FD_192502 | JGI IMG/M metagenome (GOLD analysis project Ga0265297, IMG submission 192502) | Leachate microbial communities from a municipal landfill in Southern Ontario, Canada - Leachate well 137-91 | ecosystem: Engineered > Solid waste > Landfill > Unclassified | place... | reverse complement strand
ACTTGAATGTATCTTCAAGAAAAAAGTTCATTATACCCATCTTACCTACCAAAGATTTTAAATCATATACATCCGTGTAAAGACGACTGGTGCTTCCCCACTCTTTTTTTTCTGTATCCAAAAGATGCTTATATCCCCAAAAAACCGTTACCGCTAATACCGCAATAATAATTACCTTCTCCCATTTTGTTATAACAACGGCATAGTAAGAGCGTTTTTTTGCAATAAAAAAAGCAATTGCAACTATTATTAAATTTGCGATAAAAAAAAGTATTTCTGGTGTTACCAGAATTTTGATTGTGCCTGCAACTCCCTGTGTTTGGCTAAAATATTTTATTGCCGAAAACTGTAAAAAGCTTTGCGAATATCTGTAGTATAAAAACTGCGCCGAAAAAATAAATGAAATTAAAAATGAAATTAAAAGTAAATATATGTACTTGTATTTTTTTCTAAAAACCAAAGATGGCCCATACAAAATAATCCCCAAGGCAAACGTTACCCAAAAAAGCCGAGCCAGGTATGCTTTTGAGTAAATATCCAGCCACCAATTAAATGCCTGGTTCTGCATAGCAAACAAAAGAGCCAATATAATTGGTAAGAGAATAGGACTTAAATAATTTACAAATTTTATATAGTTTCCGTTTTTTTCCATTAGTTTACTTAGGGCTTATTTCTCTAAGATATTTTATTATTGTTCCTAGGTCGTTTCGAGCAGATTGCAGATCTGTGACAGCGCCTTGTGCTCCTAAAAGCGAAATTTCGTTAATTGCGGATTTTGACTTTGCGCTGGCGCTACTAATTTTTGATGTGAAGTTTTTTAATATATTTTTAATTGTTATTGCGTTGGCTCCAGTCAAATTTTCCATGCGAAGCTGAACTTTTCCCCCCACAACATTCATAGAGCTTAAAATTTCCGCTTCCTTATCTCCTGCCAATAAAATCCATGCTTGCTGATTTATTAAATTGTAGGTTTTATAGGAATTAATTATCTCCTGATAATCTGCTCTGGCTAAAGCCAGGTTTACCTCCTCATCAATTTTTTTCTTAAGAGTTGTTAATTCATCAATCTCTGCCTGAATTGAACCAGACAAACTATTTTGCTGGCGATTTGAAATCCTTTTCATTAAATTTACCTTTTCTAATAAGTCATTAAAATTTTTAATTTTTTGGGCTATCTCGCTGTCAACCATGCTCTTTAATGTATTTATGCTTACGCCAAGGTTTTTCTTTTCAGATGACTGGTCTGTTGTTTTTACAGAGGATAAGGCTTGCTCGGCAAAAGCAATGTATTTGTTAAGGTCTCCCATTTGCTTGTCAATTACCAACAGGTCATTTGCAAGCGCAGAGTCAGAAACATCCGTTGCGCTAATTGTTAGCTCAACATCTTCAACTACTGTTGAATTATTGGTGGGAGCCTCTGTTAAAACAGGTTTTGGCTTCTTAATTATTGCAAAAATTATCCACACGCTAAAAATTATGGCAACAACCAATAAAATTAAAAGAAAAATTTTAAAAAGTCTATTCATATATTTATTATACAGCTATTAAAAAAATGTGCAAAAAAAACATACGACGAAAGGTTTTGTCGTATGCAAATTACAATATTCTACAAAAATTAACTATTTTACAAATAAATTGCAAAAGCAGTGCCCGTCTTTTTCAATTTCTTCCTTGTGAAAAGCGCATGGGCAGATTTTTTTGGCATCCTCCTCCTCGTTTCCCGAAACCCTCCTGCATGGGCAGTATCTTTTTGAATATTTTTTTTCATTTGCCAAAAGCCCATTCATTACCCTTTCAACAGCTTTTCTATCTGGGTTTAATCTAAAACCATTTGACTTTGCATAATTATCATATCTTTCAATCATGGCGTTAATATCTGGCTCTGGTTGCTGTTTTAATGAATTCTCTATCCAATCCTTAATTGCCGTTTCTGGGGCCACTCCAACAAACCCAGAAATTGGTTTTCCGTTTTGAAACAGCATTACAGTGGGTATTTTTTCAACGCCAAATTCTCCGGCTGTTTTTTGGGCGTTATCAATGTTAACCTTTACCAAAATGACTTTTTCTTTTAAATCATTTGCAACCTTTTCTAAAACTGGCGCTAGCATTGAACAGGGCTCGCACCATGTTGCAAAAAAATCAACAACAACAGGTTTTTCTGCTTTTTTTATTATTTCCGCAAAATTTTCGTCATTTAAAATTGTTTCCATATTTTTAAAACATTTAATTGTCTGCTATTAATTTTATAATATTTTTATTACGGTACTAAGATACCCCTTCTCCTTAAATCTTGTTCTGTTTCAAACTCAAGATAATTTTGGGTCAATTCCTCCCCTTTCTTTATATCACGTAACGCAATAAGATGCGCTTCGGGATGAGAAAAATCTTGCGTTGTATTAGCGTCAAAGGAATGATTTATAAAGTGTATATGATCAAAATCCACATGCCAAACCTTCTCCGATTCAATCCAGAAACCCCAATATTTAACCTCTTGTTTTTCTGATTCTTCGAGTGAATTAAATTGATCTTGATTTATATTTACATCCAAAATCGGACTTGCTGTAAAAATAATGTCTCCCTTCCTAATATCTTGATCAGCAAATACTCCTATGCCGTGAATATTTGATTTATCAAGCTTATATCTAATATGGACCATAATTCTATAGTTAGAATCTCAAATATTCTTATTCAGAAAGTTTTTAACTCTATTAAAATCATTTTTAAATCCCTGACAAAAAATATTTGGATTTTTGGTCATCTCCTTTTTTATCTCACCAACCGACATTTTCCTAAAGGATACAACCTCATGGTTAAGCTTCGGTTCCTCGTCGCTTTTCACTAAAAATACTCCGCAAAATATCTTAAACTTTTTTCCGTCGTGTTCGTTTTCCTGATAAAATTTATCAAGCATTTTTACTGGACAAGCGAGTCCGGTTTCTTCTCTTAATTCTCTTTGGGCGGCCTGTTCATAATTTTCACCGGCATCAACATTTCCAAAAGCTGAAAGATCGTATTTATCAGCATCAATTTTTTTATGAGAAGCTCTTTTACAAACAATCAGCCTACCACTGGAATCTTGAACAAAAATTGCCACAACACGAGAAATAAACCCCTGTTCGGGCTTTTTGCTTTTCAATTCCTTGCCAACAACCTCATCTTTTTCATTCACGACATCAATGTAGTGATCTGCCATAAAATTAGAATCGGGTTAGAATTCGAGACCGTCGTGGGTTTTGGGCTCGAAAAACTTTTTTGATAATTACGACTATTTTACGCGTCGTGATCTATCCACGATACTGCGCTAACTCGTGCTGCCCCTCTTAGACGAACTTAGAACTTTTGACTGGCGTTCAATGAGGGTTGAATTAAACGCCTTGGTTTCAACATTTAGTATAACTCTATAACGACGATTATTCAACGACTTACGTTTTTACCTTTTATTTATATTTATATTGTCTCCCCATTGAGCTAAATAATTTTTGCACTTCTGGGGAGTTTTTAGAGGAGAAAACAAACTTATCGGCATATAGCATAATTACATTATTTACAAGCTCGCAGAAAGACGAGGTAATTTCGCCAATTTCCAAGACATTTTTTCTATCTCCCACTACATCATAAATAAGGGAAAGCGTCGGCGAAATTGGAAAACAAATTGCAATGCCTTTATCCTTAAAATCCCAGCCTGTCGGGAAAACGGGCATTTCCTTAAAATTAAATATAGACACTGGATTATCGGAGCTTACAAAAAAATCCCCGTTTTTTGTTTCTAAGAGGTGTATTTTTTTATAATAGAGTTCTTCTGAAATTTTGTCTCCTATCATTAGTGCAGCAAAAGACATAAAATTTTCTGCACCTCCCACGTCATAAAGCTTGTTTTTAGAGTAGTTATATTTGGTTAGCTCTTTCTGTTCAATCCCAAGACTATTATTAAGCAAAATCCCCCTCAAAAATTCTTTATCTTCTATTTGTTTTAATTCAATTATTTTATTTTCAAGGATATATAGCAAGAAATTCTTTAATTGCCCTCTAAACGACGGAGTTCTCGTATAAAGGTGTCCTACAAAGCTCGCTAAAACGCATTCCTCTAAGTGGCTTATGTCTAACGATTTTTGAGCGATTATCTTTTTTATAATCCTTGAACCTCGCCCCTCTAATAATCCATAAATTTTCCTATCAACAAAGTTGCTTTGCTTTTTGGTATATTTGTTTTTCGTGTTGTAAAAGCCGATTTGATTAGCAATGTTTTTGGTCGTCGTAGAAAATGGCGACTTTTCTCCTCTTTTGTAAGCATAGAGGAAAAACTTATCTTTCTTCTGCGTGTAAGAAAAGTTTTTTAAGATAAATTGAGGGACAAAATGGTCGTGCCTATTTTCTATCTCTCTGTGCAAAATAAAGCAATTAAAATAATACCAAAAATAATCAATGTAGGTATCAATAATTAGTTGCAAGGTTAAAAACTTATATCCGAGAGAAACGAAAAACCATTCCACATCATCTTTCAGTTTTTTATAATTGTTTTTCATTCTATCACTTAACAATGTTTTACTTTTGTAATAATTTATTCTAAACTGATTAAATAAATTTACAATATGGTTTTAGCTAAGTATCAAAAAATAATTAACGATATAGTCGCTCAAAAAGATAATGAAACTGACCCAGAAAAACGAACTACTTGGGCGGATTTTGAATTAAACACCAGAAAACTTGATAGAACGACTGAAATCCAAGCCAGAATGGAAAAATTATATTTTGAAGGCAGAATGATTGAATATCTATGCCTTGCGGGAAACTACACTGAATTTAAGCTCAAAGAATTGATATTAAGCGTTCAAGGTTTTCTGGCTTTATGTAAAAAACCTGTATTAAATATAAAAAACTTAGAAGAAAAAACACTGGGAGAGCTAATTTATATTTTTAAGAATAATTGTATTAACGACGAAGAATTAGTTAAAAGATTAAAGAGTTTCAACTCTCTCAGAATACGTGCAATACATAAATTATTTGATACAAATTACCAAGTTACTGACGTTGAAACTGAGGTTTTTCAGAACCTCCAATCAGAGGATTTTTACAGAGAAATTATAAATCCAGTGCAGGCGTATATTACAAGAATTACATATAAAGGCACTGAGGTTAAATATGACAGTGGTTCATTCCCACAGGACGCAAAGAACATTATTGAAAAACTTTATGCAAAAATAAAAGAGACCATTGGAAACGTAGATAATTTAGACAAAAACCTTAAATTCCTTAATTAAACAATGAACCGAGAACTGGAACTTTTAGACCGATTTTATTATTCTTTTATAAACCTTGATAACCCAAAGGACTTTTTTAATGGTATGGCTGATTATGCTGAATTTATAGACAGTGTCCCAGAATTTGAAAAAATCTCCACAGAATTATTAAATGAAAGAGAGCCTTTTATTAAAAGACGGATAGAAACAGACAGAATTGCCGTAGAAAAAATGAAAGAGGTTCACAAGGAATTATTAACCTATATTACCGATAATAAAATAGAAAAGGAGGGTATAAAACAAGCACTAAAAGAATACGACGCTTGGCTTAACGGAGAAGCAAATGGAAGCCAAGACCTGTGCGACAATTTACACGACTTACTTTGCGACATTATCAGATATTTGTATGAAAGCGGAACGCCAGAGGATAAAGAATTTGTCCGTCATTATATTATTTTTTGGAGCAATCAAACAGCTATTAAACATTGGCTTTATCCAAAAGAAATTGAGGATTATTTTGAGGCATTGAAAGACTTTGACGAAAAACGAGAAACCGAACTCTGGGGGCAAGTAGGACAGGTTAGCAGACTATATGGGATAATAAAAAATGGCAGGGATAAGCGGAAAGAATTGGTTAAATCTTCCATAGAGAATAAATCTGGTAAAGCTATCTACGAGCTATTTTTTAATCACGATATATTACTGGGAGAGTGGATACACATAGAGGGGGGAAAATCTGGGGGTATAGTATTTTTTGATATACAAAAAATAAGACCGATAATAACAAGGCTTCAAAATTATATTCTTAGGAAAATAAATGAAAAAGCAAACGAGCGAGCCAATGTTTTTCAAGACCTTAAAGAAATGGAAAACAAATGGCTTGGGTTAGAAAACATTTCTCAAAAGAATTTTACTGCTGGTCAAACTGAAATGGGAGAAACCCTAAATCGGCAAAGGGAGCAAAACTTAGAAGATAAAAGGCACAGAGAAACACTAAAACAAAACAGAATTTTAGCCACAAAGGAAAATAAATACCTGCACGCTATTGATACAATTATTGAGCGTGCTGATTTGGGCGATGAAAATTTTAGCATTGATTATTACTACTTCAATTTTGAGGATAGAATGGACGCCTCAAAGATATTAGAAAAATTCCTTTCAGAGCTTGCAGGGGCAGGTTGTTTTGAAAAGTATGCGAGAGCGAATTATGCAGAAGGCGTAAGGTTTGGATTTATAAAAGCCAACGCTGCAAAATTAAGGGAGTTTAGGGAAAAATTAAATGAAACATATAATGGGACGGGTAAAAAGAGGCTTGAAATAAGTAGTAATAAGGGCGAAGAAGAGATTAAAAAGATAATTCTGATAGAGTTAAGGAGCGGCAAACATCTTATCGCCGTAAATGACGATTATAGCAAAGTTAAAAAGATTAGAAAATCTAAATACTATCCAATTTTTATTGAAGAAGTTTCAAAGCGGGAGGTTCTTAATAGGACTGACAATGTAAAAGTTTCAGACGAAATGGCGGAGTATTTTAATACCAATAAGAAGTGCATTATTTATATGAACGGGAAATATGCCTTGAAAGCTATTTTTACTGGCAATGAAGACGAAAGAGAAATTAACTGGGAGGTAAAAACGGAAATAATAGACGAAGATATTTACTTGAAGCGGTTAAAAAAGACAACAAATAAATAACTTACCAAACTTACCAGCACTTACCAAGCATTTCAATAATTAAAAAATCCGAGTAAAATCGGCTTTTTTTGTTGCTCATTGTTAAGATTGAGGTAAGTTTCTTTTGTATGAGACGATTGGGGTATGAAGCCAAACCCCGATGAGGTAAAAGAAAATTTGAACGAGGAGAGCGATTACGAGGCAGAGAAAAATCTGACGGGCTTTTTTAAGTTGCTTTTGGAAATAGACCAACGCATTGACCCAGGCTTTTACAAACAGCTTGCCAAAGAACAACGAGAGAAAGCCGAGAGAAAATTAAAGAAAAATTCCTATGCCAAATTATAATACACGTTTAATTACGGCAAGGAATGGCTACCGAATAAAAGATATTGTTGAACTCTATGTAATAAACAAGCGAACTTGTAGGCGTTGGATAGATGAGGGCTTAAAGGTTGTTGAGGGCAATACAACATCTCCAATAATAATGGGAAAAGACTTAATAGACTTTCTTAAAAACAAAATGGCTAAAAAGAAAACAAAGCTAAAATGTAATGAGTTTTATTGTCTTAAATGCCGAAAAGCAGTTGTAGCAAAAGCGGGCAGCGAAGAAATAATTAAGACAGGTAAAACCATAGGAAAAGATAATAAAAACTTATTGATTAAAACGGGAGTTTGTGAAAATTGCGGCACGAGGTTGAACAGGTATGCCAATGAGATTATTTAGTTCTTTAACGTTAGTCCTAAATGTCCACTTTCTAACATAAAATTAAAGCACACAAAAAAATTATGAAAACAACATATAAAAACGAGCAGCTAAAAAGAAAGTTTTACGCATACTTAAAAGGCGTAAAACAATTTAGCGTAAAAACCATACGCCGATACGAAACAGCTATATGGCTATGGGAGGATTTTACAGAAAAGGATTTTAGCAGTTTTAGCGAAATAATGGCAGAGGAATTTACCGAATGGCTAAGAAATAAGCAAAAGGTTAACTCCCAAGAAAAAATTAGCCTAACTTACGCCTACCACATTTTACGTTATCTGAAATTATTTTTTGAATGGCTGTCTTTTCAAAAAGGTTATAGGAAAATAAACCCAACTGCCATTGAATACCTGCAACTTACCAAAAAAGAAACCAGAGAAGCAATTGAGCCGAAAAAAATTGACTGCCCCACATTAGATGAGGTTAAAAAAGTTGTTGAAACTATACGGGGAGATACCGAAATTGAAATGAGGGATAAGGCTTTGTTTTCATTAGCTCTTTTGACTGGGGCAAGGATTGAGGCTATTATGTCCCTTACTATGAAAAGTTTTAACAGAACCGAGCTTGTTTTATATCAAAATTCACGTTTAGACGTTCGCACAAAAAACTCAACCCCTATAACTACGGCTCTAATCCCCTTTTTTTACAGAGAAGCATTGGATTATTTTTTGAACTGGTATGATTACCTATTAAATCAGAAAAAATTTACACCAGAAAATCCCATATTTCCAATGACAAAAGTTGAGAACGGGGAAAATAACGTAAGTTTTTACAATACGGGCAAGGTTGAACCAGTTTTTATGAAAAGCCAAACGAGTATAAGAAAGATTTTTGAGAAAAGATTTAAGAATGCAGGAGTGGCATATTACCACCCGCACATATTTAGGCATTTCTTAGTTAAAGAAATTTCAAAACACCCTTTTACAGAGGAGCAAAAGAAAGCATTTAGCCAAAATTTCGGACACGCAAATACTGGAACGACTTTCGGCTCAAAAGGCTATGGGAGAATTGACCCTGATAGGCAAATTGAGATTATTAAAAATTTTGATTTTGAGGGATTAAGAAAGGAGGTAAAACAGACCCTAAGTGATGAGGATATAAACCGAATTGCAAAACAGGTTAGCCAAAATTTGAAAAATAATACTTAATCCACAGGCGGGTCGTTTGTAAACTATTGTCATATACGATATAATCACATAATAAATGAGTTTTTATTATAAAAATGGCAAGAACATCATCAACACCAGATTTAACCAATTTGGAAAAAGGAGTAGAAAATTTGAATAAATTGAAATGGTATCAAAAACCCGTAGGCATATTTATATTAGGTGTCGCCTCGGGCGTGGGAGGCAGTATAATTTTTTACATAATAACCCTTGTTTTGGGATTTAATAAATAATTAAATAAATATGGCACAAGTATTTAAGGCAACAAATTACGATATAGGTAGAATTACAGAAGATATTGGAATTGGAGATTTAGCTCTCCCAGATATTCAAAGACCTTTCGTTTGGTATAAAAAGATAAAAAAGGTTAGGGATTTATTTGATAGTATTTATAAGGGCTACCCTATCGGCTATTTATTGTTTTGGGAGAACGCAAACCGAAGTGATTACAAAAATATCGGTTTTGACGAAAAGAAAAGGAAAATCCCCCGCTTTCTTATAATTGACGGACAGCAAAGACTTACAGCTCTTTTTGCCGTATTAAAAGACCAAGAAATACTAACGCCAGACTTTGAAAAAGAAAAAATTAAAATTGCATTTAAGCCAATAGACGGAACATTTCAAGTCGGAGACGCTGCAACAGACAGAGACCCAGAATATATACCAAACATTTCAGTTCTCTGGTCGGGAGAGGGAGATTACTTTTTTATAAATAAATTTTTAACTGGGCTAAAAGAAAAAAGGGAGCTTTCGAAAGACGAGGAAAAAACAATTTCAACAAACATACAAAATCTAATAAACATAATTAAATATCCGCTAACAGCTCTTGAAATATCGCCAGACATTGACGAAGAGACCGTTTCTGATATTTTCGTTAGGATAAATAGCCAAGGCGTAAGTCTTACGCAAGCAGATTTTATTTTAACCCTCCTTTCTGTCTTTTGGCAGGAGGGCAGAAAAGAAATTGAGCAATTTTGCATTGATAGCAGAAAAGCACCAGACGGAAACACGAAATACTCCTCGTTTAACCATATTATAAAACCAGACCCAGACGATATACTCCGCACGCTCGTAGGTTTTACTTTCAATAGGGCAAAAATGAGAGATGTCTATTCGGTTTTAAGGGGTAGAAATGGCGACAATGAGTTCTCTGAAAAATTAAGAGAGGAGCAGTTTGCGTTATTAAAAGACGACCTGCCAAAAATTACCGACAATACTAACTGGCAGAGTTTCCTTAAAATCTTAATTGGTATTGGCTATAAAAATGAGGAGCTTATCTCGTCAAAAAACGCCGTTCTGTTTAGTTATGTAATTTATCTGATAGGGAAAGAAAAATTAAACATTGAAAACCATAAATTGCAAAAAATCGTAGCGAAGTGGTTTTCAATGTCCTCCCTAACTGGTCGTTATTCATCCTCGCCAGAAACTATTTTTGAGAGCGACTTACACAAACTCGGAACTACCGAGAGTGATTTTATGTTTTGGCTTGAAAAAGCAATTAGCGACAATTTGGGAGAAGATTTTTGGAATATAACACTGGTAAATGAAATGGAAACTTCCTCTGCCAGAAACCCAATGTCTAACGCTTACTTTGCGGCACTTAACTTTTTATCCGCCCCCGTTTTATTTTCCAAAAGAATGGTAAGTGATTTATATGACCCGTCAATAAAAGTTAGAAAGAAAAGACTGGAAAAACACCACATTTTCCCAAGAAATTATTTGATTGAAAATTACGGCTTTGATAAAGTTAAAGACAAGTCAAAAATAAACCAGATTGCTAATTTTACTTTTTTAGAGTTTGAGGAAAATATAGAGATTGGTGATATGTCTCCCAAAGAGTATTTTGATTTATTAAAAAAAAGATTTACAGAGCAAGAAATGACCGAAATGTTGAAATTCCACGCTTTACCAGAAAATTTCTACGAGCTTAAATATGACGCATTTTTGGCAGAAAGGAGAAAAAGAATGGTTGATATAATTAAAAAAGCATTTTATAAGATATGACACAGCAAAAAGAGTTTTACCTTGTTGAAGAGTTGGCTGAGAAGCTACGAGTTTCAACAATGACAATTTACCGCTACATAAAAGCAAAAAAGGTAAAAGCCTACAAAATAGGTAAAGAGTTTAGAATAGACCAAGTAGAATTTAATAATTTTCTAATAAAATGCCAAAACAAAAAATAGATAATAAAAAAGATAAGACATACTCCGTTGTTTCTTTGTTCGCTGGCTGCGGAGGCTTAGATTTGGGTTTTGTGGGAGATTTTAATTCTCTTAATAAAAAATTTGATAAGCGAAATTTTAATGTCGTATGGGCAAACGATATTGATAAAAACGCCTGTCTAACCTTTGAGAAAAACCTTAAAACACCGATTGTTTGCGGAGATATTACAAAAATCCTACAAAACGCTTACCCAGATTTACTAAGCCCTAAAATGCCCGAAACCGCAGATGTTGTAGTCGGGGGGTTTCCTTGCCAGAGTTTTAGTTTGGCGGGATTAAGAAAGGGATTTAATGATAGGAGGGGTGTTTTATATCAAAGTATGGTAGAGACAGTCCGTAGGTTAAAGCCTGCGATATTTATAGCAGAAAATGTAAAAGGATTATTAAGTGTAGATAATGGAGAAGCCATAGAAATTATAAAAAAGGATTTTGCAGCTCTTGATTACGACGTTGATTACAGGCTTTTTCACGTCGCAGATTTTGGAGTGCCAGAGAATAGAGAGAGGGTTATTATTATTGGAACTGATAACAAAAGAAAACTCCCAAAATTTAATTTCCCCGAGGCTACTACCGCAGGCAAAAGAATGCCTTTGTCGGAAGCCATTGGCGATTTAGAGGATATAAAAGAGGGAGGCGTAGAAAATCATTTTTGGTCTAAGGCAAAATTTTTCGCAGGCACACAAGGCAATAGCTTTGTTAACAAGGATAAAATCGGACCGACAATGAGAGCTGAACACCACGGCAATATAGAATTTCATTGGAATAAAAAAAGGAGGCTATCGGCAAGAGAGGCAGCTCGCATACAATCCTTTCCCGACGATTTTATTTTTTACCCGTCAACTTCAAGTGCTTATAAGCAGATAGGAAACGCCGTTCCCCCAGTCTTTGCGTGGCATATTGCGAAAGAGGTTGAAAATTACTTAAATAAAAATTTACAATTAAACTAAAAAACCAAAAAAAATGACTGCTGATAAAAATATATATTCTATCTTTGATGAGCCTAAAATAGTTGAAAAAATTAAAAAAAAGCTACCATACCTTTTTCAATTAGCGGAAATAGATAATTCAAGAGACGGAAAATTAGGAATGGAAGTCGGCTCTGCAAGAGAAAGAATTATTATTGCTTTGCTTATACATAAATTTGGAACAGACGAAGTTAAAACGGATATACCTATAACAAAATCCGAAACAGATGTTATCGTTTTTGATAAACCTCTATCAATAAAGACTGGGACTGGTAAAAAATTAAATGGCGTTAAACTAATTTGGACAGTTGACCCCGCAAAGGCATTACAATTTAGTAAAACCTATAATCCAAGCTGTGATATTATTTTAGTCCAAATAAACTGGGACGATATAGGTTATTTTTATCTTCTACCAAAAGAGGTTCAAGAGGAGGTGTTAAAGAGTTTGGGTAGAAAAAAATACATAAAACTCCCAAAACAAGGCACAAATCCGAGAGGCGTAGAATTAAGTTCAGAGGCGTTAGACCAACTAACAAAACACCCAAAAACTAAAAGAATTGAGATTTTGTGGAAAAGAGAAGATGTAAAATATAATTCTTATGATAGGTGGGTTGATTATTGGAACGAGGAATAAATAATTAAATGTTTATGAAAGCAGTAATACTCGCCAGAGTATCAACACAAAAGCAAGAGGAGGAGGGACACTCTCTCCCCGCTCAAACTAAAAGATTGCAGGATTACGCTAACAAAAAAGGCTTTGAGGTAGTCAAAAATTTTAGTTTCTCTGAAAGTGCGGGAGATAAAATTAGGAAAAAGTTTTTAGAGGTTGTTGGCTATCTAAAAGATAACAAGGACGTTAGAGTTTTGCTTTGCGAAAATGTTGACCGAGCAACGAGAAATTTTAAGGACGCTGTTGATTTAGACGAAATGAGACGAAAAGAGGGATTAGAAATTCACTTTGTTCAAGACGGATTTTTCCTTAATAAAGACGCTTCGGGTAAGGATATGTTTATGTGGGAGGCAAAGGTTTTTATTGCCAAGCAATACTTAAACAGATTATCTGACGACGTTAAGCGAACGAATGAGCAGAAGATACTAAACGGAGAATGGATAACTAAACCTAAAATCGGCTATATGGGAGTTTACGGCGAAAACGGAAAAAGGACAGACATAATCCCCGACCCTATTAGAGATAAATGTATTACTGAAATTTTTGAAATGTATGCAACTGGCACGTCCTCGGTAAAAAATATCCAGCAAGTAATGGAAAATTCGGGACTGAAAAATAATAATAAAACTGGCAAGCCGTTATTTAAGAGCCAGATTTATTCAGTTCTGAAAGACCCTTTTTATTACGGCGAAATGAAAATCAAGGACAGGCTTTACCCGCATAAATACCAACCTTTAATTTCAAGGGAACTTTTTGACCAAGTGCAAAATGTTATGAGTGGCTACAACAAAAAGCCTTTCAGGTATGCGTGTAAACCTTTTGCTTTCAGAGGCTTAATAAGGTGTGCCGATTGCGGGTGTATTATTACTGCGGACAGAAAAAAGAATAAATACAATTATTATAGTTGCACTAACGGCAAAAGAAAGCACGCTAAAAGGCTCTATATCCCAGAGGAAAAGCTGTTTGACCAGCTAAACGACACTTTGCATAGTATAGAGCTGCCAGAGGACAAAATAAAGCGTCTGATAACGCTTTTAGAAACGACTGACGAGGCAAAAGAAAAGTTTATGACTGCTTCAATGGAAACTTTACGAGCGGAGTGGGATAAATACGAAAAAAGAAAAAGCAGTTTGCTTGATAAGTTAGCCGACGAAGATATTTCGCCAGAGGATTACAGAAAGAAATTAGACGAATACGACACAAAGCAGAATTTAATTGAAGCTCAAATCGCCTCTCATAGAAAAGCCGACAAAGAATTTTATATTACTGTCGCTCTAATTCTTAGATTAGCTCAAAGAGCTTACATTTTATTCCAAAGTTCCGAACCTATGGAAAAAAGAGCATTACTCAACTTTCTACTTCGGAACTGCACTTTAACGGGTAAAAAGCTCAATTTTACACTTAAAAAGCCGTTTGCGGCTGTTGTTGCTGCGAACGGCAGTTCAAATCTGCTGCGGGGCTAGGATTCGAACCTAAATAGGGAGATCCAAAATCTCCAGTCCTACCATTAGACGACCCCGCAATATTCGCATATTCCACTAATCCATCCACTTATCCTTCTGTTTAAGGAACTGCTTCTAATAACGTTAATCCTCAGCAATCCAAAATAGTTATTGTTTACATTTTTTCTATTTGTTCTCAATTTATTTTTCTTCCAGCGTGTTTTTGTAAAACTTTTCGAGGAAAAATTTGTTATATTTTCCCAGAACTTCTTAACCTCCGTCTCCCTTTCCCTTGATTTTTGGTGAAGATATATTTCAAAACAGATATTCTCCCTAGGCTCCTTTACAATTTCTAAGAGCCATTTTAAAAATAGTGCTATCATTATAGGGTCCGAATTTGAAAATTTTACACCAGAGCCCGGTCTATACTCTTTTTCCTTATTTCCTTCTCCCCAGTATAGGGAAATTCCAATTAACCAAAGTTCTCTTTTTGTTATCTCTCCAACCTCAATTTTTCCCTCGTCCTTTATTTTTTTAGTTAACGCTATTCTGATTTCCTTTCTCCTTCTGGCACCCCTCAACGCAGATGCCAATTTTTTATCAGTTATTTTTTGTTTTTGTTTCCGACTCAGTTCAACGCTTCTTAGCCACAAGGACAAACTGGATTTTGCTACGGGAATTTGTCCTAAAATCTCGGAATAAGAAAATCCCTGCCTTCTTAATTCAATAGCCTTGTTTTTTTGTTCTGTTTTAGCCTGCATATTAGAACCATGGAGTATATTACTTTAATTATACCACCATAGTTTTAATGCAACAAGTATTTAAATGGTTTAATTCATATAATATCATTTTTTATATTTTTTTCAATCC
>Ga0265297_10007539_pt1 | contig 15009 bp, 25 predicted proteins | sample Munlanlwell13791_FD_192502 | JGI IMG/M metagenome (GOLD analysis project Ga0265297, IMG submission 192502) | Leachate microbial communities from a municipal landfill in Southern Ontario, Canada - Leachate well 137-91 | ecosystem: Engineered > Solid waste > Landfill > Unclassified | place... | reverse complement strand
GTCACTAAGGTAGCTTGCCAGAGATTCTTCCCCATATTGTCTATTATGCAATTAATAACTGCTGTACCCATGTCTTCTTATTTCTTTTCTTGGAATTACAACCCCAACAAGCTAATTGCACATTGTCATAGGTATGTTGCCCACCATTCGATAGGGCTATTATATGATCAATCGTGGCCGATTTTAAATCTTGAATATTAAATCGTTTGTGTACTCTAATTCCACATATCTGACATTTACCTCTATCTCTTTTTAATATATTTGCAAATAAAACATGTTCCGCTTTGACGTTTCTTTCAATAGCTCGCCTTCTATGTCTTGCCATTTTTTTCGCACAATTTTTACAATAATAAGTATCGTCTTTATTGGCCTTAAATATCTTACAGTATTTACATCTTCTTTCTTTTTTATAAGTATATGAACATTCCCGACTACAAAATGTATTATAATCTTTTTTGATGGGTATATAATGTCGTTTGCAGTTCTTGCAAATACAGTAATTACTAACCATCGATGTATTATATTTCCGTTCCTTTAATTGTCTACGATGAACTCCTGCATATTGTTTTGCATGTTGTTTTCTCTGACATTTATCAGAACAATATTTGGCCTTAGGTTGATTTGTTTCAAAAAGGTTTCCACAATATTGGCATATTCTTTTTACCCGTTTTGATGCTCTTTTCTTTTTAAGATAATCACATCTACATATTTTATTGCAAAATTTTGATTGCATAACCTTATTTTCTAATTCTTTTCCGCAATTTAAACAAATATGTTTGTTCTCTGAAAGATAACATTCCCTGCAACAATATCCTTGTTTGGCATAACTAGCCCTATTCAAACCCCGATTTCCAATACTGCGTCCACAAATCTTACAACTCGGTAATACTTGTCTTCTTCCCATATTTGTTAAACTAAGCTGTTACTAAACTCATTGTTATGCATTAACCCCCAAGCCTCTTGTATGTTCGATGCTTCATCTACCCAACCCGCCTTCCTCCAAAACACCAATCCTACTATTGCACCTGCTGCAAGCTGCTCTCCAACTAGACCGATCCCAAAACTTATGCATGTCTCCCCTATGAGGTGGATCATGATGAACAGTGTTAGAGGGTCCCCCGCAGTAAATGCAAATGGGGTTATCTTTTAGGAATGCGGCCCGCGCCGCCCGCCACTTACTGTCGTATCCCCGATCAGTTGCATTGGGCCGGCGCTCGTCGTATGTGGGTTTGGGTCTATGTTTATCACAATAGACATTATATGACAAAACAGGGCAACCCAAATGTTTACATGGTTTTAATGGTTTATTAGGCATTCAATAACCTCGACTTCTACACGTTAATGTTATTTGGCCCCAAAAATATTTTATCATTCCATATTCTCCTTATATACTTCCTTAATCCAATATTCTACTAATGGGAAAAAATGACCTAGTAATAATGAAATGTATACGGCACGCATAAAAGCAATATTCTCTTCTTCAGTAGCACCCGCTTCTCTGATTGCACTAATAATATCTTTGATAATATGTTTTAACTCAATAAAGCTATTTTTTAAATCGGCTTGACACACAATCTCTTTGATTTCGTCTATGTTCATGGATCTATCCTCACTGAAGCCCATGGCATAGAACTAGGCGTCTCTATATTTTCAGCACGGTAAAATATCATGTCCAATACAGTACTACCTGTTTGATGCTCAAAGTTGGTTAATAAATCACTTATTTGACTTTCTAATCGCCATTTAGCTTCCCGTAATTCTTGTAAGTCCATAAGTTCCCCTCCCGGATTAATTCTAGATATAATAAATACTCTTCCTAATCTCCCAGCTGTAACAGTTGATTTATGCTGTTTCTTTTTTTTCATGACTTTATTATTTAATCAATTTTCTTCTATTTGCGATTTGGTTGTTAAATAAAATTTCGCCTGCATTTCTTCACCAATTTTTTCTATCTCGCAATGGATATAGAAACCTGGATAAAATTTTAGTCTTTTGCATCGAGAGCAACGAATAGCAGAATATTTTTCGCCCAAACGAAAACGTTTTAGTTTGTGCCCGAAAATCTTGCAGATGAATCGAAGAAGCCGCCCAAAACGGGGCAGAAATTCTATACGTGTCCTTGATTGAGAGGGTTTGAATAATCCTGCTTGTTCAGCAGCATTTCGGTCAAATGTTCCGCTAAATGATATCTCAAATGGTTCTATTTCCGTTTTGGGTATTTCGCCCATATTCCAATTGTCTACCTTTTCGATTGGATAACCCCATAACTCATTTATGTCCATAGTTCCCCTCCCAAACTTATCTATTCGTCATCCCTTAATGACTGCAAGAGGATGGAGCTGTACCAGGATGTCAACCAGATCCTTCTGGTCCTCCATGACAACATCGATGTCTTTATATGCCCCGGCGGCCTCGTCAAGATCGTCAATCGAACGAATGCCGTGGATGATACCTTTTTCATTCATCCTCCTGATTTCATCCTCTAGATTAAGAACCCGCTTTGCCTCCTTGCGCCCCATCAAACGGCCCGCGCCATGGGAACAGGAAGTAAAGCTATCAGCGTTGCCTTTCCCGCTCACAATATAGCTTTTGCTTCCCTGAGAGCCGGGTATGATTCCGATTGTCCCTTCCCGCGCCAAGGTCGCGCCCTTCCGGTGAACGATTACATTCTTTCCAAAATGGTTCTCAAATGCAGCATAGTTGTGATGGATATTGATAGGCTCTTCGAATATGGCGCCCGTTTCTTCGGTGAATATACTTTGTATGTTTGCCATCATTGCGGCCCGGTTGGCCTGCGCGAATCGAAGCGCGTACTTCATGGCATCATAGTACTCGCCCCCTTCCCTATCCTCGATGGGTAAAAAGGCAAGGTCTGTGGTGGGGATATCAGAATACCAGCGCTCACATAACCGCTTAGCGATATCATTATAAACATGGGCAATCTTGAACCCAAAGTTTCGGGAGCCTGAATGCAGCATGACCCATATCGCCCCGTCATCTGCCTTTTGGATCTCGATGAAATGATTTCCGCCACCCAACGTCCCCAACTGTTTGCGGGCCGATGCCATCTCACGTTGTATCACTGGAATATCAGGGGCTTCATCAAAGCCAGTCCATTCTTGATTTTCTTTATGGTGGTCAAACCCAATCGGAATTGCTTCTCGAATGCGCCCCATGATTCGCTTGACAATCAGTATGTCTAAATCAGTCAAAGTTGTTTTGACAGCACACATTCCGCAGTTGTGAACAAAAACGCCAGCAGAAAGAGCGAAATTGTGATACTTCTCAACACAAAGACAGTAAACGTCCGATCTGTAATCAAGTGCCTTGACATATAGAACTTTGTGGTTCTCTGGAACTAATTCAGCCGCGCAATGCGTAATATGCCGAACATGTCCACCCTTGCCGAGCGTAACCTTCCCGCACTTCTCACAAGTGTAAGGGGTGCTATTGTTCGCTTTGTTGAAAGCTAGTAGATATTTTTTACCGCGTTCTCCGTTGTTCCTAACCGAATTTTTGAAATGATCGGGATTATCACTCATATACTGAGTAATGTTTCTGATCGCGATGACACGCTTTTTGCTCAATAAATCTGGGTGATAAAACCCATTTGCATTAAGTCGATCAAGCCTCTTTTTTTTAAAAGTCTCGTCAACAAATGGAGTACCGCCAACATCTCTATGGTGCTTGCTGTGTTCTTCAGCCGTGATACGTATAAGGTTGGATGAACGATTATCATACCAGTTGTGATTATCATGATGAATGATATAACCATTCGGGAGTGGGCCGTTAAAATACTCATCGACCAATCTGTGAGTAGCTATGGATTTCATTCCGTGCGTTCGAACTATTTCATACCCATCTCTCGTTTGATAGCTTCTGTATAGTGGCTTCAAGCTGTCGAAGGGTTTTAACCTTCTTGCCTCTCTGTATGTTCCGTCCAGCAGCATGAAACGATGGTCTGGAGTACAAACAACTCGACTTCCGCCACTCACGGCAACCCCAATAAGTTCGGCATTTACCCTTGTTTTTAATGCAGTTGCCTTTCCGGGGACTATCCTTCCTTTGGCGTCTATTGAATAGACGTAAAACTGTTCATTCGTTTTTGATAGTTCCTCAATGGAATATTCGAGTCCGTCCAGAAGAGGAACCATTGTATCTCCACGAAAACATCCAATATCTACCCCAACGGCGTTCGGTATGATTACCCCCCCTGTCGCTATAACGCCACCGATCGGCATACCATAGCCCTCATGGGAATCGGGCATGATAGCGACGTGCTTGAACAGAAACGGCAGATTGGCAAGATTCTTGGCTTGCTCCATCGCCCCGTCTTCAATTTCCTCAAGCCACATTTTTATTGGATGTTTTTCAGTCGTGATAACCTTCATGATTCCCCTCCCCTATTCGGCCCCGGCTAATCCCTTTTCTCGGCCGCGGTAGGCACACCCATCAAACGACGGATTGCGTCTGCATAACCCTGGAAATAACTGTTAAACGAATCGTCAGCTCTCTCGGGTTCAAACTCCCAACCTTTCCAAGAAGCCCCCGATTCTGTTATTTCAACCGTGCCCCATTTCTTAATCTTCATACCTTCCTCCATTCGGCCCCGGTTAATATTGACCGAAGCCAAGACTAATAGTTACAGCACCCAATTCCGACCGCCAAACTTCACTCCCAAAAGTTGTTACATTAATCCTTTGTATACCTAGATCCCTAACGTATAATCCGGTTTCCCGTTGCAGTCTAAGCAATATCGTTCTGATCTCAAGTTCTGCTGCTTTATGCTTTGCATTTACCTTTTCAATTAAATCTACGTCTACCTTTTCGTTAATCTTTTCCTCGTCCATATCTTTCCTCCTAGTTAGGCCCCAGCTGTTACACCGGGGCCGCTACATCTAGAAGCATACGTTGTAATCATTCTAGTTCTCCTCCGTTTCTCCTTTCTTCAAATAAATTTTCCCCCTCCCGCCCACCCCTATAGACTAGTAAAATCCGGTTCGTGCCAAAATTTATTTGGCTCTGCCGTACTCAAAACATCACCTCCTTTCCTAACCCAAAGTCCCTATGACAACCTTCATGATAAATCGCTATGGGATTATCTATTTCGGGTACATTTATCTTAAAAGTAAGACCGTGCTTGTTAAGCTCTGTTTCAAGAAGGCCCGAGCCCGGTTTGATAATTTTGCCGCAGCGCCCGCAAAATACTAGATTTTCAAGATGCAATGAATCTTCGGGTTTCGTCTTTACCCATACACTATAGGTATAGACTTTGTGCGGAAACCAACGACACAAAAACCGTAAATGATAACAAAACCATTTGCGACGCTGAAATAAATAGTTCATTCGTGCCGCGCCTTCTCACTCGCCTGTAATAACCTGATTAGTTCTTCCTGTTCGGCCTGCCTCAAAACTATCTGATCCACAAACAGTTTCCCCGTCTTTAGCAACCGCCAGCAATACCACAATCGTGCTTTCCAAGTTAAGGGAGGTCGATGGCCTCGATAAAACATTGCCAGACTGATTATTCCATCCTCATCAAAGTCACTTTCAATAACAATCATTTCGTCGTTACATGCGCACATAACACAATCAATCATTGATCACCCCCCTTTAAGTTCTTTAAAGAACTGCTCTTCAGAACCGAAAGGACCCACAATATTTCGACCCGCCTCAATATCTTCGATTACCTGCTGAGTTTTAATATTCAAGGAGATTGTTTCAACGGTTACATCCTTTACTGTATTTACAGTCTCCCCGCTAGATTTTAGTATTTCGATTTCGCGCCGCGCCGCCCGCAGCTTCGCCTTCAGCCGGGCGCGTTCCTCTAAATCCTTCCTGGCTCTCCTAGCATTCAGTCGTGCTACAGTACGCCAGGCTTGCGCTTCTTTAAGGATGGCGCGGCCGCGCTTCCTCTCGATACATGCACAGTCTTTCCAGTACATCGCATCGGCTATCAATCCTTCGGTAATACTCATCATCCCTCCTCAGCGCCCAAAGCATATCCTGTCAATGTTTTTACCAAAAACAACTCGTGTATCTTTTCTAGTCGAATCTGTCTGTCGATAGAATAAATAGGCCATCAGATAAATCCATGCCGAATGTGTGTAATCCATTCTTCCTATCCCCCCATATTCCACATTAAAGGTGTAGCCAAAATCATTTCCGGCTTATCGTCAAAAGCAAAATGGGAATGGCAATCAAGGTGTACTAGATCCCCAATAACCACGGGCCGGGGCGCGACGTGGTATATTTTTACCAGCCGCCGAATCCTCGCCCGTAGCGGGTGCCATTTCTTTAATCCACTTGCTAAGTACATCTCTCGTGTTTGCCAGGGCGCTACTTGTACTCGATACCCTAGGGCCCGGTTGTACATGAGTAGCCATGAGGTCAATCCGTATCTGAGTCCATCCGTTATCTCTTTCCCATGGGGAGAGGCATCGACTATCGTAATAGGTCGGTTATTTATTAGCTCTATGACAGCTCCCCACGGCATCGAGTCCAGCCGGAAATATCCCATCTTGCAGTTGTGTCCATGAGTAGACATGAAGTTGCAAACATCATCATGAGGATAGGCTAGTCCGTTACTGATGTTAGCAAAGCGTTTCATCTGTCTCTCACCATGTATAGCCACTCAAACTCAATCATGGGGATGTTGAGGTATAACCAGCACCCTATCGGTTGCCATGTGTCCTCACCTATCAACTCAGTCAACCATTCAAAGCAGATACCAATACGCCAGTCCCAAGGTTTAAAGTGTATCTTTGGTTTCATGTTCCCTCCTCGCCTTCCGTTTGGCTAACCATCGCTCCCGCTGCCGGGCTCTCTTGGCTTTGTTCTTTTCGCGCCGGCCCTCAAACTTATACCGCTTGCACTTGTCCATGTTCTTATGGTGCTTACGGGTCCCGCCCTTACCTTGCTTCTGTTGTGCTGGCATTCATTCCTCCTCATACGCTGTACAAGTAGGCCCATTCTCATCCTGTTGCCATTCCTGGGGATAATCAGGATTGTCTATTCCCAACCACAGCGTTCGGTTGTAAATCTCGCAGCTCACCCCGTCATCTCCACCCTTTTTGCAGGCACAACAAAACTCGTTGTTAAACCACAATCCTTCACTGCCATTACTAGGACGATATAGTTTCATCTACCCCTCCCTCAGTTCAGCCGCCCGCCTTGTTCTCAAAGCGTACATAGGACGGCAAAAATATTATCTCGACTTTATCGGTCGGGCCGTTGCGTTGTTTCACCACGTTGATTGTCGTAGTCTGATCCTCCCCCGCCCTCTCTCGATGCATCAACATGATAAGGTCGGCGTCCTCCTCGACCTCTCCCGATTGTCTTAATGTGTCCAATGTCGGTATGTTCTTTTCTGCGTCTCGATTCAACTGCGAAAGTAGGACAATGGGTATATGTAGCTCCCGTGCTAACTGTTTAAGGCTCTTGCTAATATCTCCCACCCGTTCGGCGCGAGGAATGCGAATATCGGGATGTCGGATGAGTGTCAGATAGTCAATAAAGATAATCTGAACACCGCGCCGCCGCATCGCCCGCGCCTTGCATCGCAGGTCCGTCAACTTAATATTCGGCGTGTCGTCTATCAGCATGTTGACCTGATACAGCTTGGAACATGCATTGTTCAGCCGCCCAAAGGAGTCCCGATTCAACCGACCGCTTCGAATATTCTCCAGGCACAAACGCGATTCAGCCGATATCAACCGTTCGGTGATATCTTCCCCGCTCATCTCGCATGAAAAGAAACCTACAACGATACCCTTGTCGATCATGTTGTTGGCCATCGACAGAGCAAGAGAGGTCTTCCCGATAGACGGCCGCGCACCAATAACATTCAAGGTTCCAGGAAAAAAGCCGCGTGTTATATGGTCCAGCAATCCGTATCCGCTTAAGATCCCCCGCGATTCCCCCTCGTTCATCGCCGTTTCAATCTTCTCCAGCGTGGGCGCTATCAGATCCCGCAGCTTCTTGATGTCATGAATATCCCCTTCCGAAAGTTCGGTTAGCCTCTGCTCAATCAACTCCAATACCGTATCGGGGTCTCGACCGCACACGGCGTCAGCCAATTCGAGCGACAAACTCTTTAGCTGCCGCATCTTCGAAACACGTTTTATCTCATCAGCATAATGTTCAACGTTCGTCGGTGGATATTCTTTCAGCCGTACTACCTGGTCCGGCCCAACAGTAGACCCGGCCGCTTTCAGCTCTTCGAGTATTAAATCATCTGTCGGTCTCATCCCCCGTTCAATCAGGGTTTGAATCGCAGCGAAAAGCGCGGCGCATCGCGGATCTGAAAAGTCATCAGCGGCCAACCGGATGGCGTCATATGCGACGGGCGAGTATTTCAGAATGCCCAACAAATGCAGTTCGTGCTCAAGCGCCATCGTCTATACTCCAGCCACAAGCAGGACAACTATTGCCAACAAGTGGTTCTGTGCATCGCGGACAGGGTTTTCGCGGAGGCGCTTCGGGCGGCGGTTTCGGTAGGTAGTCAACCCATCGGCGGTCGAGGCCAAGAAAGGTTGACGGGTGCAAAATGTATTTGGGATTCGATAGGTCGGCTTGTGCTTTGTAGCCGTCTCGTGCCCGCGTCAACTCATCAGCCGATATGCCCTCGTTCATTCGCGCCTTCCAGGCTTTCAGCGCGGCGGCCTTCGCTATCTTTCGGGGATATTCTGCATACCAAGATTCAAACGCACTAGTATTTACTTTGTTTTCCTTTCCTTTCCTTTCCTTTAATGCTACAAGTTTGCTTGGCAATTGCTTAGCAATTGCTTGGCTTTTGCTATCACCGCCGCGCTTCCCAGCATTTCTTCTTTTCTGGCATATCTCTTCACACCTTTCCATGCGCCGTAAAAGCGACTCAGACCAAAAGCTATCTTCATCCTCTACAAACAATTCGAATTCATGGATACAATCATTGATAAACTGTTCGGCGGCCGGATACTGCAATTCGAATGCAAGTAAAGACATCTTTCTTTTGGGATATTTATAACCGTCGATGTCTCGAAGAATTTCGACTACGGCCCAAAAAAGGCCGTATCCTTCCCAGCCATATTTTGAACGCAAATGTAAAATATTGTGATCATGACGAGAATTAGAATCATGGCTAAAATAATAGGCGTATTTCACTTCCACCGTCCTACTATTTCAGCCAACGGGCCTTTTCTGATTTCGCCACTTGTCATGTGAATAATAGGCCAAAACTGATAAGCACCATCGGGTATCTCGGCGGGCTCTTCGGGCAAAACCCCGTGATATAACTCGTGGCAAGATTTACATAAAACAATCAAGTCTTCGGGTTGTTCATCCCACAGATTGGCGTAATTGTTATGATGAACATTTAGTTCCGAATCGTGCTTGCATACTTGACACTTATTCCCGGCCCGTTTCAACACCTGGTGGCGCATTCGTTGCCAATGGATAGTTTTTAGATACTCTTTATAATCCAATACTGTTCCCCTCCCAGGAAACCCCTTACAGGTTTTTCATCGCTATCTTGTTTAATACATCCCGAAATCATTTGGGTAGCTTCATCTTGGCCGCCTCCAGTTTTTTGGAATCAATACATGTAACTATTGGGTTTTTACTTATCGTTTCTTTGGCTAACGTTTCAGCCAAACCCGGGCCAAACCGTGACATATCGATTTTCATAAACTGCTCATACCCGATTCGCGAAAGCAGGGCTTGTTTGTAGTAGTTCTCCGGCTGCAGCATCCCGTCATTCTGAAGAGCAATATGTTTCATCTGGTATTTGGCATACACGAATAGCTTTTCTATCTCGATAGCGATATCCACCGGATAGTTCGGCGTGATATCCTCCAGGGGGGTGAGAGGTTGAGGAATCAGTGGAGTGAACTTTAACCGCAGGATAATCGGCCGCACCCGAAAGTGTAGGCGCCGGTCAAGTTCATACAGCTTGGAAACGAAATACTCGAACTCCTTCATACCCTCCCATGGGTAGCCAAAGATGACAAAATATTTAAACAGCACGAACCCAGCCTGCGCCATCTCTACGGTATCGCGGATTACCTCATCCCAGGTAATGTGTTTGTTTACGATACGGCGCCCCTCATCGGTAAAGGAGTCCAACCCAAACCGGAATAGAAAGTTCTTCTTGTGTTTCAGCGTCAGTTTTTTTAAGGTGTCGAACCGCATTGAACCGAAGTTCATCTGCAGGCCCCGTTCGATGATTCTGTCGTGCACTTGGTTATAGTGTGAGTAGGAAGCGTCATCAGGACCGAATACATTTACCCGGTTGCATATCGACGTATCAAGTGAATCTATTTTATCGATGGCGTTCTCTGCCGAGATTTCCCGGTATGGGTTCGTCCATCCCAACTCGCAGTAGTAGCATTTCGAACGGCACCCCCGCGCCATTTCGATGTACCAGGTATCGGCGTGTCCCTCAGCACTCGATTGATTGAGGTAAACCGGGTTTCTTTCGATGTCTTCTACATAATGTTTGTGTACGGCGCATGTCCCAATCTTTTCCACCGTAGCCATATTGGGGTGGTCGTGAATCAGGCGGCGAAATGCTTGCTTTGATTCCGCAGCCTGAGCCAACTCGATAATCCCGACGATTTCGGTTTCCGCTTCACCGATGAATACCGCGTCACAATATTTCAAGTGCGGCCACGGGTTGTTCATCGTATGGCCGCCGCCGATAATAATGTTGCGTTCCAAAAACTCGTCCGGCAGCTCTTCCATGTACGGCAAGTCTTTGACGTGGTGAATGGATAGGAGAATGATGGCATCCCGAATCCGGGGGAGTTTCGCAAACGGCAAGTATTGCGCATTGCTAGCTTGCTCGATAAAATAACACCCCACCGATTTTGTGTTTGTGATATGGGTCGGCTCGCTCAAGTAGACCGGCCTACTCAATCCTTACTCTCCTCATTTTAAGAGCCAGAATAGAATGTATTTGTTGCGAGTACCGCATCAGATTAAATAAATCTTTCTGTTCTCATCTTCCGCGATAGGAAGGAAGCGGCCGAGGTCGTTAATCAACCGTCCAACCGTAGAACGACTGACTCCCATTTTGCGCGCCAAATCGACACGACGAAAGTGTTTACCCGATAAAAGAAGTTGCTCAATGTATTTGGCCCGTTCCCATTTCGTATCGAACTTGTTGGCAACAGAATCGGTGCGACGAGAAGTTACACGGTATCCAAATTCGTTCGAGTAATGTGTTTCCCCTAGCATGGTATTGCGATCTCCGTAAAGTTTTGGGGATGCCCAATTATTTGGTCGAGCTTTTGATAGTATGCCAAACTTGCTTCTTCTTCTGTATCGTAACGCCCGATCGTTTTTCGTCGATCCCCTATCCGGATTTGAGCTGTCCATTTCTTTTTTCCCATATCGAAATAACATCCGGCCTTACGACCATTACGATGAATTTTGCGATTGAGGCAATCTTCACGTTTTTTTATATTTCGCAAATTCACGATTCTGTTATCTGTTTTTATGCCATCAATATGATCAATCACCCCGACAGGAATGTAGCCATATATATACAACCACGCGAGCTTATGCAAATAATAAGTCTTCTTATCAATTTGAACTCGGATATACCCATTTCCGTTTGTTCCAACTGTCTTACCATATCGTTTGGCCCCCCTTCGCCATGCAAACGCACCAGTCAAAGGGTTGTAATCAAGCAACTCTTGTATTCGCTTTTGTGTAACCATCTTCATTACCTCGATCAGCACGGAATCGCAATTTCTGTATAATTTTCACTATGCCAGTAGGGGGGCCAGCCGCCGCCGAACGATTTCCGATATCCCACCGCACTTTCCAGGTACGGACCGACTGGCATGGTCTTCATCAATACCCGCTTTCCTTCCGGAGTGTCGGCGAACAGCGACCAGTCCTCCGGTTGCTCTTCGTACTCCCAGCGATAGATGATTCCGTAGCCGATATTTCGATGTGCCCCCAAGCTGTGGATCTTTTTCAACAGCTTGTTGATCTCGGCCCGGTCCCCCCTGATGAACCACGATATTGATTCTACCAGCCGGACCCGTAGTGGAGCATGGCGCATCTTATACGGCCCGCTTGCCACCAGTAGTTTTTTCCGCTGGGCCGGATCTACCAACAAAGACATGTTCAGATCCAGCCGCTTGTTCTGGTACTCCTTCCACTCGGCCAACACGGGGCCAAGGATTGGATCTGAGCATCGATAGACTGGCCGGCCCATCGCATCGTACCGTGATACGGGGATCGGCGGCCGTTGGATCTCGGAGAGTGGCACGGCGCGGGTGAGTTTCTTAGAGTGGAGATATCCCAACCGATGAGCCAGCTCATATTCCAAGATCGCATCCAGGGCAGGCGCCTCCCCCGCTAGGGGGGAGGCTAACATTGCCGTCACCTTCCAGTTGTTTATCATTTCTTCCTCCCGGCCCGCACGGAGAAAGCGTCGTTAAGCCAGTCCACCGCCTGTTCCCGGACTGCATCTACATGCGCTATGTAGGCAGCAGTCAACTCCGCAGGGCTACACCCATCCGGCAACAGGAGTGATACGGCAAGTTTTCCATGTCCGATTCGGGACTGACCGCCGAGGGTCGCGCCCTTGGCATCCCACCGTTCGATGCAATGGAGGAGAGCCCCCATCTCCAGGGGAGATACGTTCTCCAAGACAAACCCATGGTGGAACAGCGAACCGGTCAGTACGGTCTGACCGGCATAGATCATGAGGTTACTCTTTTCCCCGGGAACGTCGTCCACGAACCCGTCAGCCGCCGGCACCGGGACGATCCCACGCTCCTCGACACGCAGGAAGAAATCTCGCCGCCGCGCGTCTCCTCTTGTGTACTGGTATTGGCCGACAAACTCAGCGGCTGGCCGCAGCGCCGCCTCCGGCAGGCTGCCCGGCAAGATCTGGGAAAGCGCAGTGCGGTTCTCCTCGCACACCAGAGTCCCGCGCATCACATCACAAGATCCCGCAATAATCTGATTGGGTAGCGTGCCACCGAGTAATCGCAACAAGGGGAATAGCTGCTGCATGTTGGCGATCCGGCGCATATCCTCCGTGGTAGAGCTCTCGGTGAGAGCTCCGCCGTTGAAAAGGAAATTGAGTTGATCAATTGAAAGTTTACCGGCCAGGTTGTAGCGGCCAATCAGATACATGGCCCCGGGCTCCCGGATCATTCGGTGACGAATGGCATTCCCCGAAATCACCGGTACTTCTCGGAGTCCGTGTGGCGTCATCACTTTTTCGCGGTTGATGATGGACTCGTTCCCCGCGACTCCCATCATGTGGGTCATCGGTGATAGGGTCTCAGAGAGACAATGGACAATGTAGGAGCGGATGTTGTCGTTGCTCATAACGCCTCCAACACTTTGTCCCGGTAACTGATCCATCGGGCGCGGGCCTTCACCAAGATCAGGTAATGGCGGCTCTCCACAAGACGCAAAAACTGCGTCCGCCATTCGGCCGGCTGACTCTCCAGTTGCGCCAACAGTTCCGCCAGCGGCGCGGAGCTAGCCACCTTACCCGGGTCCGACTTGATGTGCGCCAGGCAGCAGTTGACGAATGTATCAAAGTCGCCCCCCGCTTTTGTCACTGCGACCACCAGGCCGGTACCGATGCGGTCCCAAATCTTGAGCCGGTCCAAATCCCCACCAAATAGGCTCGCCAAAATCGAGACAAACCTAACCGCCGCCTGTAGGATCTGAGCCAGATCCTCCGGCGGAATCGTCCTTGTCGGGTCCGCATACCCGGCCAGTTTCTGCCGGAACTCCTCCGGCGATAAGACTGGAATACTCATCCTGACACTCCCTCCTGCTTGGACAAAGCCAAGCTGCCAGCCGAGATATCGGCTGTGTTTGAATTTCCCACCACTCCACGAGCGGTGACACGTCGCCCCAATATTTCTCACAGGCAATCGCCTGACTGATAGACTGCGGTTCCGATAGCGTCGGCTTCCCTATTGCGGCCGCGGCCCGCTTCGCTATTTTTAATCGCGTACGCAACAAGTCGGGTTCAACTTGGATAACGGAATCTTCTAACATCAACGGATAGCTTCCCCGAGAGAGTGCGACGGGCGCGCGGAAGATAAGTTGCTTTTGTCCGCTGTCGGCTAGTACGATAACAAATGGCGGCGCCGGCGGTTCCAGGCAGACGGCGCGCAAATAGGATAGATGCGCTTTCGTCGCGGCAACTTTCTTTTCGGCAGTGATAACCCAGGAGTACATGCGCGGCTGCATACCCCGGTCGTTCTCCCGGCGCTTCACCGATCCGTCGATCATCTCTAGCAGGTCCGGCCCCGCGCCAAGAGACAATACGCATCCCTCACATACATAGGGAGAAGCAGGGAAGCGAACGATGTCACGGTTGGTGAATGTTTCCTTGACGAAATCGTTTACCTTGTGTGTCTCATCGCAATCGGTCCCGCAGTAGTAGCAGACGTGAGGTCCCGGCCGATGGGCCGGCCCCGCAAATAGAAATGAAGCTGTCATAAATCTACCCCCCGCACCCGCACCCGCATCCCTCGTATCCAATAGGCGAGCATCCACCCCACGGCCGCCAACCCTATTACGCAGGTCCCTGCAAGCAACCACCACGTGAGCCGCGCCACCCGCTGGTACTCGACCCACATCACCAGGATGTCCTCCGCCTGGTCCTCGGCCACCCGCTGCCACAGCCGCGCCTCGGCCTCGGCCACCCGCAGGTCGATCGCGTCCATGCCCGCCTGCTGGATAGCGCCAAGCACGATAACTGCCGGTGTCGTCCCGAAGTCCCACTTCACTGTCTCCCCGGTGCGCGGCTCGTAGTAGCCGCTGGCTCCCTCCTGGGCCGCAAGGGTCAGAGGGAGGAGGAGTAAGAACAGCAACACTACACGCATCCACGTAATCCCCTTTCCACTCGGCCACTGCCTCATGTCTTCACAAACTGCTGTTCAGCCAAACGTTCTTTATAGAATTCCGGTAGACCACGTATGACACCACGTAAAATCTCGGCCCGCGCCCAGTTATATAAATGCTCTTGTATCTCAGTCG
>Ga0265297_10007538_pt1 | contig 15009 bp, 12 predicted proteins | sample Munlanlwell13791_FD_192502 | JGI IMG/M metagenome (GOLD analysis project Ga0265297, IMG submission 192502) | Leachate microbial communities from a municipal landfill in Southern Ontario, Canada - Leachate well 137-91 | ecosystem: Engineered > Solid waste > Landfill > Unclassified | place... | reverse complement strand
AAGTAAAACCTTGTTCGCTACTTTTAAGAAAAGGTTTCATAAAGTTTTGTTTAGAATATTTTAAAAATAACACAGAGTTATTATTTGAAATCATGTTTTTATAATAACACATTATTTTAAAATTTGCTTGATTTTTGGCTGTATTTTTGCTATTAAATAATAGTACTACTATGTCCCCGTAGCTCAATAGGACAGAGCGACGGACTTCTAATCCGTAGGTTGTACGTTCGATTCGTGCCGGGGACACACATATGAACAAATCTCAAGCGATTGAGATTTGATTTTTAGAAAAAGCATGGTGGCTATAGTGTAATGGCAACACAGGACCCTGTGAAGGTCTTATTACGGGTTCAAATCCCGTTAGTCACCCATTAATAACGAAATACCCTACTCAGGGTATTTTTGTTATTAACTGAAGTGGCTATGGGATTTGAAGCCGGAGTTAATCATTATGAGCGAAGCGAATGATTAACGAGGCAGGTCCGAAGAAATCTTGCAAAGCAAGATTTACTGAGGACAAATCCCGTTAGTCACCCTTTAATAAAAACTTCCCTTTTTTGATGGGAAGTGTTTTTATTAAACCTCGCTAATAACATCAAAACCTTTAAAGCTTCCAACAACTGAATATCCGATAACTTTAGTTTTTTTTGGCGATAATACTTTTATTTTTTTTGCAATTTCATTGAGCGTGGCTCCTGAGCCAGCTGCGTCATCAATAATCAGAACATTTGAATCAATTTTCTGACTAGGATCAACTGCTATTGTTTGCTTTGCATTAATTACCCTATCTTCTAGTCTCCTTAAGGTTTTTTGGGCAATTCTGGTAGATCCGATAACTTTCATGGCAACTAGTTCGTTAATTTTTAAATTTAAATTCTTTTTAAGAACATCTAAAAACTGTATTTTTCTATCTACGGTTGGAGGAACAAAACAAACTAATCCGATATTATATTTGATAATAATATTTTCTATTCCCGGTTTTATTAATTTTGAAATTTCAGTAATCAATTTTTTGTTTTGAGAAGTTTTTCCTAAATAAACTAATTGTCCAAGTTTAGTTTTTCCAAAATGGTCAAAGGAGTAAAAATCACTAAAGAAAACTTCATCCAATTGTAATCCTTTGCCTCCTGATAGAATTATTTTTTTAGCAGAAATAAGACCATCCTTCTTAAATTTATTCATCTCTTTATATTTTTTGATAAATAAATCTTTTTCTTTACTAAAATCAAAACTATTTTTTTGACACCAAATTTGGAAACCATGAACTCCCCTTGTTATCTCTCCGCTTGGAGAAACGTAAATATAATTTTGCTCAATGAAATAATCATCTTCGCTACTAATTCCTTTATCAACCTCCTGTACCTCATTGATAGTATAAAAGACCTTTGGAGTTGTTCCAATCTTTTTTATTAACTGATTGTCAATCAATACTGATAAATGCTTATATAAGGTTTTTGTGGAAATATTAAGAACTTTAACAAGCTGGACCGACCTTACTGGTCCATACAACTTGATTGCTTCTAATACTTCTCTTGCTTCTTTTGAAATGCTTTTCATATTTCTATTATAAGGGGTGAATATTCACCCGTCAATATTAACCCCGACCTACTACTAAATAATAAAAGTTTAAATATCTACTTTTTATTCCCTTCCACGATAATATATAGCCTATTTAGCTCATTGATCCATTGGCTTGATTTTATCAAGACCGGAAGTATGACTGACACTGAGGCGGGTTCTTTTAAAATTTTAGCGGGAATTTACAAAAAGAAAAATCACAAAAGCTTTTTATCCGCATATAATAACATCCCCTATTGGGGGATGTTTTATTAAAAAATAACATAAATTTTTATATCCGTATTTTTTAAAAAACTACAAAATGAATTTTATATAAAACAAACTAACAGTTAAGAAAACTATATTGGCGAAAAGAAAGAAGCAATAACTATTTCCAGAAAATATAAAATCTTTTAGTAAAAAACCTAAAAAGATAATAAGAATTATTATGCCGAGTATTAAAAGAGATATTTTAAATTTTCTTATGGTCTTTTTTTTACTTAATATCGTTTTTTTTAGTTTTTCGTAATCGTCTTCAATTTCTTCACTTGCGGGCAATGACTTTTTTATAAATTCTTTAAACTTATTTAAAAAGTTAAAATCTTCCATTAGACGAAAATATTCTATTCTTGAGACGATGACATTATCAACTATTTTATCAAAATATTTTTTTTTGATTCTCTCTATTTTTCTATTAAAAATTATGAGTTTTACTATTCCCCATATAGTAAATAAGCTAATAATAAAAACCAAAACCTGAAAAGCGATTCCTAATAAAAATAACCAAGAATTATCAAAATTCATTTGAATTTTAAGTTATTAAAAAGCACCTCAAAAGAGGTGCTTATTATAAGCATATAAACTATTTATTATGATTACTTTTAATTTCATCATTAGTTTAATATTATCTTTTTTCTTTAATTTTTTCAACAAAAAAGATGCGATAAAATATTTTTAAGAATATTCTAAATATTATGTATTAAATATTGTTTTTAAGAAAAAACTAGACTCATTCTTTTATTCAGCTTTTTTATAGCTGAGTGTATTCCCTCTCGCTAAGTAGCTTATAGAAAGTTTATCGCCAGTCAACTCTAGTATCTTGTATTCCATCTTTCCGTCAATATCATTAACAGAAATATTTTCGCCATTAATGGCGTACGTACTCTCTGCTACTTTGTTTCCTTGATAATATTCAATTTTTTTATCTTTCGTAAATTCTACTATGGAATTAGAATCATCGGTTGACACCCATTTTCCTAACAATAGATTTGAATTTATTTCTTCTTGTTGAGTTTTTGGATTGATATCTATTGTTTCTACAATTCTATCAAATGTGGTTAGCCATTCTGAAACAATTCCTAATTCGCCTTGCTTAGCTTTATTGTAAAATTCTTTTTGTTTGTCAAAGTCCCATATAAGATTATTGCCGCAATTAGCTTTGTCGTTTTTGAAATATTGTGGATACTTCTGGATCACTTTTTCTTTTGGGAGCGACAGTGTGACAACTACCTGGTAGCCGTTGTTGAAGAAATATGCCTTCCTTTCAAATAAGACACTGCATACTTCAAATCTTGAAAAAACAATAAAGTCCTGAGCATTAACTCCATCAATTGATATTATTTTTTTTGAATCTACGAAAGGAAAATCAACACCTTCTCCATATTTACCACTACTTAGAGATTGTAAATTCTTATTCGCAGTTTCTTTATCGTATCCTAGTGTTCCCTCTAACGTTTCTATTTTTTGACTTTCAATCTTTAAGGATAATCCCTCTTGATTGTCTCCCCAGATTACATTTTGGGGATACTTAATTGTAAATCCGCTATCATCTTTATAAAACATCCAAAGGTCTGTTTCATCTTCAATCGCTTTCGCTCGCCCACTATTATTAAAATCTTCTTCTGCCTGATTATTAGAGTTTTCTTGGTTTTGCAATTGATTAACCGGTTGGCTGAAAAAATCATTTCTGTTTTGATATAAAACAATGCCCACACCAACAAATGCTAAAATAATGCCGATTAATAATATGTTATTTTGGTTCATTTATTTCGGTTTTAATATTAATATTGACTTAGTAAATCGTCAGCTTTAATTTTACTTTTACTATTATAAATTATTAGAATTATGTTGAGAATCAGCAGAGTTATAAAGCCAGCAAATCCCGTTGAGCCAACCGTTAAATCATTTCCTCCAACAATCCATACAAGCGGAATAGCAGCCGAAGCGTTTAGTGTTCCGTGCATTACTGCCGCAGTAAATACTGATTTTGTACGAACAGTAAAATAGATTAATGCGGGGGTCAGTAATATACACCAAATAATCATCATTAATACTCCGATTTCTGGATGGCTAGGATAATTATGTCCCTGAATAATTAGTGGTGCATGCCAAATTCCCCAGATGAAACCGATAATAAGACTTGATCTGAGCCATCCAAATTTTTTCAACTCTTTCAGTAGAAATCCCCGCCATAAATATTCTTCCCCGAAGGCGGCAATAGCATTAATGGTAATACCAGCTATTAGCGATTGGATTATAAAGATTAAAGGCATGAAAGGTCCTATTGCAGATATCTGAGATTTCATTTCAGAAATCTTTTCTGCGGAAAATAGTGTTGAATACTGAGAAATAAATCCTTCCATTTCTGATGAAAAAGTTACACCAGGAATAAGTAATGAAATTGGAATAGTGCCAAAGGCTAGTACTATTGCCCAAAACCATGCAATAAAAAATATCCTCCCTTTTGGACGTGCTATTCCCCATTGATTTAATTTTTCTTTCCAAATAAATTTTGAAAGAATGAAAACCGACAAGGCGGGCATGAACATAAAAGCGATTGCTAAAAATAAGCCATTGCTACCGAGATAGTCCATACCAGATAATTTTGCTATTCCAACTAGCCCCCATGAAAGACAAAAAACTAATAATAAAACTTGGTAAATTTTTTTTGACATATTTTTATTTTTTTCTTTCTTTTTTCTTTTTTTCTGCTGCTCTAATTTGTTCTTCGGTCATCCCAAAATGATGACCTATTTCATGCCAAACTGTATCTTTGACAATTTCTTTTATTTTTTCTTCTACTTTAGATACAGATTCAATCTGATTTTTAAAAATAGTAATCTTGTCGGGAATCACTTGCCCATATGCTACCCTCTTGGTCTTAGGTATTCCTTCATACAATCCAAATAAAACCTGATCTTTTCTCATTTTTATTTTCTTGATTTGTTCAACTGTAGGATTATTTTCAACCACAATAACAATATTATTCATTTTATTTAAAAACTCTTGTGGAATCATTTTAATCCCCTCTTCAACTATTTTTTCAAAAGATTTTTTATCCATCTTTAAATCTTAATGTAATAAAAATAAAATAAGATAATCAAACAAATAAAGATTCTTTAAATTTGAATTGCTTAAAAACTTAACGAAAAAATTAATCCGTTTTTAATTTATGTTTTTAATACAGATGAGCTTATTTTTCTTTTGACTATTTTTACTTTAGATCTACTAGATTAATTATTAATTTCGTTGCCGTTTGTAATCGTTGGTTCTGTTGTTGAATATTTACGCGAATAAAAATTATCATAATAAAGATCAATTGTTTCTGCACTCGCAGTTCTTAGACATATAGCCGGCTTCCTCACAGTTGCCAAATTAGCTGAACCTGTAAAAACTAAGGAACCATTTCTATAGAATTTTATATTATCCGTTGCTGAACCATCTGTCCATTCTGAAATGAGGGCATCGGATGGACTATTAGGATTAAATCCATTCATTACTCCTCCCCAGTATCCATATGTCACATAGTAATTATCATATCCAAAATAAAAATGCATCCATGGGGGGGTTCTTCCTGCTCTAGACGTATATGACATCTTAACAGATGAAACAGTTGCGAATGGAATTTCATTTTGAGATATAAGTCCAGCTCCACGATCACTAGCTGATGGTTGAGAAGCATGATATCCTCCGTTTTCTATGCCGTGAACTTGCATCCACCCGTTAACGGGGGTTCCGCAATATCTCTCTGTCCATTTAGTGCCAACTGTATTCGTTGAGAAATCATCAAAAAGAAGAAAAGTATCATTGCCATTTGAGGTTGTGGAAGCAGAAGCATTTCCATAAAAAGCATAAATCAATTCATTATTATTCCCATCTGGGATTAATGGTAATTTTACCCAAGCTTGAGCGTTTGGAGAACTGCATGTTTCTATCCAATATGGTAATTGAGTTTCTTGATTATTTGCAGTAAATCTGAGGTCACCGCAATCACTTTTTAATGATGAGTAAGGAATGGTTACACGAACTTGATACTCAGTTAAAGCTGAGCCTGAAGTATTGTTTATATTCACTGGCATCTTTTTGGTCCATCCAGACATAGCATCTCCCGCAGATGAATACTTATTTGTTATTGATTTGTAAGAGTAAATATTAGAATCAGACATAATAGCCGACACAACAAAATTAACTCCGTCGGATGATACATAAGAATAATATCCCCCTTGAGGATCCTTGCTGTTTACTAAACTGCCGATAGTATTATTAACCTCTTCTGAGCAATCAAGTCCGATGCTGCAACTATCAATTGGGTATCCCCCTGTTGAGGTATCGTGTATTAAAAATGCTTGCACTAATTGATGAATGTCTGCCTTCCTTTTAGCATCGTTTGCACTGTTAATTGCACCTGTCATTGAAATAATTAGAATACCAAAAAGAATGCCAATAATAGCAATAACAATTAATAGCTCTATTAGTGTGAATGATTTTTTTGAATTATACATATTAATATTAACTAAATAATATCATAAAGCTTTATTTATTAGAAGAATGAGGGATGCGTCATATGTAATATTGACAAAATTGTTTATTATGTTTATATTATAAAATATATAGACCAATCGGTCAAAACATGTTCTACTATTGACATATTTATACTATTATGTTATAGTATAGGCACAATGGATTGGAAACTGTTAGACCAAGTTCTTGCACAAGGATGCAAATCTGATCGCTCCTCCTATGGAAGAGTGCAAGAAAAACCAGACAATTTTTTTGGATGCGAGCCACCGAGATGCTCGTACAATGATCATGGGGTTGGATTAATGTTTTACTAACCCCCACTATTTTAAAAACCTGGCGGACGCAACGTCCGTTTTTTGATTAATTCTTTGGGATTAGTCCGCCTTCGCTTTTCTTAAGCATGGCTTCGGCGGATAAATCCGTTTTTTTAGTACTTGAATCAATCTGTCAATATTCTACAATAGAAAGAAATGCCGAAAAAACTCTCAGACTATATCAATCCCCTATTTTCTCTTCTAATATCTTTACCTAAGGGAAAAATAATAAGCTACTCTATTGCCGCAAAAAGTATTGGACTTGATAATCCTAGAAATATCGGATGGATATTAAAACAAAATAAAAATCCTGACACTATTCCTTGTTTTAAAGTGGTTCTGTCTAACGGAAAACTTGCGAAAGGATATAAATTTGGCGGACAAAAGGAACAACAAAAACGTCTAAAGAGAGAAGGAATATTTTTTGATGAGAATGGAAGGATATTAAATTTTGAACAATGCAAATATTAGGGATTAGTAACTCGTGACTAGTAAGCTTCAGGGATTAGTAACCATCCTACGCTTTCTCCTACGCTTTTTTGAGCTACGGCAGACAAGAAAGCTTCGGAATGACACAGCTAGGACTTTGGTAGTTTTCTTACAGAAAACTTAAAAGAGTCTTATTTAATTTCTTTGAGATTTCCGACTAGGTTCGTATCAACGAATAGCCCCTCCATAGGCGGGTAAGCGAGAATAACAAATAAAAGCCGCCACTCACAGGGAGATAGGTAAAAATAAGATTATTTGCATCTGTTGCAAGCATCTCTTGCGACTCCGGCTGGTACCAAATTACAAGATGGAATCCCTCTAAAATTATCACAACTTATATTCGGATTAGTAGGAACGGCACTGTCACTGCTCGGCATAGTGCCTGCTCCACCACCCGATGAAATTCCCGATGGAGCTCCCGTTGGAGTGCCTCCTGATGGTATTGATTTCATGGCTTTTTCTTTCATTTTTTCTCCGACTCCAGCAAAGCATGCATCAATTTTTGCCCCTATCTCTTTAGTGATGGGCTCTGCTTTGCTTCTTATTTTTTCTAGTCTTTCTTTTCCGATGCTGCCTTCTAGGCACTTTGATACATCCTCCTTGATGTCGCTCGGAAGATTATTTAGTGCTCCTTCCATTTTTTCTAATCCGTTTTTCACTAGGTCTTTTTCTTGCTCTGTTAAGATATCCTTTTCCATTCCGAATTTAACACACTCGTCATGATGACTTGTATCATTGCAATAGGCTTCACATTCTTGCTGACCTTTACATCCCCCTGGTCCAATTCCACCTGCTTTTTGTGCTATTTCGGCTTCTTTTTTGGATATAAATCCCGCCTTCTCTGCAAAGGTGACGCATTCACTCAAATGAGAAATGTCGCTACAATATTTTTCACATTCGTTTTTATTTTTGCATTTTCCAGGAGTAGTTTCATCCTTTATAAATTGAGCTACTCTACGAGCTTCTTTGACTTCATCCAATGTCAAAATTTCTGCTTTTTCGGCAAAATTGAGACATTCGTCTATATTTAAATTATTGGCACAATAAGATTCACACTCATCCTTTGTTTTGCATTTTCCAGGAGTTGATGCCCCATCCTTTAGTATTTTGATTATTTTTTTCGCTTGAACTAATTCCTTTTCTGGAATTACTCCTAAACTCTCTCCAAAGGCAACGCATTGATTAATGTTTTCAATACTACCTTTGCAAAAAGATTCACATTCTTCCCTTGTTTTACATTGACCAGGTGTTTCTCCTTTAGTAATCTTTTCTGCAACTATTTTTGAAGTCTTGATATCTTCTTTTGAGAGTAAGTTATTTTTTTCTGCATAGTTAATACAAACAATCATATTCTTACCTTCATTACAATATTTTTCACATTCTTCCCTATTATTACATTGCCCCAATTCTGCAACAGGATATGTTATGTTTTCTAGATTAGGTTGAGCATGTGCAATATAAAAAGGAAACAAATTAAAACAGAAAAAAATTATCACAACTATATTTTCTTTTTTCATATTTTTATTTTGAAAATGGATTTTTATATCCTCTTACAGGATTGATGTCTACTGTGAAAGGATTTGTCTTTGATATTTGGCTAACTAAACTACTATCTCCACCTTCTTGTATTTGGTTTTCCTTATTTATATCTGAGGTCTGTGGAATATTATTTTTATAGTAATAAATTATTCCCGCTAATAATAAGATGAAAATAAGTACTAATATGACCTTGTTCATATCATTGTTATTAAACTTATAATTTTTTAATTATACCAAACTATTCTAAAGAAATAAAAACGCTTCGTTAACGAAGCGTTTTACTTAATCCTCTTTTCTTTTTTCAGCAAAAGAAAGAATCATACCTCCTATTCCCCACCATAAAGCAAATACAAAAACTATGAATCCCAAGACTGGAATTACAAAGAGGATATATCCTAGCAGAATTCCCAATATAGAAGTAAGTGCAAAATTATTTATTCTATTTTTAAACAATTTTTCGTTTATCAATTTTCCAAACGAAATTCCTGCAAAGAATACTGCCAAAAGAATTATAATAAGCCATATTAAGAAACATATAAATCCTAGATATGCACCGATGTTGCTAATTAAAAGTAATATACCCAAAAGTGGCAAAGCAAAAAATGCTATTGCACCGATACCAACAGAACTCCAAATACTTGAACTCATTTTAGTTGTTAGGTCCTTTAAGTATTTTCCCCCTATGAGGACGATTGCTAGTGTGCTCAAAATTAACGACACCAAAAAACCTAAAGTAGAAATTATTTCTGATTTTATGTCTTTTTTAATTTCATTAGATGGGGTGTATTTATTTACTGAGCCCAAAATTACATTGCTACCGCTTCCCTTGACGTCACCAAAAGCATTGTAGTTTACATTACCCTTAATACTTGAACCAGAATTAACAAAGAGTCCTTTTGCTACATCATTATTTTCTTCAGAATAATAATTTATATTCTGATCAATTTCACCATTTATGGTGAGAACAGAGCTATTAACATCCAAGCTTCCCCTAACTGTTCCATCAATAGTAGTGTCTGATCCAGCAAAAATAAAGTCTCTTCCGATTGTTGAATTTTTTTCTACATAAACTTTTTCTCCAAGTCCCAAAACAGATCTTTCAATTTCTCCTCTTACTCTCATTTCCTGGAAGGCGCATCTAATATTCCCGTTAACATAACCATTTATAACAACTTCTTTTGCAGCACAAATTAGGTCACCAGAAATATTTCCATTTATATAAATTTTTTCTCCAAAGGCGAAAGTGTCTCCTTTTATTTCGTTATCTATTGAAATTATTGATCCAGTTAAAAAAGCATTTCCCTCAATAGGACTTTGGATGCTAACTTTTTCACCATTAGAAAAAGCCATTGCAAATGAAAATGATACTGGTATTAATAAAAACGATACTATTAAGAACAAATATTTTTTAAGCATATTTTTTTATTATAATTAATTACCTCCTATTATAACTGTTTGTATGTTTATCATTTTTTTGTAAGCTTCGCAATTCTTTAGTAAGTAATCATGGCTTCCCTCTCCTACTATTTTCCCTTTTTCAAGAACAATAATTTTATCTGCATCTTTGATTGTTGAAAGTCTGTGAGCAATAATTATGGTTGTTCTTCCTTTAGATGCCTTTTCAATTGAATCTTTTATCATTGCTTCATTTTCAGCATCCAGGCTGGATGTCGCTTCATCAAAAATTAGTATTGTTGGATTCTTTATCAATGCTCGCGCAATACCTACTCTTTGCCTCTCCCCTCCTGATAGTTTAATTCCCTTTTCTCCAACTATGGTATCAACCCCATTTTCAAGTCCTTTCAAGAAGCTACTAATTCTTGCCATTTCTAGCGACTCTTGAAGCTCAACGTCCTCTATTTTTTCGTTTGTTCCAAATACAACATTATAACGCAGAGTATTATCAAACAAAGAGACATCTTGAGGAACAATTCCTATCTTTGATCTATAATTTGTAAGAGATATTTCTTTAAGATCAATTCCATCAATTAGTATTTTTCCTTTTGAAGGATCGTATGCTCTTGTTAATAAATTGATTAGAGTTGATTTTCCAGCTCCACTATGCCCGACTATCGCAACTCTTTCACCTGGATTAATAACAAAGTTAATACCCCTGATTACATGTTTTGTATTTTTTCCTTCACTCATAATAAAATTACCCTCGTCATCAATTTCCTCTCTTGATGAATATTTAAAATATACATTTCTGAATTCAATTTTTCCTTTGATATTGTTAAGAATAATTGGATTTTCTATTTCTTTTATATCCGACTCAATTTCCATTAAAGTAAAATATTTTTTGATTGACTCATATTGTTGGGTAATTCTACGATGAATACTAGTCAAGTATCCTAATCTATCAAAAACTCTAAATGACCATGTAAATAAAACCATCAAAAAACCTGGCGTGTAAGTACCATTATAAACAAAGTATACACCAGCAACTAAAACTATTAATTTAATGGTGTCCGCCATTAGATTTCTTTTTCGGACAGACTTTGCGAAAGCAAGCCAAACTTTTTTACTTAGGGTATTTATAAGATCATAACTGTTATCATATTCTTTGACTATTTTTTTCTCTTTCGCATTCATTTTCACCAAAGATGCATTTCGTAAAAATTCGGATTGTTGCTTATCGGCTTCAACATATAGTTCATGACTTTTTTTGAGATCATTCATTATTTTGAAATTGGTATGAATGCTCATATATATGAACAAACTTATACCAATTAAAACAACCAAGCCGAAAAAAGGAGCAATTATCAGTAAACCTACGATTGTCACTACAAGTTGCAAGGTTATTGGAAAAACTTCATACAATAAATTGTATCCAAAGTTAATGAGGGAGTTTTGCCCTCTATCAATAATACTTTTTTTAATTCCAGAATTTTGCCCTTGGTGTTGTCCAATAGAAAAACCAAAAACTTTTTCCATTGTGTTTTTCGCTATCCTTTTTACAATATCGTGATCAAATTTTTCAACTTCTATTCTTTCTTTATAATATGAAATTACAACATCTCCTAAAATATAAACAACAAAAGCAGAAAGACACAGCATTAAAACTTCGTGTATTTCTTGATGGGCAATAATTCCATCAATAATTTTTCCATATATATATGGACTTAAAAGTCCTAAAACTTCTTGTGAAATTATTAAAGTTATAATAACGATTATTACTCCTAAGAATGGTCTGTAAATTTCTTTTAGTCTTAAAAGAATTTGCCAAAAATTAAGACTAACTATTGTTTTTGTATTATTTTCTTTTTCCAAAGTATTTAAATTTTATTTTTTCTTGATTATAGCAAAAAAGATGAAATGATAAAAATCTAATGAAAAACAGGGCTTTAAGCCCTGCTACAAATTTAGCGACAACAGAAGTAGCATGATTGACCTGTATTGTTTGCACCACAATATGAGAGAATTGTTTCGGATGTATTGTTGCAAGTCCAAGTCCAAGGTCCTGTTCCCGTCACCAGTGAAGGGGTACCAATAGCGCAAAGGTTTGTTGTTGGAGCTGCGGAAAGTATTTTGTCGTGAGATGTTCCACAGACTGGTACTATTGATCTATTAGCATAACAGAATTCGGCACGTCCCCCATCGCAACTTCTGCATACCCAAGCCCAATTAGTTCCATTCCATACTGGCGAAGAGGATGCTCCGCTAGTACAAAGATTTACACTTGGAGCTGTTGAATATATTCCATTTCGTGATGTACCACACAAACCATCAATTGCTTTTGTTGCACTACAACTTGCAGTTGTTCCTCCGTTTGTTCCACTACAAGTCCAAGTCCAAGGTCCTGTTCCCGTCACTAGCGAAGCAGTACCAACAGCGCAAAGATTTGTTGTTGGAGCAGTTGTTCCTTTGGTTCCATTTGATGATCCGCAAGATCCATTCACAGGAGTAGGGTTTCTACTTGCCGAACAAGATGCAGTTGTTCCTCCGTTTGTTCCACTACAAGTCCAACTAACAGAACTTCCTGGATTTGGGAAAGCAGTATTGCTTGATGAACCAATGGCACATTGAGTATCTGGAGCATAGCCAGTTGCGTTGTATGCGTAGGTTTTTCCATTTGCTGTTCCACACTCTCCATTTATTGTAGGAGTACAAGATTGAGTTTGGGTGAATGATGTTGATCCTGAACAAGGGGTGTTGTTGGCAGTAGCAGTTCTGGTTTGAGTATAAGTTGAGACACTACAAGTACTCCATGATCCATAAGAATAAGTACAGGAAGGAGTACAGCTTGTGTTTTCGTTATATGAGGTTGATCCACTACATGGGGTGTTGTTGGCGCTACAGGTTCTGGATTGTGTGTGAGAAGATCCACTACATCCACTCCAAGATCCACAAGAGTAGGTGCAGGATGGAGTACAACCTGCATATTCGTTATATGAGGTTGATCCACTACATGGGGTGTTGTTGGCGCTACAGGTTCTGGATTGTGTGTGAGAAGATCCACTACATCCACTCCAAGATCCGCAAGAGTAGGTACAAGAAGGTGGAGTGTAAGTACAGCTTTGACTTGTGGCGTATGGATTACTGCCGGTACATCCAGATGGAGATGATGAACATGACCTATATTGGATATTACCTGATTGGCATGCTCCCCAACTGCCACAGGACCAAGTGCAAGGATTTGATATATATGCAATACACCAGTCAGATGCTAATCCTCCATTTGATCCTTCGCATTTCCACCAATAGTTTCCATTGAATATTTGAAAGTTTGACACTGGACCAATACTACAAAGTCCGCTAGAACCACTATTTAGCGATCCACTAGAAACAGTTGTTTGATGCTTAGAACCACAAACACCATTAACTAGAATTGCTACACTTTTATAAGCTCTACAATAATTAATCTGTCCAGAACTTTCTTGACATGACCAGGTCCATCCTCCATAAACCCATCCTCCAAGGTTTCCATTGTCGCAGCGCCAATTTGTGACTCCTACTGTACAAACAGAAAGACCCGAAAAACTACCCGAAGAACAAAAACCAGAAGTAGGAGCATTAGAAAAGTAGTCCTCGTTTGCCGATCCACAGGCAGCAAAAACCATAGTCACTGATGAAAATGTAAGAAAAAGACTTATTAAAAAAATTGCTACTTTATTTATATGATTCATACCTTCTCTTTATCTAAGATTTTGCTTTATTTTGTTTTACTTTAAAAACTTAAAAATTAAAAACCTTTATTATTAAACCATACTAAAAATACCAGATTTGTCAATAGCTACACAAAAAACGTTTATAAAAACGCTTTTTGATATATAATTAAGGAATTTTCGCCTTGTCTTTTGTCTTGAGGATTAGCGACAACAGAAGTAGCATGACTGACCTGTATTGTTTGCACCACAATATGTAATTACTGTACCAGAGGCAGTGTTGCAAGTCCAAGTCCAAGGTCCTGTTCCCGTCACCAGTGAAGGGGTACCAATAGCGCAAAGGTTTGTTGTTGGAGCTGCGGAAAGTATTTTGTCGTGAGATGTTCCACAGACTGGTACTATTGATCTATTAGCATAACAGAATTCGGCACGTCCCCCATCGCAACTTCTGCATACCCAAGCCCAATTAGTTCCATTCCATACTGGCGAAGAGGATGCTCCGCTAGTACAAAGATTTACACTTGGAGCTGTTGAATATATTCCATTTCGTGATGTACCACACAAACCATCAATTGCTTTTGTTGCACTACAACTTGCAGTTGTTCCTCCGTTTATTCCACTACAAGTCCAAGTCCAAGGTCCTGTTCCCGTCACCAGTGAAGGGGTACCAATAGCGCAAAGGTTTGTTGTTGGAGCAGTTGTTCCTTTGGTTCCATTTGATGATCCGCAAACCCCATTGATAGTTAAATTAGCACTACAACTTGCAGTTGTTCCTCCGTTTGTTCCGCTACAGGTCCAAGTCCAAGGTCCTGTTCCTGAGACTAACGAAGCAGTACCAACAGCGCAAAGATTTGTTGTTGGAATTAATAGAAAATTTCCGCCATTCGCTGTTCCACAAGATCCATTCACAGGAGTAGGGTTTCTACTTGCCGAACAAGATGCAGATGTTCCTCCGTTTGTTCCGCTACAAGTCCAACTAACTGAACTTCCTGGATTTGGGAAAGCAGTATTGCTTGATGAACCAGTAGCACATTGAGTATCTGGAGCATAGCCAGTTGCGTTGTATGCGTAGGCTTTTCCATTCGCTGTTCCACAAGATCCATTCACAGGAGTAGGGTTTCTACTTGCCGAACAAGATGCAGATGTTCCTCCGTTTGTTCCGCTACAAGTCCAACTAACTGAACTTCCTGGATTTGGGAAAGCAG
>Ga0265297_10007537_pt1 | contig 15010 bp, 15 predicted proteins | sample Munlanlwell13791_FD_192502 | JGI IMG/M metagenome (GOLD analysis project Ga0265297, IMG submission 192502) | Leachate microbial communities from a municipal landfill in Southern Ontario, Canada - Leachate well 137-91 | ecosystem: Engineered > Solid waste > Landfill > Unclassified | place... | reverse complement strand
ATGATAATAAATGAAAATCAAAATAGAAATATCCGGCCGGCATTGCCATCTTTCCTTGAAAGATTTGGAAACGTTATTCGGCAAACGCCATCGGTTAAAACCAATAAGGATCATATCGCAACCAGGGCAATTTGCCAGCAAAGAGACCGTCAGCGTCAGAACAGCCGGCGGCCGGCTTGATAACGTCCGGGTTCTCGGTCCGGTGCGCGGGAAAACCCAGATTGAAATCTCCAGGACAGACGCGACTAAATTAATGATCAATCCCCCCGTTCGCCAATCCGGAGACCTTAAGAATTCCTTGGGGGCGGAACTTATCGGCCCCCGAGGGTCGGTAAAAATCAGAGAAGGGGTAATTATCGCCGAACGCCACGTTCATTGCGACCCCAAAACCGCCAAAAAATTAAAACTAAAAGACGGCCAGCGTGTTTCCATTAAAACCCAGGGCAGCCGTTCGGTGACTTTCAATAATGTTCTTGTCAGGATAAACAAAGATTTTTCATTGGCGTTCCATATCGATACCGATGAAGCCAACGCCGCCACAAGCTTCAATTACGGACAGAAAACCGAATACGGCTTGCTGATAATCAAGCCGAAATAATCAATGACGGTATTCGCGAATCTAAATAAGAAAAAATTAATCCTGTCCGGATTAATTTTCGTTTTTGGAGCCGGCATTATCATTTTTCTCTATCAGTTTTCGGCGCCGCAGCGCAAAGCGGCCGAAGAACGGATAGTGGTTAATTTAGGCACAACCGAAACCGAACTAATCCCCAAACTGAAACAACAGGGGTATATCAGAAACGAATGGGCTTTTAATTTTGCCTTAAAAATAAAAAATTGGCAGGGCAAGATAAAACCGGGAGGATATAAAGTTTCCAAGGAAATGAATGCCTGGAAATTGGCCGAAATCCTGGTTAATCACCCCTACCAGAAATGGGCGGTTATGCCGGAAGGATTGAGAAAAGAAGAAACTGCGGACATTATCCAGGATAAAATCGGCTGGCCTGACAGCGAGAAAGAAAAATTCATCGAGAACAGCCGGGAAGGATATTTGTTTCCGGACACTTACCTTTTCGATATGAACTATAAAAGCGGTGAGGCCATAAAAAATATGGAAAATAATTTCAACGGGAAAACCGCCGGTTTGATTAAAGAAGCCGACGGAAAAAACATCAGAAACGACACTTTAATTGTTCTTGCTTCCTTAATTCAGCGGGAAGCGGCCGGCGAAAAAGAGATGCCGCTGATTGCCAGCGTTATCTGGAACCGGTGGCTTAAAGGAATGCCATTCCAGATAGACGCCACCGTGCAATACGCGCTTGGCAAGCCGGGAAACTGGTGGCCAAAAGTAAAACCGGAAGATTACAAAACTGATTCGCCTTATAACACCTATGCCCATCAGGGCCGGCCGCCGGCGCCGATTTGCAATCCGGGATTGGCGGCGATTGACGCCGTGGTTAATCCGGCAGAAACGGATTATCTTTATTATCTGCACGACAGCGCCGGGCAAATCCATCTTGCCAAAACTTATAAAGAACACTTGGACAATATAGAAAAATACCTGAAATAGGATAAAACTAGACCTGCAGATAGCGGCGGACGGCGATGAAGCTGGAAAAAACGCCCAGGATGATTCCGAAAATAAGCTGATAACCGAGAAGACGCAAAAAGTTTGAAGCAAAATAGGTCTGGAGATTCATGTCGGGAATGAAATTAGCCACATAAGGAGAGGCGTAAGTGATTAAAGGAACAACCACGGCAAAGCTTAAAACGCCGGCTAAAATCCCGTAAAGGACGCCTTCCACTATATAGGGGCCGCGGATGAAATTATTGGAAGCGCCTACCACTCTCATGATGCCAATGGTATCCCGGTTGGAATAAATCGCCAGCCGGATGGTGTTAAAAGCCACCAAAACGGCAATTATGGCGGCAATAATCGAAAGGATTATGCCTCCATTTTTCGCGGTGTCTACGATGCTGATCAGCCGGTCTATCACCACCTGATTCTGGGCATAGCTCACTTTCTCGATTATCGGCGAAAGGGTTTGATTATTGAGATAATCGGCGATGGCGGCGTATTCTTTGGGATTGTTGGCTTTTATATTCAAAGAAGCGAGAAGCGGATTTGTCTCAAGCTCCGAGATGGCCTGGGAAACGGCCGAATTTTCCTGATGACGGGCCTGGAATTCGGCTAAGGCCTGATCCTGGGAAACGTATTCCACTTTTTTAACTTCGTTTAATCCCTCCAGTGATTTTTTAAGATTTAAAATTTCATCTTCGGTGACGTTGCTTTTGAAATAAACGCTGATGTCGATTTTATTCTGGACGGAAGTGATGGCGGTTGTGGCGACGACATTAAAAATTATCAAACTCTGCAAAACGAAAAGAGCCAGGAACATAACCGCGATGGTAGCCGTGCTCAACCATCCGTTTCTCAAAAAATTCTTGAATCCGTATTTAATTATCCGCGAAAGGGCAAGAAACATGCGAAATGATTTTTAAATTAATTAGTAAGAATAAAACGACCGTGTTCTTCGTCCCTGATAACCTTGCCTTTATCCAGGGTAATAACCCGGCGGCTCAAGGTATTGATAATTTCTTTGTTATGGGTAGCCAGGATAACGATGCTGCCCATTTCGTTGATTTTCATCAGGAGTTTTATTATTTCCCAGGTGTTAAACGGGTCAAGGTTGCCCGTCGGTTCATCGGCGACAAGCACTTCGGGCCGGTTAATCATAGCCCGGGCGATGGCCACCCGCTGCTTTTCGCCGCCCGACAATTCGTAGGGAAAACTGTTTATTTTTTCTTTCAATCCCACGAGTTCAAGAATTTCGGGAACGAATTTATTTATTTCTTTCTGGGGCCTGCCTTCCACTTCCAGGGCGAAAGCGATGTTTTCAAAAACCGTTTTTCCGGTCAAAAGCCGGAAATCCTGGAAAATGGTTCCGATCTGCCGGCGATATTGCGGAAGCTGTGAATATTTCAGTTTATTGACCTCAAGGGAATCGAAAAAAATTCTTCCGCCGTTCGGTTTTTCCTCGCCAACGACAAGTTTGACGATGGTTGATTTGCCAGCCCCGGAGCGGCCGACAATGGAAACGAATTCTTTCGGGTTTATTTTGAAAGTTACGTTTTCCAAGGCCGTCGAGTGTTTGTTGTAAGTTTTGGTTACGTTTTGGAATGTTATCATGGCATTATTTTAACCTTTTTTGATAAATTTATCAAGGTTTCCCTCGAGAACTTCGTTGGCATTATTGACTTTAAGGGCGGTGCGGTGGTCTTTGACCATCTGATAAGGATGAAGAACGTAGGAACGGATTTGGTGGCCCCAGTCGGGAGTAACCTTAGTCCGCAGATTACCCAATTCTTTTTCCTGGCGCTCGGCCATTAATTTGAAAAGCTTGGCTTTTATCAATTTCAGGGCTTTTTCCCGATTCTGGGCCTGAGAGCGCTCCGCCTGGGAAGCGGCGGCCAAACCAGTCGGCAAATGAATCAATCTTACCGCCGTCTCCCGTTTATTGACGTTCTGCCCCCCGGGGCCGCTTGAACGATAAAGTTCTATTCTCAAATCTTCTTCGGGAATATTCAAATTTTTCGATTCCAGTTCCGGCAACTCCGGCAGAACCTCAACCAAAGCGAAAGAAGTATGGCGGAGTTTTTTGGCGTCGAAAGGAGAAATTCTGACGAGACGGTGAACGCCGGATTCGTTTTTAAGCAGCCCGTAAACGTTTTCCCCGATTATTTCCAGGGTGTTATCGTAAATCAGGCGGAATTTCCAGTTACTCCGCTGGGCGTATCTCTGGTACATCCTCAAAAGCATCTCTACCCAGTCCTTGGCGTCTTCTCCCCCGACGCCGGCGTAAACGGAAATGGTTGCCGAATTTTGGTTGATCATACCCGGTAGTAGAAACTCGATTTAATTAAATTATCTTTTTTGATGACCTTTGCTATAATTAATAAGCTATAACTGATTTTCTAAATTATACCCTATAGGAAAACTTTTTGAATTGAATTCAAACAAGCAATCGAGTTTTCACTACCGGGCATATATGCTTATTATACTATCAAATGGAAAAAAATCATTTTAAAAACGAAGATATTTCTTCAAGCTTCAGAACCGCCTGGAAAGGCATCTGGACCGTTTTGATTCATGAACCGTCTTTCAAATACATGATGATAGTGGCCTTGGCGGTCATCGGGGCGATGATTTATCTTCCGACCAGCCGGGACGAGAAAGCCGTTCTTCTGGTCATGATTTTCTCGGTTTTAATCCTTGAATTAATCAACTCCGCCATGGAAAGATTCCTGGATTTTCTCCAGCCGGCGGATGACCCCCGCGTCCGGATAATCAAAGACCTTCTGGCGGCCATCGTGCTCGTGGTTTCTTTGGCGGCGATAGTTATCGGCGTTCTTGTTTTTTGGCCCCACCTCAAAACCGTATTTTCATGAGCCACCTCCGAGATTCGAACTCGGGACCTTCACTTTACGAAAGTGCTGCTCTACCAGCTGAGCTAAGGTGGCGCCTATGAGCGGGATACGAGAATCGGACTCGCGTTTCTTGCTTGGGAAGCAAGCGCACTGCCACTGTGCTAATCCCGCCTTGAAATTGATTTATCGCGCTAAAACTCCGTTTTGCCAATAAAATCCCGGCGCTAAAATTATCGGATGGCATGATTTTTTGATATCTTCCAGGTTTATCCCCTGTTCTTCAAGGATTTCTCTTTTTGCTTCAGGCGTTAAAACCAAATCCCTGAAGTCATTCAAGGATAAATTATACAAAGTTTGGACGGCATTGGCAATTTCGCCGTTAAAAGATAAAGCCGCTAATTTTTCATTAACCAAAATTTTCAATTCTCCGGCGCCTAGTTTTTTTATCAGAGTTTCCCCAATGATTTCATCCTCAATCATTTTGTCCAAAGCCGCCCGTTTGATTTCCTTCCTGAAATCGGCGTCGATGACCGGCGTGCCGGTGGCATAAACGGAAAGCGTCTTTTGGTTGTAAACAAGGGAGCTGGCTACGATTTTATCCAATTGCCGGCTGGTGATGAGCCATTTTGGCGTAAAGGCAACCGGATAAAAATTGAATTGCAGAAGAACGAAAAACACCAGAACCAAAAATCCGATTGAACCGATAATTATCTTAATTATTTTCATTGGGAATGATAATCAGCATTTTTTCTCCGGGTTGGCGGTAATTAAACAGGGATTTCAGTTCTTTTATCAGATTTTCCGGATGACTGTAATATTCAATGTTATCTTTAATGATTTGATTTTCTTTTTCAAAAGCCGTGGCATCGGTCTGCAGATTTTTGATTTTGGCTTCCAGGCCGCGGCTCTGTTTTTCCAGATTGAAAAGACCCCAACCCAAAAATCCGATTATGGCGATAATCGCTAATATTCTCAGAAAACGCATTATATTTTTAATTATCATACCCAGTAGTAGAAACTCGATAATATTTGTTGTAATAACTTTATCTTTTAAATAATCATTATTTTTTTGATTTTTCCCAATTTTAGCTTAAGCTCTTTCGTTCGCCTTCGGCGAACCAATCGAGTTTTCACTACTGGGTCATATTTCCAGCAAAGTAAGATTAATAATCAGGCGGGCCGGCGGATTTTCGGCTTGATACTCATAAACGTAGCTTTGGCTTTCCTGCCATTTGTATCCCGGCGGCGCTTCGATATCCACCTTTAATTTTCCATCCACGCCGGATTGTTTGTCAAAAATGAATTGATAGATTTTTCCCGGCTTTACGGCCGAATAAACGTTGGCTAATGTTTCATATTCCAATTCCAGGGTTTTAGCCGCGCCGGCCGGCACGTTAAACCAGCTTGACCAGGTGACTTTACCGGATTCTTCACCCAGCCAGACATCGAAATCTTCCAAGAATTGCTGGTTTTTTTCTATCGTTTGAATTTCAAAATCGTTCTGATAATTCTGTTTTTCGTAGTTTATCGGCGGATTAACGGTTCTTTGGGCATTGCCCTTGATTGCCGTAAGACGCGAATCGGGCGAAACGAAAACCTTAAGAAAATCCTTATTGGTGGCCCGCCACCAGGACGCTTTTTGGGTATTGCCGGAGTGGCTTCTTTTTATTTCCAGCTGATTGGTGGTTTTACCGTCGCTATCCAGAGTTATCCGAAGGTTAGTTTCCTGTTTTATGAAAAAATCGCTTTTTCCGCCGGCGATATTGGCGTTGACTACCGCCAGATAGCTGCCGTAAAAATTGGCCGGCAGCGCGTAAACTTCGCCGCTAAGGTTATTCTGGGAAAATAAATTTTGGAGGCGCTGGTCTTCGGCAAAAAGCATGATGTCTTTATTGGCCAGGTGAAAGCTTATTTTATCAGTCAGTTCTTTTTTCTGGCTTTCTTCGAAATCATTTATTTTTTGGAGGAGCGCCGGCGCCAAAACCTGGAGAATGCGTTTCGGCTGTCCCTTGGCTTTATCCGGCCCGGCTTCGACTTCTCTCTGAATTTCTATCATGAAATTGTCTTTGTTTATTTCCGGGTAACCGTCGAGTTTCATCGGCCCGACAATTCCCAGAATGCTTTCAAGAATCCGGATATTCAAAGCGATAACTCCCGAAAACTTAATATTTTTTTCCTGATAGATTCCCGAGGCCTCCAAAAAACTTGCCACTTTTTGGGCAGACACGGGAAAATCGAAAAACCAATTGGCGTCGCGGGCTCCCCAGGAGGTGGTAATGGCCTGAAGCGGCATCGGCGGAACCACTTTTGATTTTAATTGGCCGTCGGGGTCGTAAATGTCGCGGACGTCGATATTGGCCAGCCGGCCGGAGTTGATTGTCAAGTCGGCATAACTTCCCAGGAATCCGCCTGCCGGCCTGATTTCGGCGGGATTCTGGAAAAAAACCAGCCAATGCACGTCATTTTTTGACTGCAAAATCTCAAGCAAACCGGCTAAAATATCTTTCGTCTCGTAAAGCTTGGCGCTGTAATTCAGATATTCATCCGTGGCTATCTTGTTAATCTGGCTAAAATCCAATAAATTTCCCTTGAGAAAATCCATTTTGCCGCTTAAAGAAACTATCTGGTTGCGGATTGAGTTGGTGTTTTGCTGGATGCCGTCAATTTCTTCCTGGAGGTTTTTAATTAGTCCGATTAATTCCTTGCCGTCGCCGTTCAAAAAGAGGTTGAACCCGTTTGTTTTGAGGGTTTCCAAATTTCGGGAAACAGCTAAGGCGGATTGGTTTAAATTCAGGGAATTTTCGAAAAATCCGCCGAGGTCGAAAATTTTTGTCAGAAACAAATCTTGGAATAAATTTTTAACGGCGGCCAGCTCGGAATTGTTTTTGTCGAAAAGGGTCGCCGCTTTTTGAGGGTCAAAATTATTCAGCGAGCCGACGGCTTCCTGGAAATTATCGGCGATTGAACGGATTTTCCCCGAGATATCCTCTTTGGAAGCGTTGAATTTGGCGAAAATCAGCGAGCCGCCGGCAAGCGAAGCTAAAACCAAAATGCCCAAAAAAGCGAAAACTATTTTTGAAAAGGAGAGTTTGCTTTTCTGCCGCAATAAAATTTTCCGGGGTTTTTCTTCAGCTATCCCCTTTAGGGGAAAAGTTTGCCGGCAGAGATTCGCCGGCTGGCTGACGATTTTTCTGGCCGGATGCCTGATGTCGGCAAGAACCGGAGAAATATTTTTTTTGGGGACTCTCGCCATTTCCCCTCATTATAAAAGCTAACGCCGAAAAACACTAATAATTCAGTTTGGAAAACACCTCTATGGTTTCCCGGGCGGTTTTGCCCCAGTCAAATCTTTGGGTATTAAGAAAGCCGGCTTTCCGGAGATTGTTTCTGGAATGTTCATTGGTCAGAATTTCTTCTATGGCGGCCGCCAAATCGTCAATGCGCCAGGGGTCAACCATCAGCGCGGAATCCCCTATTACTTCGGGCAAAGAAGAGCGGTTGCTGGTTACGACCGGCAGGCCGCAGGCCTGGGCCTCCAAGGGAGGAAAACCGAATCCTTCAAAAAAAGACGGATAAACGAAAACCTCGGCCAGATTATAAAGATAAAGAGCTTCGGACAGGGTAACCGACCCGAAAAACCTGATTTCGTCCCGGAATTTCGAGTTTTTGGCCTCCTCAAAAATTTTGTCGTAAAGCCACCCCTTGGAGCCAGCAATGACAAGTTTCAAGTCCCTGAATTCTTTTTTGGTTTTTAAGATATTGAAAGCTCTGATAATCGCCGGAATGTTTTTTCTCGGTTCAATCATCCCCAGATAAAACAGGAACGGGTTTTCCAGATTATGAGCCCGCTTGAATGCGTTGAGATTTTTGTCTCCGGCGGGAATTTTTTGGTAAACCGGATTAATCCCGGAATAAATCCTGGTTATTCTTTCCGGCGATACCGAAAGATTGTCAATCAGGTCCTGGCGGGTAAAATCGGAAACGGCGATTAAATGGCCGGCGGTCCGGGCTTGTCCCCTGTAATTCTGAAGCCAATGCCAAAAGTTGTCGCGGTTGGAAAAAAAATTGGGATAATGAACGAAAGAAAGGTCGTGAAAAGTGAATATTCTTTTCCGCGGTTCCGCCAAAGACAGAATATTGAAATGAGGGCTGAAAAAGACGTCGGCTTTTATTTTCTTGTCGATTTTCGGCAGATTGAAAATTTTATTGCTGAAACTCCAGAGACGGTTCGGAATCGATGAATTTACGATTTCCACCCGGGGATTGCCGGTCCAGTTTTCCGGCAAAGGAGATTTATGAAAGCCGTTGTAAAAAAGAACATATTCGTTTTTTTTATCGGCTGAAAGCAGGTTTTCGACCAGAAATCTGGTGTATTCGGTTATGCCGGAAAAATGAGACCGAGCCAGAACCCGAAGATCAATTAAAATTTTAAGATTGTTTTTCGTTTTCATATTATGCCTTATTTTCGCCGCCACTATGTTTTTTGGACGATCGTCCAAAAAACATAGTAACTCTTGTTTCTTAATTTTCTAATTTATTTTTAGTTTTCAGTTTAATTTTGAAATAAGGGATTGTTCGATTATTTCCCGGAATTCCGATTCGAAATTCTCTTTGGAAAATCTGCGGGCGTTTTTGACGATTTCCGGCTTGGGAAAATTGGTTTTTTCGAATAGGCGGACGGCGTCAATCAATGCTTCCGGGGTCTGTTCGTCAAAAAGCAAACCGGTTTCGCCTGCTTTAACGATTTCCTTGAGTCCGCCGGCGTTATAGCCGATAACGGGCAAGCCGCAGGCCTGGGCTTCGGCCGCCACCAGGCCGAAATCCTCGATTTGAGGGAAAATCAAAGCCCGGGCTCCGCTGTAAATTCTCCTGAATTCGTCCAGATTTTCAACGAAAGGAACAAACTCTATCAAAGGAGATTCGGCCATTAATTTTAATTTTCGGAGCTCCGGCCCTTCGCCGATTATTTTCAAAGGAAGGCCTAACCGGTTAAAAGCCTTAATGCCCAAGTCAAAACGCTTGTAATGAAGCATCCGGCCCACCATCAGGAAATAATCGCCGGTTTTCCGGGCAGGGTCCGGATAAAACTTTTCCAAATCAATCGGCGGATAAATTACCTGGGCTTCCCGGTTGTAAAACTTTTTTATTTTGCCGGCGGTGAATTGAGAATTGGCGATGAAAATATCGACCCGGCGGCTGGCTTGCTTGTCCCAGTGTCTTAAAAAAGCGCGGACCGGCGCCGCCAGGGTTTTCAAAGCCGGAATACGAAACAGATTCAATCCGTTAAGGTAATCTTTCTCCCAGGCATAGCGAAGCGGAGTGTGGCAATAGCAAATATGGAAAGCGTTTCGGCAATTGAAACCTTTGGCATAACCGGCGCTTGAAGAAACGACTAAATCGTATGACGGGTCAATCCTAAGACCGCTGCTGGCCAGGGGCAAAAGCGGAATGAAAGCCCGGTGGTGATTTCTGACAATCCCGAAATCAAGAAAACTCGTTTTTTTGACGCGGTTTTTGAAATAACCCCGGGTTTTCTTTTCGTCATAGAAAAGAGTGTAAATCGGCGCTTCGGGGAAAATTTCGGCTAAGACCCTCAAAACGTTTTCCGCTCCACCGCATTGGTTTAGATAATCGTGGGTTAAGGCTGTCTTCATACCGCGGTTGGGTCAAAAAATAAAATTAACAGGGTTTTAACAATGATTTTCAAATCCAGCAGAAAAGATTGGTTTTTAAGATAATAATCATCCAGGGTTAATTCTTTCAAAAAAGGCAAGCTGGAAGCGCCGTTAACCTGGGATAGTCCGGTGACGCCGGCTTTGGCCAAAATAATATGCCGGAATTCCGGCGGATAACCCGAAACTTCTCCGGGTTCATGGGGGCGCGGCCCCACCATGGAAAGTTCGCCTTTCATCACATTGAATAATTGGGGAAATTCATCAAGCCGGAATTTGCGGAGCAGCTTCCCCATCCTTGTTATTCTGGGGTCGTTTTTGATTTTAAAAAATGAGCCGTCTTTTCGTTCGTTGAAATTAGCCAGGTCCGGTTTGATTTTTTGGGCGTCTTTAACCATGGAACGGAATTTATAAACCTTGATTATCTTTCCTTGGCTTATTCTGTCCAATTTGACGATAACCGGCCCCCGGCTTTCCAGCTTGATAGCCAGAGCGATGAAAGGATAAAAAGGCAAAGAAATCAGCAGGCCCGCAGAGGCAACGATAATATCCGTTATTTTTTTGTAAAATCTACGATTCATCAAAAATTATCTGATTGTTGTATCTATTATGTTTTCAACAAATACTAATGTTTGTATTCTTTTAACTGTTTTTTCGCTGTCTTGATAAATTTTCCAAATTGACGATCTTTCTCCCTTTTTTCAAGCTCAGTCATCTCATAATATTCCGCTTCTTTTTTCAAACTAATATAATTGGAATATTTGCCCTCATCCAGTTTACCGGATTTTAATAGAGACAATACTTCGCAGCCAGGCTCGTGGATATGCGTGCAGTCAACATATCTGCATTTTTTAGCCAGAGCGGTTATCTCTTCAAATAAATTATCTATACCGATACTCGTATCAGTCATTCCCACTTCCCGCATTCCCGGGTTATCTATCACAATGCCTCCGTTTTCCAAAAAATACATTTCCCTACTGGTAGTAGCGTGCTTTCCCCGGCCAGTGCGAAGACTTATATCCTCGGTTTTTATAATGCTTTCCCCGAACAATTTATTAATCAGAGAGGACTTTCCTACTCCAGACGAACCGAGAAAACAATAAGTTTTCCTTCCTAATATATACTTCTTCAATTCATCCAGCCCCTCGTTGGTTATGGTGCTGGTCGGAACAATATCAATGTCATTAAACCTGTTCTTGATTTGAGCTAATTTCGAATCCAGCTCTTCTTCGGAAATCAAATCTATTTTATTCAATATGATGGCGGGCTTTACGCCCCCGTCTTTCGCTATGGCGGAATATCTTTCAAGGCGGTTCAGATTATAATCTCTGTCAACCGACTCGATAACAAATGCTACGTCAATATTCGCTGCTATAATTTGTGTCTCGTTTTTATTGATGTATTTTCTTTTTATTATTGTCCTTCTTGGCAATACCCCATGAATCACAGCTCGTTCTGCGTCAAGCTCGGTAATTGCCACCCAATCTCCCACAGCGGGATAATCTTCTCTTGATAAAGCTTCAAACATCTGTTTGCCGGTTATCTTTGCCAAATATTCACTTGTCGGATTTTTAACCTTGTAAGCTCCTTTATATTCGGCGATAACTCGCGCAACCGAAAAACCGTCTAATTTTAGTTTCTTTCGATTAGATTCAAAAAACTTGTCGTAGCCGAAATCTTCATTTTTTTTAACTTCGCTATTCATTTTATTGTATTATTTCCCGTGGCACTTCTTGAATTTTTTCCCGCTGCCGCACCAGCAAGGGTCGTTTCTGCCTATTTTTTTTGAAGATTCGGCGGTCTGCTGGGCCGGAGCGGCTTTAGTTATTATCCCGGGATTCGCTAAAATCTGCGAAGTAATCTCGGAAACCAGATGCTGAAAATTGGCCTGAAAAATCTTGAATAATCGATAGCTTTCCTGCCGGTATTCAACTATCGGCTCATGCTGGCCGTAAGCCCTTAAACTGACGGATTCTCTCAAGGATTCCAAATTATCCAGATTCTCCATCCAGAGCAGATCCATGACCCTTAACATCTGCTGGCCGAGAAAAACTTTTAAATCGGGATTCAGCTTGGTTTTCTCTTCGTCGGTTAAATCCTTATTGGTGGTTTCTTTGAATAAAGATTCAAAATCGCCTTTTTCGATGGCGTTCAGAATTTTCTGCCGCCGGCCGTAAATGAAACTCCGCTGTTTATTCAAAATATCGTCAAAATCAAGGAGATGGCGGCGGATGTCGAAATTAAATCCTTCAACTTTGGTCTGGGCTTGATTGACGGCGTTAGAAACCATACCCGATTCGATGGGCATATCCTCCGGCAATTTGAAGGCCTGCATTATGTTTTTAATTTTTTCGCCGCCGAAAATCCTAAGGAGTTCATCTTCAAGCGAAAGGAAAAATTTAGAAGAACCCGGGTCGCCTTGGCGGCCGGCGCGCCCCCGCAGCTGGTTGTCGATGCGGCGCGCTTCATGCCTCTCGGTGCCGATTATGCAAAGCCCGCCCAAGTTTCTGACCTTTTCCGCTTCTTCCGGATTTACGGGATTGCCGCCGAGCACGATGTCCACTCCCCGGCCGGCGCGGTTGGTCGCCACGGTGACGGCTTTCAATTTCCCGGCTTGGGCGATAATGGCGCCTTCCCGTTCATTATTCTTGGCGTTTAGAACTTCGTGAGGAATGCCGTTCTTAAACAACAAGCCCGAAAGCATTTCGTTTTGGTCCGTTGAAGGCGTACCCACCAGAATCGGACGTCCCTGCTCGTGATATTTTTTTATTTCTTCGATAGCCGCCTGATATTTCGCTTCCCGGGTTTTGTAAATCGCGTCGGAAAAATCCTTTCGAACCATCGGTTTGTTCGACGGAACGCTTGCGACTTCGAGATTATAAACTTTATGGAATTCTTCGGCCGAGGTTTGGGCGGTGCCCGTCATTCCGGAAATCTTTTTATACAAACGAAAATAATTCTGAATGGTTATTTGGGCGAGGGTCCGGGATTCCAACTGGACATTCACGCTTTTATCCGTGAGCCACTCCTTGGCTTCAATCGCCTGGTGAAGCCCGGCGGAATATCGGCGGCCATGCATCAGGTGCCCGGTAAATTCGTCTATGATTATGACTTCGCCGTTTTTCACGAGATAATGCTTGTCGCGGCGGAAAAGGGCCTTGGCTTTCAAAGACACCTCCAAATAATGGACCAGTTGAAAGTTTTCCGGGCCGTAAAGGTCCTTCAACTGAAGCGTTTTCTCGACTTTATCGATTCCTTCCTGGGTGATGGTCGCCGTCTTCTGTTTTTCTTCAACCAGATAATCCTCTTCCGGTTTAAGCCCGTCAACGACGCGGGCGAAAATTTTATAGTATTCGCTTGACTGGGCGTCAGGCGCGGCGATTATCAAAGGAGTCCGGGCCTCGTCAATCAGAATGCTGTCAACCTCGTCAATGATGGCGTAGTTAAGCGGCCGCTGGACCTGGTCGGCTAATCGTAAACTCAAATTATCCCTTAAATAATCAAACCCGAATTCGTGATTGGTGCCGTAAACAATATCGGCCGCATAGGCCTCTTTCCGCGAAACCGGACGCAAAAATTCCTGGACTATCTTAAAGCCGCCCAAAACATCGCGTTCTTTATCCAGATTATTTTCGTTATTTTTTGTTTCGGCCGCTTTTTGGTTTTCGGCAAAAAAATCGGGGTCATATAAATAAGCCGCGTCGTGAGTCAGGCAAGCGACGGAAAGGCCAAGCGCCTGGTATATCTGTCCCATCCAGATTGCGTCCCGGCGCGCCAGGTAGTCGTTGACCGTAATGACATGAACGCCCTTGCCGCTTAAAGCGTTTAGATAGGCCGGCAGCGTGGCGGCAAGGGTTTTGCCTTCACCGGTCAACATCTCGGCGATTTTCCCTTCGTGTAAAACCAGGCCGCCAATCAGCTGGACGTCAAAATGACGCTGGTTTAAGGTTCTCTTCGAAGCTTCCCTGATTAAAGCGAAACTTTGGCAAACAAAATCAAAATCATTCAGATTATCTTCGTTTTCCTGAATTGATTTTTTAAGGACGTTGTTTTTTTCTTTTAATTCCTGGTTGCTTAGTTTTTCCAGTTCCGGCTCCAAGCCGTTGATTTCGGCGACAAAATTTTTATATCTCCCCTTTCCGCTTGAGAATTTCTCTATAAGCTTTTTTATCATTTTTAATGTTTGATTTTTGATTACGCTTTTTTATTTCCTGTTGCAATTCATCCCTGGCCCGGTTGATGGCCACCCTGATGTCTTCTTTTTCGGCCACGCTTCTTAAAATTTTTTTAGGCAGGTCCAGATTAACCTCGGCCCTGAATACATTGCCGCTGTGATGATGCCTCGTGCTTCGACCGACTTCCACCCGGGCTTGGATTTCCGAATCGATTTCGTAATTTTTGATAAATTTAGCCAAGGAGCCGACTTTTTCTTCTATATATTGGCTAAGGGCCGGCGTTAAATCCATATTAGTGGCTTTGATGGTGATTTTCATACCCAGTAGTAGAAACTCGATTTAATTAAATTCTCTTTTTTGATGACCTTTGCTTATTAGATAAACTTCAATTAATTTTCTAAGTTATGCCTTATAGGAAAACTTTCTGAATTTAATCAGAAAAAGAGCAATCGAGTTTTCACTACTGGGCATGCCTTAATTATACCCGCCTGAATTTATTTTGTAAATTTTGGCCAAGCTCTCTAAAAACCAAACCCCGACAAAATGTCGGGGTTTGGTGTGAAGAGATAACCTCACCATCTCTTCTTTTTACTATAAAATTTATAATAGCATATCTGGAAAGAAAGTAAACCCCCACACCAATTGTGGATAACTATTTTCCCCCGAAGCCATTATTTTTTACCTTGCACCTCAATTTTCAATACAAACAAGTGATTTTGAGTGTAAGGAACGCTT
>Ga0265297_10007536_pt1 | contig 15015 bp, 13 predicted proteins | sample Munlanlwell13791_FD_192502 | JGI IMG/M metagenome (GOLD analysis project Ga0265297, IMG submission 192502) | Leachate microbial communities from a municipal landfill in Southern Ontario, Canada - Leachate well 137-91 | ecosystem: Engineered > Solid waste > Landfill > Unclassified | place... | reverse complement strand
ATCGCGATCAAGGGCGACGAGCAGACCAACCTCGACATCGAAGCGCTGAAGAAGCACTTCGACGAGGCCAAGGATCGCCTGCAGAAGCGTTTCGAGGACAAGGTCGAGAAGCTGCAGCGCGGCGACGAGCTGCAGCCGGGCGTGATGAAGATGGTCAAGGTCTTCGTCGCGGTGAAGCGCAAGCTGCAGCCGGGCGACAAGATGGCCGGCCGCCACGGGAACAAGGGCGTCATCTCGCGCATCATGCCGCGCGAGGACATGCCCTATCTCGAGGACGGCACCAATGTCGACATCGTGCTGAACCCCCTCGGCGTGCCTTCGCGCATGAATGTCGGGCAGATCCTGGAAACCCACCTCGGCTGGGCCGCGGCCGGTCTCGGCCGCCAGATCGGCGAGGTGGCGGACAAGATCCGTCGCGGCAACGAGAAGGCGAACGCGCTGCGCGAGAAGCTGCAGACCATCTATTCGGCGACCGAATACGCCGAGAAGATCGAGCCGCTCGAGGACAGCCAGCTCCTCGAGATGGCGGACAACCTGCGCCGCGGCGTGCCGATCGCGACCCCGGTGTTCGACGGCGCCCAGCCGTCCGACATCGAGGACTACCTGAAGATGGCGGGCTTCGCCTCCTCGGGCCAGAGCACGCTGATCGACGGCCGTACTGGCGAGACCTTCGACCGTAAGGTCACGGTCGGTTACATCTACATGCTGAAGCTGCATCACCTGGTGGACGACAAGATCCACGCCCGGTCGATCGGCCCCTACAGCCTCGTCACCCAGCAGCCGCTGGGCGGCAAGGCCCAGTTCGGTGGCCAGCGCTTCGGCGAAATGGAAGTGTGGGCGCTCCAGGCTTACGGCGCCGCCTACACCCTCCAGGAGATGCTGACCGTGAAGTCGGACGACGTCGCGGGCCGCACCAAGGTCTACGAGGCGATCGTGCGCGGCGAGGACAATTTCGAGGCCGGTATTCCGGAATCGTTCAACGTTCTCGTCATGGAAATGCGGTCTCTCGGCCTCAACGTCGACATGGGCGGCAAGGGCGCCGCGTAAGCGCGGCGCCCCTGATGCTGAACCCTTTGTCGACCGTGATTTTTCGCAACCGAGCGGCGTCGGGGACGCCCGCGCCGCATGAGGGAGCAAAGTAATGAACCAAGAGGTTATGGCCCTGTTCGGGCATGCCCCCGGCACCCAGGCTTTCGATCAGATCAAGATCTCGATCGCCAGCCCGGAAAAGATCCGCGCCTGGTCCCATGGCGAGATCAAGAAGCCGGAAACGATCAACTATCGTACCTTCAAGCCCGAGCGGGACGGTCTGTTCTGCGCCAAGATCTTCGGGCCGATCAAGGATTACGAGTGCTTGTGCGGCAAGTACAAGCGCATGAAGTATCGCGGCATCACCTGCGAGAAGTGCGGCGTCGAAGTCACCCTGTCGAAGGTCCGGCGCGAGCGCATGGGCCATATCGAACTGGCTTCGCCGGTCGCGCACATCTGGTTCCTGAAGTCGCTGCCGTCGCGCATCGGCCTTCTGCTCGACATGACCCTGAAGGATCTCGAACGCATTCTCTATTTCGAGAATTACGTCGTGACCGAGCCGGGCCTGACCGCGCTGAAGCGTAATCAGCTCCTCAACGAGGAAGATTACATCCGCGCCCAGGACGAATATGGCGAGGACAGCTTCGAGGCCGGCATCGGCGCCGAGGCGATCCGCAAGATGCTCGAAAAGCTCGACCTCGAGGGCGAGCGTGACGAGCTCCGCCAGGAACTCGCCACCACGACGTCCGAGGCGAAGCCGAAGAAGATCGTGAAGCGCCTGAAGCTGATCGAGTCCTTCATCGAGAGCGGCAACAAGCCGGAATGGATGATCCTGACGGTGGTCCCCGTGATCCCGCCGGAACTCCGTCCCCTGGTGCCCCTCGACGGCGGCCGTTTCGCGACCTCCGACCTGAACGACCTCTATCGCCGCGTCATCAACCGTAACAACCGCCTGAAGCGGCTGATCGAGCTGCGCGCGCCGGACATCATCGTCCGTAACGAAAAGCGCATGTTGCAGGAAGCGGTCGACGCCCTGTTCGACAACGGCCGCCGCGGCCGCGTCATCACGGGCGCCAACAAGCGGCCGCTGAAGTCGATCTCCGACATGCTGAAGGGCAAGCAGGGCCGGTTCCGCCAGAACCTGCTCGGCAAGCGCGTCGACTATTCGGGCCGTTCGGTCATCGTCGTCGGGCCGGAGCTGAAGCTCCATCAGTGCGGCCTGCCGAAGAAGATGGCGCTCGAGCTGTTCAAGCCCTTCATCTACGCCAAGCTCGACATGAAGGGCATCGCCACCACGATCAAGATGGCGAAGAAGATGGTCGAGAAGGAGCGGCCGGAGGTCTGGGACATCCTCGAAGAGGTGATCCGCGAACATCCGGTGATGCTGAACCGCGCGCCCACGCTGCACCGTCTCGGCATCCAGGCCTTCGAGCCGACGCTGATCGAAGGCAAGGCGATCCAGCTGCATCCGCTCGTCTGCGCCGCCTTCAACGCGGACTTCGACGGCGACCAGATGGCCGTCCACGTGCCGCTGTCGCTCGAAGCCCAGCTCGAAGCGCGCGTGCTCATGATGTCGACCAACAACATCCTGAGCCCCGCCAACGGCAAGCCGATCATCGTGCCGTCGCAGGACATCGTGCTCGGCGTCTACTATCTCACGATGGAACGGCCGAACGAGCCGGGCGAGGGCATGGCCTTCGCCAACATCAACGAGATCCAGGCGGCGCTGGATTCGAAGTCGGTCACGCTGCACACCAGGATCAAGTCGCGCCTGCACACGGTCGACAGCAACGGCGATCCGATCGTCGTCCGCGTCGAGACCACGCCGGGCCGTATGATTCTTTCGGAGCTGCTGCCGCGCCACCCGAACGTGCCCTTCTCGCTGATCAACAAGCTGCTCACCAAGAAGGACATCTCGACCGTCATCGACATCGTCTATCGCCACTGCGGCCAGAAGGAGACGGTGATCTTCGCCGATCGCCTGATGGCGCTCGGCTATGCCCATGCCTGCCGCGCCGGCATTTCCTTCGGCAAGGACGACATGGTCATTCCGAAGGCGAAGGAAGCGCTGGTCGCCGCGACCCAGGAACAGGCCAAGGAATACGAGCAGCAATATCTCGACGGTCTGATCACCCAGGGCGAGAAATACAACAAGGTCATCGACGCCTGGGCCCAGTGCACCGACAAGGTCGCGGACGAGATGATGAAGGAAATCTCGTCGGTCGTGATCGACGAGACCACGGGCCGCGCCAAGCCGATCAACTCGATCTACATGATGGCCCATTCGGGTGCCCGTGGTTCCGCGGCCCAGATGAAGCAGCTCGCCGGCATGCGCGGCCTGATGGCCAAGCCGTCGGGCGAAATCATCGAGACGCCGATCATCTCGAACTTCAAGGAAGGCCTGTCGGTTCTCGAGTACTTCAACTCGACCCACGGCGCCCGTAAGGGCCTGGCCGACACCGCCCTGAAGACCGCGAACTCCGGTTACCTGACCCGCCGCCTGGTCGACGTGGCGCAGGACTGCATCATCGTGATCGACGACTGCGGCACCTCGAACGGCCTGACCGTGACCGAAGTGGTCGAAGGCGGCGACGTCATCGAGCCGCTGGGCGACCGTATCCTCGGCCGTACCGCGGGCGTCGACGTGGTCGATCCGGCAACCCAGGAACTGGTGCTGCCGGCCGGCGAGATGATCCTCGAAGACGACGTCGAACGTATCAACAAGGCCGGCGTGCAGTCGGTCCTGATCCGTTCGGTGCTGACCTGCGAGGCCGAGGGCGGCGCCTGCGCCAAGTGCTACGGCCGTGACTTGGCGCGTGGCACGCCGGTGAACATGGGCGAAGCGGTCGGCGTCATCGCGGCGCAGTCGATCGGCGAGCCGGGCACCCAGCTCACCATGCGCACCTTCCACATCGGCGGTGCGGCGCAGTTCTCGGAACGGAACAGCGTCGAGGCGACGATCGACGGCACGCTGAAGATCAACAACCGCCACATCGTCGTGGACAGCTCGAAGCGCATGATCGTGATGAGCCGCAACTGCGAACTCGTCCTGGTCGATGCCAACGGGCGCGAGCGTGCGCGTCACCGCGTCGCCTATGGCGCGCGTCTGTTCTTCGACGACGGCCAGACCGTGACCAAGGGCGCCAAGCTGGTCGAGTGGGATCCCCGCACCCTGCCGATCATCTCGGAGCGCGAAGGCTTCGCGGCCTATATGGATCTGGTGGAAGGCGTCTCCGTGCGCGAGACGACGGACGAGGCCACGGGCATCGCGAACAAGGAAGTCATCGACTGGCGCTCCCAGCCGAAGACCTCGGACCTGCGTCCGCGTATCGGCCTGCGCGACGAGAGCGGCAGCCCGATCCTGCAGCCGAACGGCACGGAAGTGCGTTACTTCCTGGCCGCCGGCGCCATCCTCTCGGTCGAGGACGGCGGCAAGATCAACGCTGGCGACGTGCTCGCCCGTATCCCGCTGGAATCGGCCAAGACCCGCGACATCACCGGCGGTCTGCCGCGCGTCGCGGAGCTCTTCGAGGCGCGCCGTCCGAAGGACCACGCGATCATCGCCGAGCGTTCGGGCCGGGTCGAATTCGGCAAGGACTACAAGAACAAGCGCCGCCTGATCCTGCACCCGCTGGAAGGTGACACCGCGACCGAGCCGCAGGAATATCTGATCCCGAAGGGCAAGCACATCGCCGTTCAGGAAGGGGATATCATCCAGAAGGGCGATTATCTGCTCGACGGCAACCCGGCGCCGCACGACATCCTGAAGGTCATGGGCGTCGAAGCCCTGGCCCGTTACCTCGTGAACGAGATCCAGGACGTCTATCGGCTCCAGGGCGTGAAGATCAACGACAAGCACATCGAAGTGATCGTCCGCCAGATGCTGCAGAAGGTCGAGATCGAGGACTCGGGCGCCACCACCTTCCTCCAGGGCGAGCAGGTGGACCGCGTCGAGTTCGAGGAAGAGAATGCGCGCACGATCAAGCTGGGCCTGCGTCCGGCCACGGGCAGCCCGGTGCTGCAGGGCATCACCAAGGCCTCGCTGCAGACCCGCTCCTTCATCTCGGCGGCCTCCTTCCAGGAGACCACCCGCGTGCTGACCGAGGCGGCGACTGCCGGCAAGGTCGACACCCTGGTGGGCCTGAAGGAGAACGTCATCGTCGGCCGCCTGATCCCGGCGGGTACCGGCGCGATGATGAACCGCCTGAAGGAAGTCGCCTCCAACCGCGACAAGGAACTGGCGGCGATCGACGCCGGCACCGCCACCCCGGCGGTCGAGGGCGGCGCTTCCGCCGCCTGACCGGCGTAACAGCGCAAAATCACAAGGCCCGGGACGGCGACGTCCCGGGCCTTTTTGTTGGCGTCGTGAAATTCCTCAACCAATTGGTTGACGGTTTCGCGGGGCGTCTTTAAATTCAACTGCATGGTTGAATATCTCGATGCCCGCCTCGACACGATCTTCCACGCCCTCGCCGATGCCACGCGGCGCCAGATGCTGCGCGACCTCGCCGGGGGAGAGCGGACGGTGGGGCAACTGGCGGAACCCTTCGCCATGTCGCTCGCCGCCGCCTCCAAACACATCAAGGTGCTGGAGGGCGCGGGCCTGATCCGGCGTGAGGTGCGCGGGCGCGCCCATGTCTGCCGGCTCGATCCCGGCCCGCTCGCCAGTGCGCACGACTGGCTCGCCTTCTATGAAGCCTTCTGGACCGGCCGGCTCGACCGGCTCGAACAACTGCTGCGAAACGCAGGCAAGGGAGACGACGAATGACCGAGATCCAGGACCTCGATCCCCATGGCACCCTGATCGAGCCGGCGACGCTGAAGATCCAGCGCCTGCTGCCCGGCCCGATCGAGCGCATCTGGTCCTATCTGACCGAGAGCGAGCTCCGCCGGAAATGGCTCGCCGCGGGCGACATGACGGGCGGCGCCGGCAGCACCGTCGAGCTGGTCTGGCGGAACGACGAACTGACCGACCCGCCCGGCCGCCGGCCGGACGGCTTCCCGGCGGAGCGCCGGATGGCGAGCCGGATCCTGGTCTCCGAGCCGCCCCACCGCCTGGTCTTCACCTGGGGCGAGACGGGCGAAGTTTCGTTCGAACTGGCGCCGGCGGGCGGTCGCGTGCTGCTGACCGTGATTCATCGCCGCCTGGCCGACCATTCGGCCGAACTCAGTGTCGCGGCCGGTTGGCACACCCATCTCGACCTGTTGGCCGCGCGCCTGACCGGCGCCAACCCGCCGCCCTTCTGGGACGGTTGGGCGGTACTCCGGGCGGACTATGAACGGCGGCTGCCGGGCTGACAGTCGAGATGTTTCAGCGCCGATCGCGGGCGATCACTTCGGCCGCCGCCAGTGGGTGATAGCTCGACTCAGGTGCTGCAAAGGCGAGGGGGAGCGCGGCCTTCAGCCGGTCGAGGGCTTCGCGGTCGGCCCGTTCCTTGTCGCGGCGGATGTCGTCGCTGGTCGTCATCCGAGCACCTCACTCATTGCCGAAGACGCGGCAAGCTCAGTCGAGCAGGCTCACATGGGCGGAGACGATGCGCCAGCCTTCGGGCAGGCGGGCCCAGACCTGGGTCTGGCGGCCGCGCTTGCCGGATTTCAGGCGGACGTATTCGGTGTTGGCCACGCCGAGATCGGGACCGAAGGTGGTGATCCTGGTGTTTTCCAGGCGGCGGGCGAGGTCGCTCACATCGCGGGCGGCGCGATAGCTGGCGATCGCCTCCGGCCCATAGAGATTTTCCGTCGGCCCGAAACGCAACACCCGGGGATCGCTCCAGAAGAAGGCGCCGAGGGCCGCCGTATCGTTGGCCAGGAGGGCGCGCTCATAGGCCTCGAACGCCGCCTTGATTTCCATCAGCGCGGTCGGGTGGTCGATCCAGAGGGCTGTCTCGTCGCTCTCGTTCATGGGTTACTCCTACAAGACCGATGATCAACATTCAATCACGACTGATTGAAAATTGCATACATGCCTAAAAAATAGGCTAAAGCGTGCTGGATCGGGGGGCGGGAACACCCCCGTGCCTTGAGAGAATATCTTTTTATATCAGTTAGTTAACCGCTTTGTGACAGGCCCTCGCGGCTTGGTCTGCCTCTTGCATTGCATACAAAAGGCAAGGCTGCGCAGGGGATCGAGCATGACGTCAATGGTCATCCAGGCGGAACCGGGGGCGATCACGGTCGACATCGGCCGGACGGCGCTGGTCATCATCGACATGCAGCGCGACTTTCTGGAGCCTGGCGGCTTCGGCGAGACGCTGGGCAACGACGTCTCTCTCCTCGCCAAGGCGGTGCCGCCGACCAAGGCGCTGCTGGCCGCGGCGCGGAAGGCGGGGATGCTGGTGATCCACACCCGCGAAGGCCATCGGCCCGATCTTTCCGACGCGCCGCCGGCCAAGGTGAACCGCGGCAGCCCCACCCACCGGATCGGTGCGCCGGGCCCCATGGGCCGCATTCTGATCCGGGGCGAGCCGGGCCAGGACATCATCCCCGAGCTTTATCCGATCGAGGGCGAGGTGGTGATCGACAAGCCGGGCAAGGGCGCCTTCTTCGCGACCGACCTCGGCCTGATCCTGGCCAACCGGGGGATCGACGCCCTGCTGGTCTGCGGCGTCACCACCGAGGTCTGCGTCCATACCACGATCCGCGAGGGCAACGACCGGGGCTACCGCTGCATCGCCGTGGGCGACTGCTGCGCCTCCTATTTCCCGGAATTTCACGAGGTCGCGCTGCGCATGGTGAAGGCGCAGGGGGGCATTTTCGGCTGGGTGACCGAGTCCGCGAAAGTGGTTTCGGCGCTCGGCGCATCGGCCGCTGCGGCGGCGGAATAGCGGGGGGTGAAGCTTATGACGACGACGGCCTTCAAACCCAAGATCTGGACACCGGGCGATCTCAACGCCTTCTTCGGCTTCGGCACCAACATCCTGGTCAATATGCTGACCCTGACCGGGCTGTTGCGCTTCGTGCTCAAAATGCCGGACGCCATCGTGTTCGGCCGCATCCTGCCCGCCATGGGCCTGATGATGTGCCTGTCGACCGGCTACTATGCCTTCCTGGCCTATCGTCTGGCCAAGAAGACCGGGCGCTCGGACGTCTGCGCTCTGCCGTCCGGCATTTCGGTGCCGCATATGTTCGTGGTGACCTTCGTCATCATGCTGCCCATCGCGCTCACCACCGGCGACCCGGTGAAGGGCTGGGAAGCGGGGCTGACCTGGGTCTTCATCCAGAGCTTCGTGCTCATGGCCGGCGGCTTCATCGCGCCGGTGATCCGCAAGATCACGCCCAGGGCCGCCCTGCTCGGCACCCTGGCCGGCGTTTCCATCACCTTCATCTCGATGAAGCCGGCGCTGGAAATGTTCCTCACCCCGGTGATCGGCCTCACCTGTTTCGGCGTCATCCTGATGGCCTGGTTCGGCGGGTTGAAATACCCGAAAAGCATTCCGGCCGGTCTGGTCGCCATCGTCGTCGGGCTGGTGGTCGCCTGGGGCTCCAATCTGTTCGGCTTCAATTTCGGTGGGCTGACGGGCGAGGGGCTGTCGGCCGCCTTCTCGAACTTCGGTTTCTCGGTGCCGCTGCCGGCCTTCGACCATGTCTTCGGCGGCTTCGAGTTCCTGGGCGTGATCCTGGTCACCGCCATTCCCTTCGGCATCTACGACCTCGTCGAGGCCATGGATAATGTGGAGTCGGCCGATGTCGCGGGCGACGCCTATCCGACGACGCGGGTGCTGACGGCGGACGGCGTCGTCTCGCTGATCGGCTGCCTGATGGGCAATCCCTTCATCAACGCGGTCTATATCGGCCATCCGGGCTGGAAGGCGATGGGCGGGCGCATCGGCTATTCGGCCGCGGTCGGCGCCATGGTCATCGTGCTCTCCTGGTTCGGCATCGTCGCGGTGCTGCTGGCGCTGGTGCCGGTGGTCGCGATCTCGCCCATCCTTCTCTATATCGGCATGTTGATCGGCTCCCAGGCCTTCCAGGAAACGCCGCGCACCCATGCCCCGGCGATCATCCTGGCGCTCACGCCCCATATGGCGGAATGGGGCAAGACCATGATCGACGGCGCCCTGGGCGCGGCCGGCACCTCGGCCGCGGCGGTCGGCTTCGACAAGCTGGCGACCCAGGGGGTGATCTATCACGGCCTCGAAGTGCTGGGCGGCGGCTCGATCCTGGGCGGGCTCATGCTCGGCGCGATCGGCGTCTTCGTGATCGAACGGCAATTCGTCAAGGGCGCCTTCTTCGCGGTCGGCGCCGCGGTGCTGACCTTCTTCGGCTTCATGCACAGCGTGGCGATCGGCATCGGGCAGAGCCCGATGGTGGTGATCGGCTATCTCATGGTGGCGGGGGCGCTCGCCCTGGCCGCCCACCGGGTGGTGCCCTCGACCGTGGATGTCGGCGGCGGCCACCATGATGCGGTGCCCGAACCGGCCGAGTGACGGTCCCCGACGAATGGTGTCGCCCCGGCCCCCTCGGGCCGGGGCGGAGCGCCGGAAGGCGGTGGTGGAGCCGGGCCGTCGGCTGTGGCACGCTGTCGGCAGCCTTGCGCGGGCTTCCCCGGCGGTGAGGTTCGAGGTGTTCATGCCTGCTGATTTCGATGCCGACCTTGTGATCGATGCCAATGCGGCCCTGCTGGGGCTGGAAATCGGGCCGGAGCAACGCCCGGGCGTCGTGCAATTCCTGAAGCTAGCCGCCCAGATGGCGGCCCTGGTCGAGGCGGCGCCGATCGGCGACACGCTGGAGCTCGACGGCGCCTTCCATCCGGTGGCGCCATGAGCGTCGATCCCTTCGCCCCGGCGCGCGAGATCGCCGCGGCGGTCCGCGAGGGCCGCACCACCGCGGTCGCCGTGACCCGCCTGTTCCTGGACCGGATCGAGGCGATCGATCCCGTGCTGAACGCCTATACCGAGGTGACCGCGGCCCGCGCCATGGCCGCCGCCCATGCGATCGATGCCCGCAAAGCCAAGGGCGAGCCGCTCGGCCCGCTCGCCGGGGTGCCCTTCGCGGTCAAGAATCTGCTCGACCTCGAAGGCGTGGTCACCCGCGCCGGCAGCAAGATCAATCGCGAGAATGCCCCGGCGACGCGCGACGCCGTCCTGGTCGAGCGCCTGATCGCGGCCGATGCGGTGCCCCTCGGCGCGCTCAACATGGGCGAATATGCCTATGACTTCACGGGCGAGAACGTCCATGACGGTGCCTGCCGGAACCCGCACGATCCGGACCATATGACCGGCGGCTCGTCCTCCGGCTGCGGGGCGGCGACGGGTGGCGGGCTGGCGCCGATCTCGCTCGGTTCCGATACCAACGGCTCGATCCGGGTGCCGTCCTCGCTGTGCGGCATCTTCGGGCTGAAGCCCACCTATGGCCGGCTGCCGCGGACGCGCAGCTTTCCCTTCTGCGACAGCCTGGACCATCTCGGCCCCTTCGCCCGCAACGTCGGCGACCTGGCGCTCGCCTATGACCTGCTGCAGGGCCACGACGCGGGCGATCATGCCTGTGCCGACCGCCCGGTGGAGCCGGTTTCGGACAAGCTTCCCCTCGGCGCCGCGGGACTGCGGGTCGCCGTGCTGGGCGGTCATTTCGATACCGCAGGCATGGCGGCGGCGGCCCGGGCGGTCGACCGGGTGGCCCGGGCGCTGGGTGCGCGGCGCACGATCGAATTGCCGGGGGCTGCCGAAGGGCGGGCCGCCGCCTTCCTCATCACCAATACCGAATCGGCGGCCTTCCACCTGAACCGCCTGCGCGCCCGGCCGATGGATTTCGATCCCGAGACGCGGGACCGTTTCCTGGCCGGTGCCCTGCTGCCCGCCGCTTGGTCGGTGAAGGCGCATCAGGTCCGGCGCTGGTATGCGGAGAAGGCGGCCGCGGTGTTCCGCGAATTCGATCTGCTGATCGCGCCGAGCACGCCCATGTGCGCGCCCGAGATCGGCCAGAAGACCATGGAGCTGCATGGCAAGACGGTGCCGCTTCGCCCCATGTTCGGCCTCTTCACCCAGCCCATTTCGGCGATCGGCCTGCCGGTCTGCGCTGTGCCGGTGCCGGTCGCGGGGGAGGGCGGGCTGCCCATCGGCGTCCAGCTCATCGCGGCCCCTTGGCGCGAGGATCGGGTGCTCCGCGCCGCCGCCTGGCTCGAGGCGGAGGGGCTGGCCCACGCTCCCCTGCCGCCGGGCTGACCATCGTGACCGGCTCCTGGGCCTTCTGGGCGCTACTCTCTGCCGGCTTCGCCGCGCCGACGGCGCTGCTCGCCATGGCCGGCGTCGCCGGGGTCGATTCCGATTTCGCCACCTTCGCGCGGACCTTGGTGGTCGCCTTGCTGGCCGGGCTGATCGTGTTCGCCGCCGGGCGCTGGCCGGCGCCGGGCACGGTGACGGCGCGGACCTATCTCTATCTGGGTCTTTCCGGCCTCGCCACCGGGGCCTCCTGGCTCTGCTATTTCCGGGCCCTGAAGCTGGGCGAGGCGGCGCGTGTCGCCCCGATCGACAAACTCAGCGTCGTCTTCGTCGCCGTGTTCGCCACACTCTTCCTGGGCGAAAAGCTCTCGTTTCTCAACTGGGCGGGAGTCTTCCTGATCGCCCTCGGCGCCGTTCTGGTGGCACAGCGCGCCTGAGCGCGGTACCCCGCGGCCACTGCATGGAAAGCCCGCGTGAACGCCGTGCTTTCCGCTTGACGAGTCGGAACCCCGCACATATGTTCGCGCCTCCACTCGGACGGCGGTGGTTGGGGTCCAACCTGAACGCGGCGCCGACGAGTTAAGAGTACCGGACATCGGCTCTGGATGACCCAGGGCCACGAGATTTTTGGTCGGCGACAGTGCCGAGGCACTGTAGGTCGGCTTTGTTGCGTGAGGCCGCTCTTTGACAATCTGGCGGGGCTTACGTGACTCGAACGAGGGAAGAGAAGGCAGGGACTGATGCCGACCATCAATCAGTTGCTCCGTAAGCCGCGTCAGAAGCCGGCGTTCCAGAACAAGGTGCCGGCGATCACCGGCAACCCCCAGAAGCGCGGCGTTTGCACCCGCGTCTACACCACGACCCCGAAGAAGCCGAACTCGGCCCTTCGTAAGGTCGCTCGTGTGCGCCTGGTGAACGGCTTCGAAGTCACGTCCTACATCCCCGGTGAAGGCCACAACCTTCAGGAACACTCGGTCGTGCTGATCCGCGGCGGCCGCGTGAAGGACCTTCCGGGCGTCCGCTATCACGTCATCCGCGGCGTTCTGGATACCCAGGGCGTCAAGAATCGTAAGCAGCGCCGGTCGAAGTACGGCGCCAAGCGTCCGAAGTAAGGAGAGGCCCCATGTCTCGCCGCCACAGTGCCGAGAAGCGCGAAGTCCTGCCGGATCCGAAGTTCGGCGACGTCGTCGTGACCAAGTTCATGAACAGCCTGATGTACGACGGCAAGAAGTCGTCCGCCGAGACGATCGTCTACGGTGCCTTCGAGCGCGTCCAGTCCAAGACGGGCCAGGATCCGATCCGCGTGTTCCACGATGCGCTGGCGAACGTCCGCCCGGCGATCGAGGTGCGCAGCCGCCGCGTCGGTGGCGCCACCTACCAGGTCCCGGTGGAAGTGCGTCACGACCGCAGCCAGGCGCTCGCCATCCGTTGGCTGATCTCCTCGGCGCGCAAGCGTTCCGAACACACCATGACCGAGCGTCTGTCGGGCGAGCTGCTCGATGCCGTGAACAACCGCGGCACCGCAGTGAAGAAGCGCGAAGACACTCACCGCATGGCGGAGGCCAACAAGGCCTTCTCGCATTACCGCTGGTAACGGGAGCCACCCATGCCTCGCACCACGCCACTCGAGCGGTACCGTAACATCGGCATCATGGCCCACATCGATGCCGGCAAGACGACCACGACCGAGCGCATCCTCTACTACACCGGCCGCAGCCATAAGATCGGCGAAGTCCACGACGGCGCCGCGACCATGGACTGGATGGAGCAGGAACAGGAACGCGGCATCACCATCACTTCGGCCGCGACCACCTGCTTCTGGAACGACCACCGGGTCAACATCATCGACACCCCGGGCCACGTCGACTTCACCATCGAAGTCGAGCGTTCGCTCCGCGTGCTCGACGGTGCCGTCGCCGTGTTCGACTCGGTCGCCGGCGTCGAGCCGCAGTCCGAGACCGTGTGGCGCCAGGCCAACAAGTACGGCGTGCCGCGCATGTGCTTCGTCAACAAGATGGACCGCACCGGCGCCAACTTCTATCGCTGCGTCGACATGATGGTCGAGCGCCTGGGCGCGCGTCCGCTCGTGCTGTCGATTCCGGTCGGCTCCGAGTCGGACTATGCCGGCGTCATCGACATCGTGCAGATGAAGGCGATCATCTGGCGCGAAGAGTCGCTGGGCGCCAAGTTCGACGTCGTCGATATCCCGGCCGAATACGCCGAGAAGGCCGCTGAATACCGTCACATCCTGGTCGAGACCGCGGTGGAGATGGACGATGCGGCCATGGAAGCCTATCTCGAAGGCACCGAGCCCGACGAAGCGACCCTGAAGGCCTGCATCCGCAAGGGCACGATCTCGCTGGCCTTCGTGCCGGTGCTGAACGGTTCCGCCTTCAAGAACAAGGGCGTTCAGCCCCTGCTCGACGCCGTGGTCGACTACCTGCCGTCGCCGCTCGACGTTCCCGCGATCAAGGGCATCGACTACAAGACCGGCGAAGAGACCGAGCGTCACTCGTCGGACGACGAGCCGACCGCCGTGCTCGCATTCAAGATCATGGACGACCCCTTCGTCGGCACCATCACCTTCTGCCGCGTCTATTCGGGCAAGCTCGAGTCCGGCGCCTCGGTGCTGAACTCGACCAAGGACAAGCGCGAGCGCATCGGCCGTATGCTGCAGATGCACGCGAACAGCCGCGAGGACGTGAAGGAAGCCTATGCGGGCGACATCGTCGCCCTGGCCGGCCTGAAGGAAGTCCGCACCGGCGATACGCTGTGCGATATCAACAAGCCGGTGATCCTCGAAAAGATGGAATTCCCGGATCCCGTCATCGAGATCTCGATCGAGCCGAAGTCCAAGGCCGACCAGGAAAAGCTGGGCATCGCGCTCAGCAAGCTGGCCGCCGAGGATCCCTCGTTCCGCGTCTCGACCGACCAGGAATCTGGCCAGACCATCCTGAAGGGCATGGGCGAACTCCATCTGGAGATCAAGGTCGACATCCTGCGCCGCACCTACAAGGTGGACGCGACCGTCGGCGCTCCGCAGGTCGCCTATCGTGAGACCATCACGAAGCGCGCCGAGGTGGATTACACCCACAAGAAGCAGACCGGCGGCACGGGCCAGTTCGCCCGCGTCAAGATCGTCTTCGAGCCGCTCGAAGCCGGCAAGGGTCGCATCTTCGAGAGCGCCATCGTCGGTGGTTCGGTGCCGAAGGAATATATCCCCGGCGTCGAAAAGGGCATTGCCTCGGTCGCGGACAACGGCGTCATCGCCGGTTTCCCGATGATCGACTTCAAGGCCACCCTGATCGACGGCGCCTACCACGACGTCGACTCGAGCGTGCTGGCGTTCGAAATCGCCTCCCGTGCCGCCTTCAAGGAAGGCATGGAAAAGGCGGGCCCGAGGCTGCTGGAGCCGGTGATGAAGGTTTCGGTCACCACCCCCGACGAATATGTCGGTTCGGTGATCGGCGACCTGAACTCCCGCCGCGGCCAGATCCAGGGCACCGAAGCTGCGGTCGGCAACGCCACGGAGATCAACGCCTTCGTGCCGCTGGCCAACATGTTCGGTTACATCAACACCCTGCGTTCGATGAGCCAGGGCCGTGCGCAGTACGCCATGGAATTCGACCACTATGAGCCGGTGCCTCAGGCGGTCGCGGACGAAGTCCGCGCCAAGTACGCCTGAGTTCGAAACCGCTAGAGTTACGGAGAGCCACGATGGCCAAGGAAAGTTTCAAGCGGACGAAGCCGCACTGCAACATCGGGACGATCGGTCACGTCGACCATGGCAAGACGTCGCTGACGGCGGCGATCACCAAGGTTCTGGCGG
>Ga0265297_10007535_pt1 | contig 15015 bp, 11 predicted proteins | sample Munlanlwell13791_FD_192502 | JGI IMG/M metagenome (GOLD analysis project Ga0265297, IMG submission 192502) | Leachate microbial communities from a municipal landfill in Southern Ontario, Canada - Leachate well 137-91 | ecosystem: Engineered > Solid waste > Landfill > Unclassified | place... | reverse complement strand
CGCGGGAGAAAGGGGGGCGGAGGGATAGAGGTTTGCGTAAAAAAGCAGGCAATCAGAAACGCCGGAACGGTAGAACCAGCCGGATTCCCCCGGCAGAGCCGGGGGTTTATTCACGGATTATTATGAATAATGCACGATAACGACAGCTTTATTCATCATTCTTTATTCTTACTTCTCGTCAATACACCTCCTTCAAATAACACTCCTCGCACAACACGCGCTCTTTGCGCTCGGGCGCAAAGGTGGACTCCACCTCTTTGCCACACTGGGAACACGGCCGTTTCCAGAGTCGACGTGGCGGCCGGAGTGCCGTGCGTCGATCCTGACGTTCTTCCGGGTGCAGATGCGGCAGCGGAAGATTGTGGGTGCGGTAGAACGCCAATTCCTGCTTCACGATGCGGAAGGGACGCCCCGATTCCTCCGATGTCACGGCCCAGTTGAGCACATCGTCGGGGACATCTGCGATCGTCTGCGGCAACTTGGATGCGGGGATGACCTTCTGTACGTCGGGCTTCTCGTCGTGATCATCGCGCCACGGATAGCCCCGCTTGATGGCTTCTTCTTTGGTGAGCGGAAAGTATTCCTGGGCGATCGATTCGTTGTACGCGAAAGAACTCATGCTCTTCGGAAAAAACTCCCCGTACTCGCCGGCTTGCCCCTCTGTAGCTCCGACCTGCCCTTCGGAGCCTTGGCGAAGAAGGGAGGAGCGAAGGGGGGTCTTCTTCATATGAGCAACGAGCCGCTCGCGTACTTTCTCATACTCTTCCTTGGAGTACTGCTTATTGAGGATGCAGTACTGCTTCTTCTTCATGCCCACACAGCCGAAACAGTTCTTGCATCCCGTGCAGCTGTCCAAGTACTCGCAGTCGCTCAAATTCGTCGTGCACATGGTGGAGAATTTGAGGTTGAAGATGTTGTTCCCGCATGCCCCACACTGATACACCCGCTCGGCCTTGTCACCCCAGAAGGTGTAATCCATGCTCGACTTGACCCCCATCGAAACGCGCTGGCAGTAGCGGCAATCCTCCAGATCCTTGGCATCCATGCAGGAGAAGGCGTTACGCGTGTTCGAGATGTGATCGCCCGTGGAGTGCTCGTTGTGCTCGCCCTGCACGTAGCGCTGCGGCTGTAATTGGAAAAACTGTGCAGCCTTCTCGCGAACCTGCGCGATCCCGGCAGACGAATCAAGCTTCAGAGCCTTCTTCTTCGCCTCGTATTCCTCTTTCGTCAGCTGCTCATTGAAGATCATGTTCCTCTTCTGCCGCTGATTCATGCAGCCGATGCAATCGCGGCAGCCGATGCAATTCTTGAGGAAAAAACTGTTCGAACAGTTCTGGCAATCCTGCGAGAAGAAGAGGCTGTGACAGTCGATGCAGTCCAAACATTCGTAGATCAGTTCGCTTTGATGGCAATTGAAGCAGTCGACGGCATTCTTGCAGTGATAAACACGGTTACTGTAGAGACAATCCTCGTCGTAATCGGCTTCTGCAATCAGGTAACAATTCTTTGAAAACCCGGCATTGTTCACGTAGTCGCTGTTCACCATCGTCCCCTGGATCACGAATCGCGCCTGATGGGGAACCTTATTGCGAAGCTCAGCAAATTGTTGAAAGAAAGAGCGGGAAAAATCGATCTCCTGCCCGTAGGTGAGTGCATCCCACTGATCGCTCCACCACGCCTCGGGGCTGAAAACGGGAAACGGATGATCGGTGTGAAACTGTGACAAAATGCGTTCACCGGTAAGGTCACATGTCCTCCAGTAGAGCTTGCGAGAATTGCGCTCCAGTAAGCGGCGACGGAGCCGACATTCGGGACAGGACTTGGGCGCAGGGACTTCGAAGTCATCCAAAAACTTCTGATCGTCCTCGGTGATCTCGAAGGGCGTGCCGCAGTCGGTGCAGGTGTGTTCCATAGGATGCATTGAGTATACCTATGTTTCTGACGGTGTTTGGAAGAATGAAGAAGCAAGAATTATGAATAATGCACGATAACAACATCTTAATTCATAATTCTTCATTCTTACTTCTTGTTAATACACCTCTTTCAAGTAGCACCCTTCACAGTAAACAATCTCCGGCCGCTCGGGCGCATAAGTAGTTTCGATCCTCTTCTTACACTTCTGACATTGGCGTTTCCAGAGCTTGCGGGGATTTCTGCGCTGCATCCGCGCAGCATGGCGCACGTCAAAATGCCGGCGCGGGAGCGGAATATTCAATTTTCGATAGAGAGCGAGCTCACTTGGCTGAATTCTGAATAACTTTCCCGTGACCTCACAGCGAATGGCCCACTGGAGTACATCATCCGGAACAGACTCGATGGACTCGGGAAGGAGCTTCCCATCAATCACCTTACTCACTTCGGACATTTCTTCCTGCCGATCCCGCCACTTCCACCCGCGCTGGAGCACCTCCTCCTTTGTGAGTGGAAAATAATCCTGTGCGACGGTCTCGTTGTAGGCAAAAGCGGAGACAGGGAGTGGAAAAAACTCCCCCCAGATCCCCTCTTCGCGCATCTGCCCGATAATGCGCGGCACCAACTGCTCGTATTCTTCTTTGGAATACTGCTTGTTCAGGATGCAGTGCTGCATTTTCTTGAGACCCACGCAGCCGAAGGAATCCCTGGTACCCTGGAGACAGTAAATGGAGTAGCAGAGATTGCTGGCCCCGAATGACTGGTAGTAACAGGCAATGAGGTGGTCCACGCCCGCCCCCACGTAGGCGCAGTTGTAGACCAATGTCATGTGATCGCCCCACGCATCGATATCTTGTGCATCCGTCCCGCCCATGATGCAATTCGTGCAGTACCGACCATCCCGCATATCCATGCAGTCAAAAGAATCGTGGACATTCTTGCAGGACGTGAGGTTGTCGCCCGTCGCCTCCTCGCTCATCACATTGCGCATGGCTTTGCGCGGATGCGTAAGGAAAAATGCTTCGGCCCGTTCCTTCAACGCACGAATACCGGAGAATGTATGAAGATTCATTGCGGTCATCTGCTGCTCGTACTCTTTCTTGGAAAAAGGCTTATTGAAGATGTGATGGTCCTTCTGATGCAGGTTCGTGCACCCGATGCAGTTCCGGCAGCTCGAGCAATCGAGCAGGAACATGGAATCCGAACAGTTGTTGCAGAAACGTGAATGCCGCAAGTTGAAACAACCCTGACAGTGGATACACTCGTAGCAGAGTTCGCACTGCTTGATGTAGTAGAAATCAGAACAGTCCCGGATGAGCGCGTAGACTTCTCCATAATAGGAATCTTGCGCCTGCTCTCCATCGAAGATGAGATAACAATTCTTCAGACGGTAGCCGTCGTGGGCATAGTCGCTGTTGATGTTGTCATTGAGCACGAGAATGGAAATCTTGGGGATCGCGTGCCAAAGATCGCGAAACTGATCGAAGAATGGCCGTGAAAAGTCGTACGCCCGGCCAAAAGAAAGCGGATCCCAGCTGTCACCCCACCAGCACGCAGGGCAGAGAACAATGAACGGAGAATCCACGGGATAGATGGAAATAATGCGCTTCTTGCAATGATCGCACATACGCGGATACAGAGTCCTTTCATTACGCATAGCCAGTCGCCGCTGCTGGCGGCAATCGGGACAGAGCAAAGGCGGCGGCAGGGGCTCTTTCTTTCCGACGAAGATTGGAGAAACCTTCTCGAGGAACCTAAGGTCGTCATCGGTGACCTCGAAGGGCTGTTTGCACCAGGAGTTTTTGCAGATGTGTGACATTGAAGGTCAGTATACCTCCTTCAAATAACATTCCTCGCAATACACAATTTCCGGCCGCTCGGGTGCATAGGTCGTCTCAATGGGCTTTTTGCACTTGGCACACGTGCGCTTGAAAAGCTGACGGGGATTGCGGAGTGCCATACGCTCCTTATGACGCTGGTCAGGACACTTCTGTGGAATCGGAATACCCATCTCGCGGTAGAACTTGAGCTCCTGCGGAATGATTTTATAAGGCTTGTGCGTCACTTCACAGGAAAGAATCTGGGAACAAATATCGTCTGAAACCTCTGCAATACTCTTGGGAATTGGATATTTCGGCCCAAGATAGCTCTCTTGAGTCTCCTGTTCCTGATACCACTTCCATCCCTTGTGGAGCATCTCTTCCCGCGTCAGCGGAAAATACTCCTGCGCAACCGTTTCGTTGTAACCGAAGGGCGAGAGTTGGATGGGGAAAAACCGCCCCCATTCACCTGTTTTCTGCATGTGCTCAATGTGCTTCGCCACGAGCCGCTCATACTCCTCCTTCGTGTACTGCTTGTTGAAGATGCAGTACTGGTGATTTTTGAGCGACACGCAGCCAAAACAATTATGGGATCGGTAACAGTTGAAGCAGTAGAGCATGTGAGAACAATTCGTGCGGCAGGCGAAGCAGAAAGCAACATCATAGACATCAAACCCGATGGTCCCACTGAGGTAGATGCGCTCAATATTCTCGCCGAAGGAGGAAACATCTCTGCAAGTCTTGGCCTTGTACAGGGCATCGGAGTATGCGATGTCTTCGGCTTCACCGATATCGAAGGAGCTGCGACAGCGATGGACATGAGCGAAGTAGTCACCTGATGCCTCATGTGCGTCAGTAGCATGCTGCGATTTCTGGGGAAACTGCAGCGCGAATTCGCGGAACTGTTCTCTGCACGTTTCCAAAACGCTTCGGGAGCGGAGATCGGTCAATGCACGCTCGAATGCTTTGCGAGAAACGGGACGGTTGTGGATGTGATATTCCTTCTGGACGAGATTGCTGCACAAAAGACAGTGTTTGCATCCGATGCAGTTCTTCAGAAACGCACTGTCACTGCAGTTATTGCATTTTTCACTCCAGAGAAGGTGGTAGCACCGCACGCAGTCGACGCACTCATAACAGAGCTCAGAATGCTGAACGTACGAGCAATCGGTGCACCGGAGGTTGTGCTTCATGACATTGGCGTAGTAGCACTCCTCGCTCGCATCCGAATCGAACATCATGTAACAGTTCTTGTTGTAGGAGGCATAATTAACGAATGAGCAGTTTTGCTCTTCCGCATCGGGACTGGCACTGAGAGAAAATACGGGCGTCGCCCGAATGAGCGCATTGAATTGTTCAAAGAAGGGCTGCAAGAAATCAAATGTACGACCGAATTTCAGCGGGTCGTAGGCATCCGACCACCAGAACGCACGCTCGTAGACGGAATAGGGCTTATCGGCCGAATAGTTCGAGATAATCTGCTTCCCCGATGCGCTGCACTTGCGATGGTAGAGAAATCGCTCGTTGCGAAACGAGAGACGCTGCTGTCGGCGGCAGTCGGGGCACTGATCCGGAGGCGGGATGGGATATTTTTTCCCTGCAAACATCGGTGACATCTCTTCAAAAAACTTCCGATCGTCGGTGGTAACTTCGAACGTGGCCGAACACTGGCAACAGGTCTTTTGCATCAATAAACAGAGGTGAGATAGCACTCCTCGCAATAGACGATTTCCGGCCGCTCGGGTGCATAGGTCGTCTCAATGGGCTTTTTGCACTTGGCACACTGGCGCTTGAAAAGCTGACGGGGATTGCGGAGCGCAAAACGCTCTCTCTGTCTCTGCACGAAACACTTACGCGGCAGAGGTAATTTCATGTCGCGGTAGAACTGGAGCTCCTGTGGGATGATCTTGAAGAGTTTTCCCGTTACTTCGCAGCGGAGAATTCTTTCGCAAATGGAATCGTCGGCATCCCGAATATCATCGGGAACCGGCACCTGCGGCCCGAGGTAGTTCTCCTGTCTCTCTTCGACCTCCTCTTCTTTCCACCTCCATCCTTGGGCAATGGCCTGCTCCTTCGTGAGAGGAAAATACTCCTGCGCAATGGTTTCGTTGTACGCAAAAGGACTCATCTCTCTCGGAAAGAACTGCCCCCACTCTTTATGCTTCTTCATGTGAGCAATGAGTTTCGAAAGGAGTGTTTCGTACTCCTCCTTCGTGTACTGCTTGTTCAGGATGCAGTACCGCTTCTGCTTCAGGCTGACGCAGCCAAAACAATCTTTGCATCCGTGGCAGGTATCGCAATAAAAGAGGTTTGCATTGTCATTCTGACAGGCATGGCAGGCAATGAGCCGGTGATTCGGTCCGATGGTGAGACAATTGTAACAGAGTTCGGCGCGCGCGCCCGCGTTGATCCCGCAAAAATTGCAGTCGAGGGAATCGGAGAAGCTGTCGAGTGTGGCGCTATAGAGTGTGTCTTCACAGTTCTTCAGATCGTACCCGTCGTAGATATTCCTGCAGTTGTACAGATAATCTCCGGTCACGTTCTCGCAGTTGAAGCCGTGATAGTTCTTCACAATCTCCTTTCCGATCAGGGTATCCACCTTCTTCTTCGCAAGGGCAATCGTGCGGATGTTCCCGGTATTCAATTCCGCGATCTTCTTTCGATAGTCTTCCTTGCTGTGCGGAACATTGAAAATATGAAACTCCTTGTTCTTGAGTCCCACGCATCCGAAACAATCATGGCATCCCACGCAGTGCACGAGGAACATCGACGAAGAGCAATTGTCACAGGCGCGTGAGAAGCTGAGCGAATGGCATTGGACGCAATCGATGCATTCGTAACAATATTCCGATCGATAGGTGTAGAGGCAGTCGTAGCAATCTTTCGATTGCCACACGATATGACCGTACATGCAGTCTTCGTTCCCGACATTCCCGAAGACAAGGTAGCAATTGCGGCTGCCATTCGACATGTTGCAGTAATCGCAGTTCTCGCAATTGACGTTCATGAACGCGATGCGTGGAACCGTGCGATGGAGAACAGCGACTTGCTCGAAGAACGAACGCGAAAAGTCCGGGGCGATGCCGTAGTCGAGACCGTCCCACTTGTCGCTCCACCATTCCTGCAACCCATACACGGGAAAAGCGGCCCCTTCGTCGTAGACCGACAGTATTTTCTTGCCCGTCAGATCGCAGGTGCGATGGTAGAGATGGAAGAAGTTGCGGAACATGAGACGCCGCTGGCGGCGGCAGGCAGGGCACTCCACGGGATCCGGTACATCCAATGTTTTGTAGAGCTCCTGCTCCTTTGGAAGAAGTTCAAAGACAGCCGAACAATGACGACACGTTCTACCCATGCATGGAACGGTGAACATGGCTCCATGAAGAGGAAAATGGGCTTGTCCATCCAGAATCTTTTTGGAGCGTTGCCACCGGATAAAAATCACTGCTACGATGTCCGCCCATACTTCGAATGCTCTCAGCATAAATGTCAAAGAAGCCTCCCCGCACCGGCCGTGCCACGTCACCTGCTGGTGACCGTGGCATAACCTCTGCAGTTCTTTTGGACCACATGCGTGGGATGGAAGGGCGACTCCACACGGAGATAAAAGAGGTTCGTCTGGATTTGCGCTCTACTGAGGCACGACTGATCGATCGCATCGATCGCGTGGAAAGAGATATCGGGTGGATCAAAGTCAGCGTCGGGAACATTGATAAACGCTTAGACAACGTCGAAGTGGTACAAATGCCAAGACTGCAAAAAGCGGTTGGCATGCGCTAGTAGACAGAATCCAGATAACAAGATCCGCAGTACACAACTTCGGGCCGCTCCGGCGCGTATGTGGTCTCAATGGGCTTCTTGCACTTCATGCATTCCCGCTTCCAGAGCTTGCGAGGATTTCGGAGTGCCATGCGCTCCTTATGACGCTGGTCGGGACATTTCTTCGGAATGGGAATGCCCATCTCGCGATAGAACTGAAGCTCCTGTGGAATGATGCGATACGGCTGGCCTGAGACGGAGCAAGTGAGAATCTTCTTTGTAATGGAATCATCCACATGTTGAATGTCTGAAGGAATGGCCACCTCAGGCCCAAGGTATGTCTGTTTCGATCCGTTCTCCGGTCTCCATGACCATCCTCTCTTTTCCGCATCCTTTCGATCGAGCGGAAAATAATCCGGTGCACTCGTCTCGTTGTAAGAGAATGGCGAAAGCTGAATTGGAAAATATTCCCCCCACTCTCCTTGTTGCCGCATTGCTGCGATGAGCTGCGACACGAGTGTTTCGTACTCCTCTTTGGTGTATTGCTTATTCAGGATGCAATGGCGTCTGTGATGCAGCGAGATGCAGCCGAAACAATCTTCACAGGCACGACAGAGATAGCAATACTGAAGATTGTGTGAGCCAACCCACGTCGAGGCGCAGAAATTACTACGCGATATTGTTGGTGTCGCAACACATTCATAGAGCAGTTCGCTATCCGGAACACCATTCACATCCATGCAATCACGCGCCTTGATACCCTGACAGACATATCGATTATCTTCACTTTCAATCAAATCGAAACAGTGGAAGCAATTCTTGCAGTGAATAAGATTGTTTCCGATCGAATGCTCGGAGTTGAGTAGATTTGCCGCACGGCGCGGTTCCTTCGCCATGGCATCACGCACCATCCTCTCGAGAATATCTCTGCTTTTGGTTAGCGTCATAAGCAACTCCTGCTTCTTCTTTTCATACTCTGCCTTGCTGCATTGCTCATTGAGCACGCGATAACGCGCATTGCGAAGGTTCACGCAACCAATGCAATCCGTACATCCTTGGCAACTGCTGCAAAAAACACAATCGGAGCAGTTCTTGAGATCCTGGCTGAAGAATGCCCTTGTGCAATGCTCACAATCGATACACTCATAACATACATCGCTATCTGTAACAAAGAGGCAATCGACACATTTGCGACTCTTAAAGATGTAGCTCGAGAAGTAGGAGTCTTCATTAAAATCCGACGCAGAGAGCAGATAACAGTTCTTGTTCGAATAACTATAATTCGTGTAGTCACAGTTTTCGCATTCACCAATGAGGAGCGAGAGAAGTGGCGTAACTTTGAGAAGTTCACCAAATTGCCTGAAGAAGGAATATGAAAGATTGAGCGGTCGACCAAAGTCAATTGCATCCCACTTGTCAGAAAACCACGCATCGAGTCCGTAAACAGTGAAACCATTTTCGGGAGCATAAATAGAAATCATCTGCTTTCCGGTCAGTGCACATTTGCTCTGATAGAACTTGCGCTCATTCCTCCAACAAAGCCGTTTCTGCTGCCGGCAATCCGGACACAGGGTCGGCGGCGGGATGAGCTCTTTCTTGCCTGCGAAGACAGGCGACACCTTCTCGTAGAACGCGAAATCTTCTTCCGAAATCTCGAACGAAGCCGAACACTGGCGGCAGGTTTTCCCTGTAGTGAGCGAAGCTTGCCCTGAGCCTGTCGAATGGGTCGAACTATGCGTCATACAAGTGACTCTTGGTAGCACCGTTCGCAGTACACTTTCTCGGGGCGATCCGGTGCGCCCGCCCGACCAGAACGATGTTGAACATTCGAAATATTCATGGTCAAAAGAGTGTGGAGAGATAACAAGTTTCGCAGTAGACAATTTCTGGTCGTTCGGGCGGGTAGCTGGTTTGAATCGGAACGCCGCATACGCCACACGTGCGTTCGTAGAGGATGCGCTTATTACGCATCGCAAGCTGCTTGCGGTACCGCGTGAAAAAACTGGTCCGGGGCAACGGAACATGCAACTGCTTATGGAATTTGAGTTCCTGCGGGATGATTTTGTATTGTTGGCCGCTCTGGGAGCAGGTCAGTATTTTCTTGCAGATGTCATCGGTGACATCGTCGATGCTATCCGGGATTTCGACCTGTGGACCCAGGTATTGATCCTTTTTCTCCACTTCATCAAACCATCGCCAACCGCGTGCCAGAACCTCTTTTTTCGTGAGCGGGAAATACTCTTGGGCCAGAGTCTCGTTGTAGGCAAAGCAGGATGTCTCCGTCGGAAAGAATTCGCCCCACTCCTTCGTCGAACGCATATGGGCAATGATCTTCGGCACGAGCGCTTCGTACTCCTCCTTGGTGTATTGCTTGTTCAGAATGCAGTATTCCTTCCGTCGTAAGCCCACGCAGGCGAAACAGTGCTTCGAATGGTGACACAATTGGCAGTAGATCATATCGCTCATGCTGGCGAGCGTATGGTTGCAGAAATAACAGCTATGGAGCTCATATCCGGCAACGGAGCACTCGTAGAGCCTCTCCGCTTCGCCGCACTCGTGAATATCCATGCAGTTTTTCAGCGGCATGAATCCCTGGAACACGTATCTGCAGTCCCACAGATCTTCGCTGTCGAAGCAGTAGTAGGCATTCTTACAGTTGATCAGATAGTCACCGACTACATCTTCGTTCTGCACGCCGTGCATGAACTTTTGCGGGAACTCCAGCTTGAGTTTCTCAAAACGCTCGCGCGCGGATTCCACGACCGAGTGGTTTCCGAGCATGGCACGAAACTTCTCAAATTCCCCTTTGGTGACCTTTTTGTTTTCTACGTAGTACTCCTTGTTTTTCAGGTTGCTGCACATCAAACATTTTTTGCAGCCCGTGCAGTTTTTGAGGAACATTGATTCCGAGCAGTTGTCGCAGTCCTGAAGATAGGATGATCCGTAACATTTCACGCAGTCGATGCACTCGTAACAGAGCTCCGATTTCCGTGCACGAAAGCACCCGACGCAATTCACGCACTGGTTACAGCTGTAGCTGTAATAGCAATCCCGGTTTTGGTCAGAGTCGAAGATCAGGTAACAATCCTTATTCTTGCCGGCATAGTTCGTGTAGTCGCAGTTTTCGTCGAACTCGTAGCCCGTCATCAGATTGGGCCGGGGTACGACATCAAAGAGCTCTTTCCACTGCCCGAAGAACGGCCGGGAAAAATCAAACTCCCTCTGATAGTCATGCGGATCCCACTTGTCGCTGTACCAGTCCTCCTGTGCGTAGACTTTGTAGGGCGAAGCGGGATGGATGTTGGAAATGATCTGCGCGCCCGTGAGGTCACACTTCCTCTCGTAGAGATTGACGTGATTCACATGCGTTTGCCTGCGCTGGAGCCTGCAGTCAGGACAGAACGTGGGCGGAGGAATGAGTTCCTTCTTGCCGTTGCCTGCCCCGAGCGCAGTCGAGGGGAAAACGGGCGAAATCTCCTCAAGGAACGCGAAATCGTCCTTGGTCACCGCGAATGCCGATGAGCAGTGCTTGCAGGTGGGCATATTCAAAAAATGCTGGGCATACAATCCGGCCCCAGCATCTTTAGTCTGAAACGTATAGTCATTATTGTCCAACAGTCTGAGGGAATATTCCAATTTTTCCGCTTTAGTAAGCCATAAAACTACATACAAATAGTGTAGAAAATATTCTACAACAGTGGTATGTTGTCATGGTGAGCGTAGTCGAACCATGACGTTCTTACCCTATCCCTCGACTACGCTCGGGATGACAATATGATGACTGACCTACAAAAACTCGGCCTCACCGATGAAGAAGCCAAAGTCTACCTCGCCTGCCTCGAAGTGAACGGCGGAGCGGTTTCCGTCATTGCGCGCAAAGCCGGAGTGCACCGCGTCAGCTGCTACCACACGCTGGAGAAGCTGCTCCAGAAAAAACTCCTGAGCCAGTACAACCGAAACGGCATCAAGTGCTTCGCCCCCGAACCGCCCGAGCGCCTGCAGGAGCTTCAACTGGAAAAAGCCACCATCGCGAAGTCGCTCATCCCCGATCTCAAGGCGCTCTTAAGCCCCCACGGGTTCCGTCCCAAAATCCGCTCGTACGAAGGGCGCGACGGCGTCGAGCGCGTGTTCCTGGAATCCCTCTCGGCCAAAGGGGAGCTCCTCGGCTACACCAACCTGAAACAGGTCACGGAATTTTTTCCGGAATTCTTTCGCGAATACACCAAAAAGCGCTTCGAGCACCATATCAAGGCACGCTACCTCTCGCCCAACACCGTCGAGAGCGTCAAGGCGATCGAGCCGTTCCTGCCGAAAGGCTATGACCCGTCTCTCATCGAGATCCTGCTCGTGAATCGCGAGCAGTTCCCCTTCGATACCGAGATCCTGCTCTTCGGCAATGCCGTGGGAGTGGTCTCGCTCAATCCCGACGAGCTCCTGGGGATCATCGTCGAAAGCGCCACGTTCACGAAGACAATGAAGGCGGTATTCGATCTCGCATGGCTGGGAGCGACTGCTTTCGTCGCGAAGTAGGTTTTGCCTCACCCCCTTTCCCCCTCTCTTTTTTTTCACAAACCTCTCCCCCTCACCCCCTCTCCCGAGGAGAGGGGGAATGTTTATGTTTGTGGTTGTTTCGCTGTTTGAGGTGCTCCTCTTCCTCCCCGGGAGGAAGGGGCCGGGGGATGGAGGTTTGTACCAAAATAAGAGGGCAAGGGAGTGAGGGGCATTAGGCCCCCGTCGTATTCTTAATGACCTGATTCGCCGCGAACGTCATCGAGAGATACGGCTTGGCGGCATCGGTGTACTGCGCATGTTGATGGACATTCTGCTGCTGCCAGAGTCGCGTGACCTCGGAACAGTCCATCGCGCCGTCGTAGCCGTTGTCCTTGTTCTGGACGACGCCGTTTTTGAGAAGCTTGAACGTCCAGTGCAGATGCGGACCCGTGGAACCGCCCGTCTTGCCGCTCAAGGCCACCGGATCGCCCTGACTCACCGACTGGCCGTTTTTCGCGGTGATCGTGGAACAGTGCGCGAGGGTACTTCGGCGCGTCGGCCCGTCGATGACCACGTACTTACCATAGCCCGTGGTTCCGTCATCCTTCACTGTAGCTACTCCATCATGTGGAGCAAAGACTTTGGTGCCTTCGGGCACGCCGAAATCGAAACCGTTATGTCCGAGATACCCATACTGCTGATAGAGCTCTTTATTCTGGCCGAAGCCTTGGGTGACAGTGGGCGTGCCCGGAAGTGGAGAGAAGATCATTGAAGATAAGGAAGCAACAAACACAAACATAACAGAAACAAACAAAACAGCATACGGGGTGGGGAGCGACACCCTCCTCCGCTCCTTTGGAGCTACGGACGGGCAGGCGGGGAGAGAGGGGGAAGACCCTGCTGCGGAGCAGCAAAAAAACAATCTATCGCGAAGTTGTGGGTGGCTCTGACGGGACCCACAACTGGAGCGATACCGCTGAAGGGAAAAGAGAGCTCATGAGAGAAAAACCGCAGGTTTGTCTCTCATGAATTACTCAATGCAGCAATCAATAACTTTCTTCACCAACGTCCCCAGCGCCCCCATGAACCCTTTCTTCTCCATATCCTGCTTACTGAGCGCCCCATCATCGATCTTCTTGATGTCCCCCACGTTGAGCAGCTTCATGTTGAGCCCCCAGAAGAGCGAGTAGAGGTTGTACGCCTTGCCGAAAAGATCGTAGGCCTCTTCCTTCCTGCCCATCCCAAGCTGCTTCGTCCCCACTTCCATCAGGCGCATCGAAGCGGCGAGCAGATGTTTCGAAATACACCACACTTCGCCCTCGTACTCCTTGATGATCTTCTGCAGGAGGGTTTTGCGCATCTCGCGCACGTCCTTGATCATGTCGTAGTACTCCGGCTTCTCGAGCTTGGCGCCGGTGAAGAAAAAATGCTCCTCAATCGAAATCAGATTCATGATCGCGATCGACAGATCCTGGTCGGACGACAGATCCATCTTCTCCTGCTTCTTCATGGTGTCGACCTTGTCGATGAACGTCTGAATCTGTTGCGGAGTGGGATCGGCCATAAACAGGTGAAGGGGAACAAAAAAAATAAATCTACGATCGAGCTTGAAAACTACAGCAATCGACATGATTCCTACTCTCCTCTCCACCCGCTTGCCGGCCGTAGCCTTGGCGAAGGTTGGAAGGGGGGAAAGGGTAGGGCTCGCCCTGAGCGAAGCCGAAGGGTGAGGTGGCAGGAGGCAAGAAATGGATCGGAAGAAACATCATGCAAGATCAGAGCGTAACGAAGTAGAAGAAAATACTGAGGAGAATCAATGGGAGAACCGGCATCGCGACTTTCTGGAACGGGAAGTGCGCATGTCCCCGCTTCGCCTTGATCCTGCGGTACCAATCCGCACCGAGGAAGAATGCGATGCTCCCGATCACGATGCCGAGCAGGAGCTTATCCACCCCCCAGAGCACATGGTTGGGATTCCCGAAGATATCTGAGAAGAAGTACGGGAGCGGCAGCACCACGAGGACGAAGTATCCGAGCGTCGTAAGGAAGTCGCGGGCGAAGAAGAGGATGTGCTTCCTCTCGAACCAATCGTGCGTCCACATCGAGAGCGAAACGATGAGCCCGCCGATCCAGAGCCCCGCAACGGAATCGTCGATCCCCAACCGTTCCGAGATTCCAAGCCCCACCCCGACGGCGATCGTGCAGACCGGACAAACCGCCATCGCTTTTCCGGCGACGGCGAACAGCAGGCCTGCGAATGGAAGAAGCCGAAGATATTTGGTCATAGCTGCTGCTGAAAGAACGCAATGATGTCTTTGTCCCCCGTCAGGCACTGTGTGCCGGTCCAGAGGAATGGAATGCCGATGCTATCCGTCGGCAGACCGCACTTCTTGGCGAATGATGCCATCTCGCGGGCATTGCGCTTGTTGTTGTAGACCTCTTTTCGTTCGAACTTCACTTTCTCCTCCACGTTCTTCTCTTTCACGAACGTCTCGACGAGCGCGCAGTGCGGACACCCGTCACCGTAGTAGAGCACAATGCCCTGCGGCAGTGATTTCCCGGAACGGGCGACAAAAAAGACCACGACAAGGAACGCGACCACGGCAACACCGCCGATGATCGGCTTCAAGAATGACCGGGAACGAGGCAGAGAAGTATCGGGAGAATCCATAGCCCCCATAGGCTAGCGGGAAAAATGATCAAGTCTATGGACTAGAGCACCGAATTGAAGAGAAATCCTGTACACAGGATGCCAATGCCCATCACGATCGCGAAGAGGACATCGAGCATGATACAAAGTGTCTTCGGATCCTGCACATGCTCTCAAGACCCAGCTATAGCAGAAGAATCGGGACCGGCCTGCGCTTCTCCTCGACCGTATCATTCCGCAGAAAATGAGGAACAAGCAGCATATTGAGAATATCCCGAGTTCAAGAACGAATCCGAACACCTGAGGTGAATCCTCTACCCTCAGGTTTATATGACACATCACAAGAAACTGTCCTCTGACGAGAGATCCGTCATTGCCGTTCTT
>Ga0265297_10007534_pt1 | contig 15018 bp, 31 predicted proteins | sample Munlanlwell13791_FD_192502 | JGI IMG/M metagenome (GOLD analysis project Ga0265297, IMG submission 192502) | Leachate microbial communities from a municipal landfill in Southern Ontario, Canada - Leachate well 137-91 | ecosystem: Engineered > Solid waste > Landfill > Unclassified | place... | reverse complement strand
TTCTTTAACGTCAAATATAAAGTAGACATAACCCCCTCTAACCAACTATGGGAACGGGGCATTGTACCAAGTTTTGATGGCACAACCTGGCGACTACATTCAAGCAAAAAGGCAAAAATAATTTATGAAATTACAGCCGAAGAATTAAATAGTCTTACCTAACACCTGCAACAGACAATCCCGCTTGACTATAAGCAAATCCACATAGTCAAGCGGATTGCCTGCATGTATCTGACTATGACAATAATTACATAATGCTACCCGATTATCTATCTTCCACCAATCCGAAGGTCGCCTGGAACGAGGGACAATTTCGTGAATACAGCCAGCCCTGCCCTGACACAGCACACAGATACCCTCAAATAAATCCCATGCTTCCTGCCAGGTTGGATCATCACCAGATGGGTTTGATTTTAAATTCACCTAACTTTACCTCATTCTTAATCAATTCCTCAACCGACATATCTTCCATAACAGGTTGCCCACGAATTACAGGTAGCCAAATGGAACGAGCATATACCGCCAAATCAAATGGTAAATTACCATACACATATCTGCCAATTACATCGTCCTTTGTGGGATTGCTAATAAATTTAAGCCCTACGCCTACGGAGGAAAGCCACGCCCTTATGCCATCCCGCTTCTCAACGATAATAGGGGGTGCGATTTGTCTGCCCTGATGTCCCTCCAACAACTGCCTGCCCTCAATAGTCTTACTCAATATGAGCCGAATTGCCTGTCGGGAATATGGCTTACCTGTTGCCTTATTAATAATGCCCTTATCTGCCAATGCTTTACTGACACCACCACATGAACCAACACCATAAGTTAATTCTAATGACTTATAGATGTCGTAAATTTCCTGATACTTTAATTTGTCCAAAGAAACCCTCTCTTTATTACTTATACAGTGTATATTTAATCAGCCAGATTCTTAACCCATTCGGGTTGCCTTCACATGAAATCGTGAAGTGTAAGCAAGGTTCTGCTACCTCTAAAGGAAGTGGGGAGTGTAATCCATTGATGCGCCACTTGTCCAAAGACACGCCTACTTGCATATCGGGGTGGTTGGGGAGTAAATCGGATTTCATCCCGACCTGTTGGAAGACCACCAACCACCTGTATTCTGCCTCCTATCATTTTATTCGGAACAATCCGAAATGGAACATGACTATACCGACCTCTTCATTAAGTGCCGTTCATTGCACGCCACAGGGGGTTCGGGGGTTGCCCGTCTTACAAAACTATTCAGATATATGTGGCATAATTATATCATATATTGCGATTCTTGTCAAGGGATAGAGTATGAAATTAAAGATACCTGTTCCTTGACAGGAATATGGAAGTATGATATAATTATAGCAATTTCAAATTAAGGAGGCAAATTTTATGGCTGAAAAGGTTAAACTTACTATCACCGAAGCACTTGCAGATATAAAGACGATTGACAAACGCATTGAAAAGAAACAGGAATTTATATTGGGGTATCTATTCCGACAATCTGCTTTGAAAGACCCATTAGAGAAAGATGGAGGATGTTTTGTTGCCATTGAAAAGGAAATGCAGGCGATTCACGATCTTGAAGAATATAAATTGAAACTTCGCCGAGCAATCCAAGTGGCAAATGAAACTACAAAGATTACGATTTTAGGCGATACCCGCACCCTTGCTGATTGGTTAGTTTGGCGTAGGGAAGTTTCTCCGCAGTTGGAGGAATTGTACGAACAAATTAGTCGCAAGATACAAGAGGTGCGCAAGACTGCATTACAGAAGTCTGCCTCTATTGCCTTTGATGAAAAGACTGCCACTAATCCAATGGATTTTATTGTGCATATTGATGAGAAAGAGATTTTGGAATCTGCTGAACACCTGGAAGAAGTGTTGGGTGCATTAGACGGACAACTATCGCTGAAAAATGCGACTGTTTTGATAGAACTTTAATAAGTTAGACGCCTTCGATAGTGTAGTGTGAGAATTGTTAGCAAACAGGTATAACAACCTACACCTTGCTGTGGTATGGATTCCACCTGAAATGGAATTTCCGCCTTTGATAGATAGGAAATCTATCACACCCTAAAAGTTTAGCGAATAAAGACAAACGTTCAGTTTCTAAACGATTAGAGTATAAAGGTAAAAGATGGTCAAAACCCATTATCAATCTGGTTCTTGCAGAGATGCAAGAAATGTCCACCGCTGACGAGGACACTCACAGGATAATGGCTACTATTTGGAGGCACGCAATTATTTCATCTCCTTTCATAGAGGTCGGGTAGGTTTTTATCATTTTTCCCTGCCCAACCCAAAAGGAATTATGCCGAAAATTATAAAGATAACAAATACTAATCAACTGCCTAAAACAAATTTACTTATGTTCAACCAAGATTCTTATGATGAGGCAGTAAATAAATATAAGCCAAAGGAAATTTATGCTATTGAACAACACACAAGAACAGGCACACATACCCTCTACTTCATCCCCTATAATTAAGTCTATTACATTATCTGCCGATAAATCCCGCATAGAGATACGATTTCCTTATTCCGAAGGTATGGTGAATAAGGTTAAGACCCTCTTTGGTCGTCAATGGGATAAGGATAATCGCTGTTGGTATTTTCCTGCCAAAACAATATTCGCAAATGTGGTATTGAAGTTTGGGCGGGAATTTATGTTTGAAATTGATAGCAAGGTAATGGCGTTGGGGAAGGAAACTGTTTCTTCGGTGAAAAAGTTAGATAGATCGCCCCTCTATCTTCATCAACCAACCGCAGTTGATTTTATTCATTCCAGAAATGGGACTTGTATTCTGGCTGATGATATGGGGGTCGGAAAGACGATTGAGGCATTGTGGTATGTGAAAGAACAACCACTAATTAAGAAAATCCTTATTGTGTCGCCCGCTTCGGTGTTGTATAAATGGAAGGCAGAAGTTAGCAAATGGTTGGAGCGGGATTCGGAGGTGATTAGGAAGGGTAGTCAAGAATTTCCTGCAAATGACATTTGGATTGTGTCATATTCGCTGATGCCGAACATTGTAAATAGAATGGTTGAGATGGACTTTGACTTATTGATTCTCGATGAGTGCCATTATGTCAGTTCTCCCAAAGCGAAAAGAAGTAATGCTGTTCGGCTGATAAAGAGTGAGCGAACCCTATTTTTATCTGGAACTCCCTTCCTAAATCGCCCGATTGAGTTGTGGAATATTTTGAGTATGATAAATCCTGGTGAGTGGGGGTCGTATTGGAAATTCGCTGCCCGCTATTGTGATTCACAGGTAATCAGGCGTTTTGGCAAGCAGTTTGTGGATGTGAGCGGATCGTCTAACTTGGAAGAACTGTCTGCACGCTTGCAAAACATTATGATTCGGCGCACAAGGCACGAAGTGTTGAAAGACCTACCCGAATTGACCCGTACTTTCCTGCCAATTGAATTAAATAGTTATTCGGAATACAATAAGGCGATTGCGGATTTGAAACAATGGCTTCGGGATAATAAGGGGGAGGATAGGCGATTGACGGCGCTTACAAAACTGGGCTACCTGCGCTATCTGGTCGGCATTTCAAAAGTTCCTATGGCAGTAGAAGTTGTGCAAGATTTATTAAATGCTGATGTGAATAGAAAGGTGGTTGTCTATGCCCATCATCGGGACGTGGTGGATAAGTTGAAAGAAGCATTAGCGGAATTTGGTTGTGAAACGATTGTTGGAGATGACAACCCATTACAGCGTTCTGAAACTAACCGCAGATTTCAGGATAAGGAACTTCCAAGAGTGCTGGTAATATCATCTGCGGGAGGGGAGGGAATTGACCTTTACCGAGCTGATTCTATTGTCTTTGTGGAACGCGAATGGAATCCGAGCAAGGAGGAGCAAGCGGAAGGTAGGTTGCACCGCATAGGGCAAGTGAATCCTGTAAGTGCTTATTATCTTGTTGCCAAGCGGACAATTGATGAACACATAGACTATCTTATTTCGCAGAAACGTGGTATAATAGGGGCAATTCTAAATATTGAGAATGAAATACTTGATTATGTTGAGAAAGGAGTATAATGGATACTGATACAATAAAGAAATATGAGGGACTGGAAATTCAAATTAGTGATGATGAAGGGGATAATATGTCGCTTGAGTTGCGTCGTGAAAGTGGATGGGATGTAGTGGAGATTTATTTAAATGGAATAAATATAGGGGGCGGAGATTGGAGTTGTAATATAAAATTATTGTTTGAAGAAGCACTAAAATTATGGAAAGATGTAATATAATAATGGATACTGAATTTAGTGATACGATTACCGAAATAGAAAATATCAAGAAAGCCATCGCCACCCTTGAGCATAGGATTGATAGTATTCCTCATCTTACAGTAGAAAACACCAACTGTATAAATGATTTGCTTGAAAATGCGTGGGGACTGCTTGAAAATCATAGGGCGGTCTTTCAAGAATTGTCTGATTATAAGGAGGATAAATGACCTTCAAAAGATTTGCATACGCAGTTGTACTTGGGATAGTTAATGCAATATGGCTATACTTTGTATCTGATGGAAATAATGTAAGGTTTTGGGTTGGTCTTTTCGCACTAACTATTGTTAGAATCGCTGATTATATTTATTATAAGGAGTTATAATATGTCCCTACTAAATCTTCTTGGATGGGTGCTTCTTGCGCTTCCATTAATCTGGCTATTTGTAATGTTTTCAAAACAGGACGGATGGAAAATAACATTAGTGGCATTTATGGTAGCTGCTGGATTTAGTTTGGCGATTTGGATAGGTCTTTATCTGATTCTCATATAAAGGAGGTGTAAATATGTGGTTTTCACGAAAAGAAGTCTTAGACCATAAACGGGATTTGCAACGAGATTATGTAATAGATAAGGACTTCAGTAACTTCGTTTTTTGTCTTATAGATGACTGGTTTGAGCTTAAGAATGCGGTAGAAGATTGGCAATATGAAGTAAAAGAATTTAAAGATAGTTGGGGAGAGCAGGCAAGTTTTATAAAAGAGTTGAAAGAGGATGTAAATAAATTAATAGATACAATAAATGAATTGGAGGCGATAAATGGCAAGGATTGATGTCAAGATTAAGTCCATTACACCCGATAGGACAACGTATAAGAAGTATCTGGTGTGTTATGAGCCCGAAAATATGTGGGTGCAGGTGGAAATTCCAGACAAGGAGGTGGCTGATAAACAACTTGGTAATGTGCGTCTGACTACGGCAGGTCTAAAACATTTAGTTAGCCAATTGGCTGACGTTATTGATGAAATTGATGCCGAACATATTAAGAAGTATAAGGAGTAAATACTATGCCAATCTACAAAGTTCGAGAACGCGGTAAGGGTGGGTTAGCCCACGTAAAAGTATCGCCCGATAAAATTCGGGTGAAGTTTGAGGATGAAACTTCCGATTATCTTATCCTGCCTGATGATGCCCCCGAAGGTATTAGATGGAAAGTTCTTCGTGGAGTTGAGTTCGGATGAGAGCAAGATTCGGGCGTGTCGTCCGCCAAAAGGTTCGTATTGGGCGAAGTTCAGCCACTTTTCACATCAAAAGGACAAACCACCAAATGTTAAAGAAGTTCCTGCTGATGTGAAGCGCAAGCGGACAGGCGAAACTTATCCTGTTCCCGCCCACCTAGAATTTACTGCCGTATTCAAAATTATAAAGGGCGATTTTGTTTGGATGGAACTGCCCTACTCAATGTGGTATGCTTTCAAAGTGTATGGCAGTAGTGGTGAATGTGCCATCAGTGGGCGCGGATCGCAAAAGGTTGAGGAATTTCTGGTGGCTGTCGGATTTGATTTTATGAAGGACAGCATTCCGTATAGTGAGAATATCCTTCCATCTCTTGAGCAGATGATACAGGAGAAGGACGGCGGTGTGATGATTACCATAAACGAATACGGATATATTGACACCCTGTTCGCTGCGCCAAAGGAGTAATATGCAAATAGAGTATCAGGATGTGCTTGAAAAGTTATCGGGCGTGAATGAGTACGCAGAATATGCTGCCGCACTTTGCCCCGCACATCCTGACACATCTCCCAGCTTACTTGTATTTAAGGACGGGAGATTCCGCTGTTTGGCGTGCGGATTTAAGGGTACATATCGTAAGTTATTGGATAAGTTGGAGGGGTGGTCTGCCCCTCCAATCGTAGATAGAAAAGTTGAGCATTATAGACTGCCGACAGACTTGGATGAGTTGGAAGAATTGATGGATGAAGCTCACAACTTTCTGTTATCTAACCGCGATCCTCTGGCGAATTATTTGGAACAGCGCAGAGTGGCGGGCAGGATTGTGCCACAACATTTAGGTTACTGGATGGGATGGTACTCTATTCCCGTCTATGGTGATAAGAAACAGTTTCTTGGTGTGGTATTGCGGGCAGGCAATCACATTCAAAACACTACAGGTGCAAGGTTTCACATTCCCTTCGGGCAACCAACGTTGCTCTATGTTCCTGACTGGAATAAGGTGAGCCAGGCAGACTTTTTAATTGTGGTATTTGGAATGGTGGATGCCCTTGCGCTGTGTGAGATTGGATTGCCTGTCTGCACTGCTACATCAGGTAAGGATAGTATGCGTGCAGAAATGTTAGAGCAGTTTCGCAAAAAGATTATCGTCATTCCCGATAAAGGGGAAGATGATACGGCAAAGAAATTGGTAAATAGTTTGGGATGGCGGGGCAAATTGAAGGTGATTGATTATCCATTAGATACAAAAGACCCCGCCGATTTGGTTCAAAGAGGATTGACAGAATTGCTATTGAATGATATAATGGAGGACTAATGGAACAAAAGATTAAATTTATATTGAAGGTAACATTTAAGAGTGGCACAGAAGAAACAGTAGAATGGACGGCAAACTCTCCCACTTATGAGGAAATTACTGATATGGAATTAGTTAAAATTGAGTTAGTCAATATTTTACGAAAAGAAAAATTGGTTCAAGTAATAACTAATAAGGACATATAAATGATTAACTACGAACAACTAACCGATGACGAACTGAATAAAGAGGTTGCTGTCAGGGTAATGGGATGGCATTTAGAGAAAATCCTTAACCCATTTCACGAAGAGGAGTTTTGGTGCTTGCCTCATAAGGCGGTAATTGAAAGAAAAATGTGGCAACCCGCCACTTCCATAGCCCAAGCGTTTGAGGTGGTGGACAAGATGATAGCGGATGGGTGGTTTTTTCAAATGTATGGACTAACAGATACGTTTGATTATGGGGTGTCGTTTTCTTATTTTGAGGGATACAAAGAGACCATTGATACCGATGATATTTACAACAAATCCATCTCCCGCACCATCTGTATCGCAAGTCTAAAAGCAGTTGAAGCAAAGGAGGCGCAAAATGATTGATGTAAGAGTGATGAAAAACGAAGCACTATTAGATAGTTTTATGTATCAATTAGACAAATTCCGAAATTATTTATGTATGGACTCTAACCACATAACTTACGATATTGTAGAAACACAAAGCCAAGTCATACAACTACATCAAGACGAGATTTTAAGACGGATGACAGCAGTTGAAGCAAAGGAGAAGGAATGAGCAATACTAAATGTTGGCTAAAAAAGCCACCGCACAATCAATGCTGTTGTAATTGTAAGAACTTATTAAAACTAAATTTGCATTGTTGGCACGTTGTTGAAAAACCGAAAGATATGGGGTGTGTTTGCGGAATACAAATCGGATGGGTGTGTGCTGGATTTGCCTATGAGGGAATTGTTGAGTTTTTTGGTACAGATAAGGATTTTCATTCCATCGGGTGTGAGATGTATAGTGCAAAGAAAGTGAAGAAAGCAAAGGAAGGCAAGGAATGATGGTGATTATTATAATTCTGATTCTGATGATACCTGCGTGGTTTTGGGTTTCCTGACCAACAATAAAGAAAGTGAGGAATAATGCCCTGTGCAATATGTGGAAGGAATAGTTATGGTAATGACCTGTGTCCTGATTGCGAGGAACAAGCACGGGAAGAAGAACAAGAGCCACAATTTGAAGGCGGTAAGTGTCCTTATTGCGGAGAAATGTCTTGGTATTTTGGGAATGAGTTTGTAGAGTGTAAGGCGTGTGGTGCAAAAGCAAAAGAAAGTGAGGACAAATGAAAGAAAAGGGTATGACTATGAAGGAAGTACGGGATAAATATTTTGGTGGGATAGACTACTTAAAAATACATACCTGCCCTTGTTGCGGACACGTGTTTCACGATGAGGGTGATGATGAAGCGGAAAATACTCTGCTCGACGAGAGGGTTAATAAAATAACTGGTTTTTGGAGTGAACATAGAAAAGAAAGCGAGGAATAAATGTGCAAACCGTCTATAAAATCACGACAATCTACACAGCAAGGAAAGGATGGAAATAATGAGTGTTGATTATCCGAGAGCATGGCAAATCGCACGTTCTGTGCCAATAAGTAAACATCACCCTGAATGTAGTTATCGGACAGAAGAAGGAGGATTGCTTTGTGATTGCGATATTCTGAATAAGCACCAAGAAGTAACTGATAACACATTACAAACAATTGACGGGTTTGAGTATAAGGATGGAAACAATGAGTGATGTATATGAGATTTGGTATGTATTTTATTATATGGAGTTTGGCATCTCACAGTTAGAGAGCCGTATATTTGGGAGTGGAAGTTACACAAGCGGAGGAAACAATGAGTGAAAAACTAAAGCCCTGCCCGTTTTGTGGGAGTGAAGCAGAGCAAGTGCCAGAGGAATATCTTGGGGAAGGCGTTACGGTAATGAGTGATTGCTATACTTGTTCTAATGAAAATTGTCCTGTGAACGAAGTTGTATTCCACTTCCCTAAAAATTGGAACACCCGACCTATTGAAGATGAACAAGCAAAGTTGATAGAGCAATTAAAAGACGCTATTGATGTTTTAGGATTGAAATACCTTGTTTATACCGAAGAAGAAGCAAATAAGTTTGTTGAAACAGCCGTAAAAGCATATCAACAATGGAAGGATAAACATATTGCGTAAACTCATTCTACTGTTTGCTCTCCTATTTATGATTGCCTGTGTTGCCGAAGTGGAACTTGTATCACAAGCAATCGTTACTTTCAATCCAACCCCTTTTCGTGGTAACATTACGCCCGATCCACTTACGCGAGATGTATTTGGTAATATCACGCAAGGAGCGGATACAAACCGATACAATGGATATTACAATGAGTTCCATATGTGGATTCCTGGTGTTGTCAAAGCCGAATCGCAGTTCCTTGTTATGCCTGACCTTGTAATAGGAGAAGCGTGGGGGTACGGTGTTGGCAGGGGCATACATACTTTTGGGGATAGCGATGTGGTTGGCACAATCGTTTTGCCGTTTTGTAGTGAGATAGGCAATTATGTTTGGGCAAAAAGGGAGGGGTGCGAATGGGAAGGTCCATTCAGGGTTGTAGATTGTGCTGCCCGTTATGATATTTATAATGTGGTAGTAAACAGGCACGAGGTAGCAGAAATACCCCGCGACCTTGCTATTGAATGGAATATGTGGGTTGAAGGAAAAGACGGATATTGGGGCTGGAATATGCGTAAGATTCAAAACGTATTGATAAGCAAAATAAATCCTGAATGTCTGCCTGCTGATTTGCAACCCGTCAAACTTGATGAATGGTTCAAAGAAAGGGTTACTTACTTTGAGACCAAAGAGGAAGGTATGCAATGGGAAGAGGACAACCCGCGTGGAATATTGACCAAGAATATTGATGGTATACCGCAATGGCGGATTAATGGGGAGTGGATAATCTTTCCAAGAAATTCAGTGGAGTGTGAATAGTGAAATGTAAGTTATGTAATGATGTAGGAGTAGTAAGAATAGAAGATTCTAAGGGAAATAAACGCAATAATATGATATGTCCTATGTGTAATGGGGCATCTAATTCCTTAATGGCAGAAACACGACGATGTGATAGTTGTAAATGGTGGTGTTTAGATGTATGTACTCAAGAAACAATAAATATAGACTTTCTTTCATCAAATGGATTGTTTATGCCCACTGAAGACTTTTTCTGTAAATATTGGGAGCAGAAGTAGATGCGACATAACGACGCGTCGGAGATAGTTTTGGGTTTGATACTTGCCAACAAGATTAATCCCGAACACGTTAATCCAATGGCATTTGCTGTTCCTTATGGGGAAGCGGTAAAGTTGCTTCGAGAGGGAGCAGATATTAATGTATTGTATGACAAGATAGGTCTGCCTGCTGTTAAAGCCGCCATAGATGCAAGTCGTGTTGTAGATGATAGACTTCCTGGCGATTGGATAAAGATTTTGGATACTGCATATGCCCGCGAGGAAATGGCAGGAATTTTAGAGAAACAATTATCTAAACTTCATAAAGGGGAGGACGCGGATGCTTTGAAGATAGCAGGCGCACTTGAGAAGTTTCGAGATATGCAACACCGCTACACCACTATGGATTTGATTGACCCAGAGAATGCGATTTGGCGGGCAACGGGATATAAACCGATTGATGAAATGTTGGGTGGTATTCCCGATAGTTGTCTTACTATCATCGCTGCGCCGCCTGGAACGGGTAAGACATCTCTTATGCTGAAGTTGGCGTCTTGCTTCGCTGAACGCGAGCAGGAGGTATTATTGTTTACCTTTGAAATGACGGCGGGACAATTAGTTTCTCGTATGATGGATATACAACCCGACATTACCAAAGAGACCAAGAAGATGATAAATGTGTGTGATGATATTATGGGAGTGGATGAGGTGGTGGCAGAGGCTTCCCGCTTGGCTTCGGTAAAGAATCTTGGATTCATCGGTATAGATTTTGCTGATTTGATGTTGAGTGAGGAGGAGGATGAGCCGAAGGTGGGTATGCTGTATCGGCATATGGCGCGCATGGCTAAAGAATCTCATACACCTGTTATATTGTTATCCCAACTAAATAGGTCACACGCAGGGGAAGAACCAACAATCCACGATGTGCGCTGGTCAGGACTCGCAGAAGCAATGGCTGCCTTGATGATACTTATTTTTAATCCAAACCAAACTTATTCAGGTCCGCCCACTAAGAAAAGCCAATTGCAACGGTATCCTGGTTACGGCTGGTTGATTATAGGTAAGTCGCGCTTTGGTTATAAACAGGGAAGTCAAGGTGCAATCAGGGTGAAGTGGGATGGAGCACAGGCATGGGATGATAACGATTATATGTGGAAAGGAATGACAAGCGTATGAATATTATACACGGTTTGCCGAATGTTCCCATCACCAAAGAAACCGTTGCTTCTGTGGACATTGAAATCTTTGGTCAGACAAAGGGCAAGTTGCATAGACCAACGGGCGAGTTTGCCTGCTTAAGCATCGGTATTGGTGAGGATGTGTTTGTCATTCAGGATAAGAATGATTTGGTGGAGTTATTTAGCCGACTTGCGCCCGCTAAATATTTTGTCCTACATCAATCTCTGTATGATATACGCCAACTGCGCAGATGGATAAAGTTTGACAGGCGTAAGGTATGGGATAGTTTGCTTGTAGATAAATTATTATGGGGTGGATACTTTAATATCCACGAGTTTAGTTTGAGCGATTTATCTCGTCGCTATTTGGATGTCGTTTTGGAAAAGGAAACTCGCCAATCCTTCGAGGGAATGAATTATATGTCAGAGGATATGATTCAATATGCCGCTAAAGATGCCTACTATACATTGCGAATTTACGAGGCACAACAGAGAGAGATTGAAGCCCGTCAATATGATATGAACACCTATTGGATGATAGATGAACCTGCAATTTGGGCAACATTGGATTTGCAACCCGTGAAGGTGGATGTTCCTCAATGGTTGTCTATGGCGAAAGAGTTTGAGCGCAGGGGCATTGAGATGGAACGGGAAATGGGTGTGAATGTTTATTCTCATGTTCAGGTAAAAGAATATGTGCGTAAGTTGTCGGGCGTAAAGTTAGACAATACCGCCGCCGAAACTCTTGAGGAAGCAAAGACAAAGGTTGGGGCAGAAATAATTGATAAGATAACTTTGGTGCGTATGCTCCGCAAAGCGTCCTCCACTTATGGGTTGAAGTGGATAGAGAATAATGTGGAGGAGGACGGGCTGGTGTATTCGGACTTCTATGTGGTGGGAACTGAATCAGGACGGATGAGTTCCAGCAATCCAAACTTGCAACAAATTCCGAGCAGACGTATTCCCGAATACCGTCAGTTGTTTATCAGCCGACATGGAAAGATGCTCATTGCTGATATTCAGGCACAAGAGCCGCGCATTCTTGCCTACCTGTCGGGAGATAAGAAGTTATTAGAAGCATTTGCCAACAAGGAGGACGTCCACTTGTCTGTAACTCGTGCTATATTTGGCGATCCTGACATTCAAAAGTCCGACAAACGGCGCGAGATTGGCAAGATGATAAATCTGGCTACAAGTTATGGTCTTACCGCGCAGGGATTGGCGAGCCGATTAAACATTCCGTTAGAGAAAGCGGAGGAGTTTCTATCTCAATACTTCTCGCGCTTCTCTGGCGTTACTGCTTACATAGATAAGATGAGAAGTGTAGCTAATCGTTTTGAATATGTAGAAACAATTAGTGGACGCAGGGTGTGGGTAAATCGTCATAACTTTCAGGCAGAGAACAATGCCATCAATTCCCCTATTCAGGGGTCGGGTGCAGATATGCTGAAGTTATGGATGACGGAGTTTTGGGAATGGTGCAAGAACGAGAATGTAATGTATCCTGTTACAATGCCTATTCACGATGAACTTGTGATGGACGTGCCGATTGAATTGTCAGCAAAATATAAACAGGGAATAACGGATACGATGCAGTCTGCGGCACATAAATTATTTAATGATATGCCGTTTGAAGTAGAGTTGCATCAAGGCAGAACGTGGGCAGCAAAGAAAGAAACGGAGGAATAATATGGGCGAGATTATGTTGGAAATTAATGGAAGTAGTGGTAATGAGAAACTTGAAGCACATATGGCTGACTTATTGGTAGATTTATTTGAGACATTCAAGAAGAAACAGAAAAGTTATGGGTGTGGAAACATTGCAGATTTCGGAGAGCGGGGTGTATTTATTCGGATGAATGATAAGATGAAACGTTTAAAGAATCTTGTTTGGGACGGCAAAGATAACCCAATAGAAGATGAAACTATTGATGATACCTATTTAGATTTGGCTGATTATGCTCTTATATCTATTCTTGTGCGGAAAGGATATTGGCATGAATAAGCGATGGCGTATTGGATTAGACTTTGATGGCGTGATAAATTCCTATGCGAGCGGATATAAACCAGGAGATGATGGATATTTACCTGACCCACCAGTAAAAGGTGCACGAGAATTTGTTGCAAGATTATTTGATATATTTGATGAGGTAGTTATTATTACCACTCGTGCAAGAACAAAAGCAGGTGTTGTCGGTATACATAGATGGTTAGATAAATATAATTTTCCGAAAAATCTATGCGTGTTTTCTGAAAAGATGCCGTGCGAAATCTACCTTGATGATAAAGCGATTACATTTAGAGGTAAGTTTCCTACCAAGAAAGAATTGGTAGAGTTTCGTGGGTGGACAGATTCGGATTATAAATATCAAGAGGAAACGGAGGAATAACATATGGACAAGAAACAGATAGTTGAATTGGTAAAGGATGGTCTGCGGGCAATTCCCGATTACCCTTTGTGCATTGATGATGTTACAGAGGATACGGTGTTGACAAGTAAGGAGGGGTGGTCGTTAGATAGCATGGGTATGGCTACTCTTGTTATTGAATTGGAAGCGTTGATAGACGAAAGGTATCATAAGCAGATTGATATTATTGGGGGCAAGATGTTTGATGTTAATAATAGTCCGTTCCGTACAGTCGGCACAATGGCAGAACATATAATAGGAGAGATGGAATGAATAAATTGAAGCGTTGTCCTTTTTGTGGCGGTAAGGCAGAGGTACAAGTTGGGTTTACAGAAGAGATTAAAAGAACATATGAGATGTTTAATATTGAAGTACCTGAATTTGATGAAGAGTATTTTAGAACAAATAAAGAGTCGCCGATTATGTGTCTTAGGTGTAGACGGCTGTATTGTATGACACCCGAAGTATGGAATAATAGACCGCTTGAAGATAAATTACGAGAAAAGATAAAGGAAATAAAATGAATATATTAATCACAGGCACAAGTCGGGGAATTGGAGCAGATTTAGCTGACCATTTTCTTACAATGGGACATAGTGTTATGGGATGTAGTCGCAGTAATGCACCTTTTCAACATTCAAACTACAGACATTCTCTGTTAGATGTTCGAGACGAGCAGGCAGTTATAGAGTGGGTAAAGGACATCAAAACACAAATGGGTACGTTGGATGTGCTGATTGCTAATGCAGGTAAAGTATATGCTTCATCTTTGATGGCTGTTACAAATACAGATAGTGCATTAAGAACAATTGAAGTTAGCTTGGGCGGGACATACATAGTATGCAAAGAAGTGGCAAGAATGATGATGCGACAAAAGTACGGCAGGATAGTAACGGTTTCTTCAATGACCGTGCCGTTGCACGCTATCGGAACTTCGGCATATTCTGCTGCCAAAGCGGGCATAGAAGAGCTTACCAAGATTATGGCAAAAGAATTTGCACCCTATAACATTACTGTGAATTGTATTGCACCATCTATTTATGATGGAGGCGGGTCGTCTGCGTATCGGCTTGATTCTGAACTGCACGACAAGATATTGAAAACATTGGTGATACAACGACCTATCACTTTGCAAGAGCTGACAAGTGCGATTGATTTGTTTGTGGAAAATGGTGCATTGACGGGACAAGTGTTGCGGTTTGGGACGGTGTAATATGAATGCTCGGTCTTATACTTCTGATACTACTACTCCTTGGATAAGTGGCACGGATTGGGCGAATAATACGGTGTGGTGCGCCTATAGATTGGGAGGAGGAGCAACTTTGAGAATTGAATGGATAGACTACGAACTTCCCACAGAAATTGTGGATAATGCCGAGATAGATACACTTCATCCTGA
>Ga0265297_10007532_pt1 | contig 15019 bp, 20 predicted proteins | sample Munlanlwell13791_FD_192502 | JGI IMG/M metagenome (GOLD analysis project Ga0265297, IMG submission 192502) | Leachate microbial communities from a municipal landfill in Southern Ontario, Canada - Leachate well 137-91 | ecosystem: Engineered > Solid waste > Landfill > Unclassified | place... | reverse complement strand
GTGGTTTAGTTCCACAAAAACAGATAAACAATTTCTATGATGGGAAACAGTATTATAGAAAAGGTTTTTCAGAAGCTGGCGATGCAATTAAGGGAAATGTAATTGGTCTTGTAACTGATAACAATGATGGTTATGGGCCCAACGTGTTGGCTCCTTATTATCAATATGTACGTACTTTATATGAGGGTGTAGAGGGAACAGGGGGCTGGACAAAAGCATATAATTATGATGAAGTTGAAGATGCCGATTTAGATGGGTCAACGCCAGACGATATGGAGGCTGGCGGAACAGATATTAATGGTTATATAGAAGGCTATAATGTAATAAGATATTATTATGACATGGGCGCTGAAAACACTAAAAGATACATTTACCCAAGATTATCTTTGGGACAACAAGGGATGGTTGCTTATAATCCAACTCCATCTGCCAATTTCCCTGGTGGGTGTATAATTTATTGTTGTATAAGTGGAGCCACTCACGAGGAGGTTGTTGATTTTTGGGTATATAATGTTGCAACAAATATTACTACAAAAATAGAATCTGGAATTTTGTGGGATCCAACTTATCAAGATAATTTTTATATTTCTGCTTGTGCAGATTCTGATGCGACTAAATTTTATTTGGGAGGCGTTTCTTTTCAAAATTCTAAAAGTGATGCAAGCATTTGGCGAGAAGTTCGTGGTACAATATACGTTTATGATTATAGTATTGATTCTTGGCAAGTAACACCATTAAAGTTTGTTGATTATCAGTCTGGAGTGGCTACTGATAATGGTTATATTCCTATTGAACTTTATCATTCCGATGGAAGGCTTTATGTAGTGGTGTTAGATTATTTTTATAAAACGTCTAGAGCTGGGTATACGTCAGGTGTTAAATATTTAATGCAACAATATAATTCTACTACAAAAGAATTAATAAAAAGTTTTGGATACTCTTTTTCACAGCCTCGTGGCTTAGTTAAATATGATAATAAGTTGTGGTTTGTACAACAACAATCAGGCACGTTATGTTACGTTGATTTAGCACAAAGTACTTATCCAGTTATAGTTGAGGACTATGGGTTCCCGGTGGTGGACGGTGCTTATTACTTACAGACTTCACTTTTAGTTGACTTGTATACTCGTCCCGGAGATTTTCTAATGTGGGGTGTAGCGTCCTCTGTTTTTGACGACCAAATGGTAGAGGAATCAGTGACTGGATTTGAGTTGTTCAAACATGATTCAATTATAAGTGAACATATAGACCTTGCTGATTTTTCTGATTTATCAATTTGGGATGCTTTGGGGCTTTTGGCACAGAGAGCAAATGCGGTAATGGGATTTGATGAAGAAGGTAATTTCTTTTTTAGAGTGCGTAAAGGTGATTCAACGGCTTCTTATAGTATTTATGATAAAGACACTTCAGGTATAGCTAAAGCAAGAGGTTTGGATAATACCTTTAATTATGTGGAATTAACACCTTATATCTTGGAGTTCAAGCAACCAGAATTCACTTTGTATCCTAAATTAAGGTCTAAAAATGAGGAAAATACGCTGCCCTCTGAAGACCAGATAGAATTGAAACAATTAGATACTTTAGCTAAAAAGATAGATATGGTTTGTGTGTCTGATGGGGATGCTAATATTGGTAGTGACAGGACTACGGGTTTCCCATTGTTTTCTTTTGCTATTTATGAACCGGTTATTACTGCAAGAGTGGCTGGCTCTGTAACTAATGGTACTTCAATTGAATTGGGTTCAGTGTTTGGTGGTGACGATGCTGAATATGGAATTCATACTGATTATTATGTGCTTTATACAGATGAAGATGAAGATGAAACTTATGTTAAAATAACAAGTGTAAATGAGGATACTAATTACATAACAGTGGAGACTCCTATAACGGTAGTAGTAAATCAAGAGCTTAAAATATTAAGACGAAATGTACTTTCAACTACTTCTAATTTTTGGTCTGCTGAAGGTGTTACGTGGCTGACTGCTTATGCTGATAGTACTACTCAAACAGTTAATTCGGCAGATAATCTTTCAGAACAAATGATAATTAAGGTTGGTAAGCATTTTGGAAGAATTTCTTCAGTAGATTATGATGATAATACAATAGTATTAGAAGCCGCTATGAGTACTGCAAGCCAGCAAGTAGAAGGTTTAGATAATTCAACGGTAAGAGGATATTTTGCTCCGCGTTCATACTATTATTTCTATGAGATAGGCAATACAAATGTTTATATGAAATTTAATGTAGATCAGAATGGCGAATGCAGATTTAAACAAGGCGATAAGTTTACGATTACTTGTGAAGGATTTAGTTTAGTGGCAGATGAGAAATCTAAACAAGTAGCTGTAAATAATGATTCGATTGCTAAGTATGGTAAGAAACAATTTTCAACTATTAACAATAGATTCTTTACAAGGAAGATAGCACAGCAAATGGCGCGTAAGATTAGGACTGATTGGTGCTGGCCCAAGTATACGTTTGTAGTAACGATGCCGCTTTCAAATTACATACAATTTTTAGGCTCTACCAATTTAGCAAGAGTAGATTTATACTCCGAGAAACTTCTTCCTTACAGGGCAGGTTACAAAGAGCCTTGTTATATAACCTCAATTCAACACAATCCCGGTCAAGGCATTACTACGTTAGAATTAGATGCTATATTACCATATTAGCACTTGACAATCCTTGTTAAATGTATTAAATTAATAAAATTATTTAACAGGATAAAAATGATACCTTTCCCAAATAAAAAATATCAAATTATTTATGCTGATCCGCCCTGGTTAGAACGGGGTGGTGGTAAAATAAAACGTGGCGCTGATAGGCATTATAATTTAATGAAAGATAAAGATATAATTAATTTGCCGGTATCCCAAATATGTGCTGATAATGCTCATTTGTATTTGTGGGTAACAAACAACAAATTGATTGTTGGATTAGAAGTAATGAAGTCGTGGGGGTTTTCCTATAAGACTATAATAACTTGGAATAAAGACAGGTTTGGATTGGGGCAATATTTTAGGGGAATTACAGAGCATTGCTTGTTTGGAGTAAGAGGAAGTTTACCATATAAAATAGTCGACGGAAAGCGACAACAAGGATTAACCGGGTTTTATGCAAAAAGGACTAAACATAGTAAAAAGCCAGAAGAAATGAGGCGGATGATAGAAAAAGTTTCATATCAAGATGGGTTTAATATGATAGATTTGTTTGCCCGTCAAAAAACAGAAGGATGGGATGTGTGGGGTGATCAAATTTAACTCGTTGAGACTTGTCTCAATAAATTATGAAATAGTTTGTTCAAATTTACCGCATTTATTAATAAGTGCGGAACTTTTAATCGAAAGGTAATAAAATGAATTGTCCTAAATGTGGTAGTGATAAATTAAAGTTTAAAGCATGGAAGAAGAATAAACGTAGACAGTATCATTGTAAAAATTGTAATAGTTATGTAGTAATTGATGCAATAGATGAGGAAAAAGAATTACAAAAAGAGGACGGAATAAGAACAGAGGAACGAGATGGAAACAAAGTAGTAGAGTACAAGGGTAAAGTTCCAAAATCACCAGATCAACTTTTAAAAGATGCGGGTATAGATTTAGAAAAATGGATAATAGATAAACCAACTATAAAGTCATGGACAGTAACATTAAAGATAGACGGTAAGATAGAACAAGTAGTCAATTATTATGTAGCAGTTCCGCTAAGACCAAAGTATCCAATTAAACAAGACCTTCCTCAAATACAGCCTCTCCAAATTACAGTTAAGCCAAGTAAAGCAAAAGTAAATGGAACTAAAGTTGATTACTGTCTGTTCTTTGGGGATAGTCATATAGGCTTTTTGAAAGATTTGGCCACCAATGAGCTTACTCCATTTCATCATAGAGAGGCTCTAAGTCAGATATTAAATTTAGCGTCAGACCTTCAACCTTCACACATAGTCATTTTAGGGGATATGCTAGACTTGCCTGAATGGTCAGATAAGTATCTCGTAAGACCGGAGTTCTATTTTACTACTCAACCAGCCTTAATTGAATTAGGATGGATATTGGGAAAGTTAAGAGCAAGTTGCCCTAATGCTAAAATAGACTTTATGAAGGGTAATCATACAATCAGGATAGACAAGATGGTAATACGTCATCTTCTACCTCTTTATAACGTGGCTTCAGTAGACCAGTTAAATAACCCTCCGGTAACTTCAGTAGAGTTTCTTTTAGACTTTAAGGGATTAGATATTAAGTTTTATGGTTATCCAAAGGAATCAGCTTGGGTAAACAATATCGAATTCGTTCATGGAACCATCGCTCGTCAGGGAAACACGGCTTATGAAATGTTAAAGGACGCGTGTAATTCTAAAGTGTTTGGGCACATTCACCGTAAAGAGATACAGTACAAGACTATTAATGACTGTGGAAATAGAAGAGAAATATGGGCAGCCAGCGCAGGGTGTACTTGTTGGACAGACGGTAGAGTTCCTTCAAATTCAGCAAGAGATAACTGGCAAATAGGCGCTGGACTAATAGACTTGAACAACCCATATCCACGTCTTTTGCCCTTAGACAAGTTAATTAGAGTAGACGGGAAAGAATTTGAAAGTTGGGATTACGTAGAAGAACTTGGGGATGAAACACATTATAAATTTTAAGTAGTATATAAAGACAAACGCCTCTGGTATTGGATTGACGGTGATTTATTCGATGACCGGCAGCTTCTTGCCAAAGGCGCTTGTTAAATTAATATGTGATAAAGATTAAGTGGGGAATGGTTTCAACTTGTTTAAAGTATATAGACTACGTTCTATATGGTTTCCATTTAGATTTTTCATTAAGCACTAACATTGGTAATTTCCATCTTTTACCTATGTACATATTATGCTTACCTAATTCATCAGTAAAAATCATATAAAAGAAATCCGGGTGTGGACACATAGTACAACCTTTCTTACCACATTTAACATCTTTTAAATAGATGTTAGGATGTCTTAATCTTGAGTTCATACTATATATCCAAATCTGGAACCATGAAAGGTTGCCCAGTTTCAGGTATTATTTCTCTGTATTTAATTGTTTTTTTAAAATTATCTTGTTCTGCAAAGGGAATGTTTAAATCTTTTTCTAAAATTCTAATCTCTTGTAATTCAACGCCATCATCAATCATTATTTTTTCGTTAAGAAAGCGCAAAGGATACCACACTTCTAATCCTCTTTCAATGACAGGGTAGTCAGTTGTATACTTGGCGAACAATTTGTTATCTCTTTCTTCAATACTTAATACCATTATTTTACTCCTTTTTTGTTATATTAATATACTAAATTAAAAATGATTTGTCAACTATAAATAGTACTTTGAGTGAATATTGTCATTAAATAAATCATCTTCAACACCTAGCTCATCGGGTATGTCTGATTTATCAAACTCTTTATCATCAACTTTATTTCTTTCGTAAGATGAAACTTGCAGAGAGTCTAACATAGCTTCAAATGAATCTGGTTTCTCTTTAATTTCTAATTTTAAATTTTGGTTTCCTTTCTTTACAACCTCATCGTGGTCTTGTTCCTTTTCGTTATTGATACAATTGAATAAGGCTCCGGCAACGGCTTGAGCTAAGTTGTCTTGTCTGCCTGGTAATTTAGTTACTATTTTTTTAGTGGCGTTTTTTTCAATACAATAAGGAATTTCCATCCACATATCATAGTTCGGAACGATTAGGTTTTCATGCTCAATTAGAGAATTAAAATCAAGGAATGGTTGCCAATACTCTCCGTTGGTAGTTTCCTTACGCATAAAAGGTGGTTCTAGTTTAGAATAGTCTACGAGAGGGAAATTAGCAGTTCTATCAATTGACATGTGTTCTACAATAGAGCCTGAAGGTTCCAACATATTTTTAATAGGTCTTATGTCAGTAGCTCTATCATAAGTAAGAACTTTAATTTTAAATCCTCTGTTAATTATAATTTGAAAAAGGTCGTCTATCCTGTCTAAGTTGAAGTCCGTGCCACAAAGTTGTTTAGAGGGAGCGCCTAATAAATCTATTTTGATAATTATTCCTCTTTCATTCTTACCGATAGCATGACACATACAGATTCCGTAAGAGTCACCACCCTCTGAACCGTCCAGATGGAAGTAATAATTGGTTTCATGTTCCGGCTTGAACGAGTCAGAGAGCGTAATGTATTGTTCATTAAACGGATTGTCTAAAGATAAATCAATACAATTAGCAAATTTATTCAAGTCAGAGAAAACAGGCGTAATAGAAGTAGTAGGCCATCCACCACTAAACAACATGAACTCATCTGTCTTGTTCTTAGCGTTAGAATAGAAATCCATTGGAACAGCAACGATGTCGTGTAGCATTACATTTCCTTAAAAGAGTTTTCTTCTTTGAACTTCCCCTCTTTAGATTCATTAAGTATGAGGGTCTTACCACAATGAGGACATTGATACATTTCTATTCCTCTTACTTTTTTGAGGTTCATAATCTCTCCACATTTAGAACATCTAATACTGTACTTTGTCGGTTTCATTTCGTCCTCCATAAGTTAATTGATAGCAGTCTATTGAGCATACTTTAATTCCACCGTTGCCTAAATATGCCCAATCTTTTAGTTCAGTACCACAAATACACTTGCCCAATTCAACGTGTCTTTTATAAACTTGTTCAATTGGTCTCTTGATAGTCTTATCAAAGTAAAATGTTTCAGCAGAGAAATCAGTAGCAGGATGAACATCCCACCATGAATCCGAAGTAACGAACATGCCAGATTCATCACCTAAAGCTCTATAAGTCTTAATAATTTTTTCACTGAAACTGTTAGGATGTCTGGCTTGTCCCACTAGAGCTAAGAATCCTGTGACCTTTTTGTCCTTGTACAACTTTTGACGTGGAAACCTTGAATTTATTCTGTCTAAAGTCTCGTTATAAGCTGATTCAGCCGCAGAGTAGTATTCCTTATTGGCCGCTTTCTTGGAGTGTTCGGTGTATTGCATATCGTTAACCTCATCAAGTCCACCACCAAAAACATTGTAACCCAAGATGGATGCTGCGTGACCAGTACCAGGAAAGATAAGGACATTTTTAGGAAATCTTAATTCCGAAGGTAACTTTGAAGGATTATTGTCTAACTTCTCTACGTCAACGTGAGGTGGAAAATAATCACGGATAAAAGGGCTGTTGTTAATTTTAGGCAACAAGTCTCTAAAGGTTACTTTCTTAGAAGCAGCCGCATCTTTACTCAAAATGATTAATGCAGTAGCCGTATTAGGAATCATATCATAGTGCTTATTCAAGTCTGGATTGATTAAGAGATTGAACAATTGCCAATAATTTAAAATAGAAAACCTCGAAGTTTTAGAAATACCAATAGCTCCAAAGATACCCACCGTATGGATTAAACGTTTCTTTCTTTCTTCCTCAAGTAATAGTAGATGGTCTTTAACTTTAGGCCATATAAAATCTTTCATACCTAAGAAGTAAGGGTCATCAATTAGAGTCTCTAAAGTAACACGAGAAAACTCTTCTGCTCGTTCTTTAGTGAATACATATTTGGCGTTAGGATAAAGTTTAAACCCGTCTTTTTCAGCTTGGAACACTTCTGTTTGGCGCCTGATTAATTCTTTGAGAGTAAGAGTTTGCATTATAGCCCTAAAGTATGTAAGATGATAAACGACATAACTATACAGAACAGTTCTATGCCATTATAGCAGTAATGAGTTATCTTTTGGTTACGCAACTCTGGTTCTTTAATTTTTAACATTAGCCACTCTGTGTTGAGTCTAAGAGAAATCATTCCGCCTATAATTAGAAGTAAGGGTATATCAAAATTTATATATCCAAAAAAATGCAGCGCCTTATAAGCAACCAATGAGACTAAGCCAATAATAGTTAAGAGTACTGTCTTGTAGAACATTAACATTCGTATACTTCCTTTTCCAAATTGTGAATAAAATCAAGCTCTGCCATTAATTTACGTTCCTTTTCCATGAGTTTTTCAAGATAGCGTTGTTTAGCTTCTTCTTTAGTAAATCTAAATTTATCTTCGCGTTTAATCATATAGTTGATTAATCCAATTTTTTTGTTTAAAAATATTTTAGCATTGTTTTCTCTGATAATAGTGGCGTGTTCAACTTTAAGAGTAAGTGTTCGTTTTCCATTTTTAAATGTTGGAAAGTGATGGATATACCAAACTTCTTTCCCTATTAATGGCCACACTTTTATTGATTCAAATTTCATAGTTTCCTCATATTATTGTAATTCAAGTTGTACATTATTATTCAATAATTTTAATCGTTGTTTATTTTCTTCTATTCTTTTTTCACCGATTTCACAGTACTTTTGCTCTTGCTCAATACAAATCCATTTTATTCCGTGAGTAATATCATTAAATGGTTTATTTTGACAAAGTAACATATCATCTTTGAACTCGTATACAGCGTTGGTCATTTCTACTAAACTTTCAATAAGTTTAGCAGAGGGTTGATGTTGAGTGACAAGTGTTTCATCTAATTTAAAAGTTCTCATAGCACTAAAAATATTTTCTCCTTAATTGGTTAAAGTTCCACAAACTCAATTTCTTCAATATCCTTTGGAAGTGGAGTACTATTAATTTTATCAACTATTATATCAAATTTGGTACGGTCTACATGTTCGTTAACTATTTTAAGAACACTATCAACGTAGGCTGCGATAGCCATAGTAGCCACTCTATTTTGTTCAATCTTACTTTGAGATTCAAGCAACTTACGAATTTCTGTAAGTATTTCAAGCATTTGTCTTGTGTTGGGGCCAGAAAGGTCGTTTTGGTTCATATCCACAAAGTTAGTTAACAGAAGCCCCAGCATGTTTTGAAGGTCTTGAATGGTGAATTTGACGGGGTTATCAACTATATAGTTCAACTGCTTACTTAGTTTTGATTCCTTACCAATGATGCTATATAATCTTTTAATGTAATCTTTTTTACCGGCTTCTTTGTAGTCGTGAGTTTTACAGCGCCCAGTACCGACATGCAAAGTTCCTCTACCGGCAGGTCTAAGACAAGGCCATTCATCCTCCACATAACCGCAAATTTGTCTAAGTCTATTTCCATCGGATAAGAGATAGACTTCATCGCTGGACACTACTTCAGTCTCCGGGGGATTATCCTGATTTCGTAGTTGCATAGCCGCATCAATTTCAATTCGTTTTAAGTCGTGTTCATTCATATAGCTTCACCATGTTTATTCATATAGCCTCGTCGTATGTATTCATTTTACTTATTTCTTAAATAATTGTTGTGTTGTGGAAATAGTCTAAGTAACTCTGAACGCAAGTCTTGGTCGCCAATCCACCGCTCATTAGGATTAATAAATCCATGAACAGTAACATTAGAAAGGTGATAAATACGAATTTCTTGCGGGTCATTGTTGTCAAAGTACTCTGCAAAATAACCCCTACGCTTTAACCACGAGTCCTTTTTGAGTTCAGCATCCCACACTTTTAAAAAGTCTTTGAGAAACGACTTAAACCTGGCTTCTCGTAAATTAACTTCAATTTGTTTCTGGTTGGGTTTACGTGGCATAAGTAATACCGTCCTTTCTTATTAATTCAATTTTATTTTCACATTCTACCGGCACGTGGCTTATAACAAATTTTTGTCCTTTAATCTTATCGAGGACTTTAAGAGTTTGAGTCATGCCTTCGCTGTCTAAGTTGGAAAAGAACTCATCAATGAATAACATTTCAAGGTTATTTGGATAGAGCTTATTGAGTGCAAATGCAATAGAAAATGATACTCTGGCTTTCTCTCCTGAAGACATCGAGGTAACAGGATGTTCACCTTGACTAATTTCTACACCCTTTTTAGTTATATCTAATTTAACCTTGCTGTTAATCTTGAAAAGTTCTTTGAGATTTAGATTAGTAATTGTTCCCAAGTTAATTAAAAATTTGTCTAAAATCAAGCCCTTGATACGAGATAAAAGCCCTTTTTGAGTACGATAATCACCCCACAATTGATAGAGTTCTAACTCGTGTTTCTTCTTATTTATTTCAACTTGAGCTTCGTTATATTTAACTAATTGATTTTTAGTTTGTTCCATTTTAGCGCTAACAACACCTAATTGCATGTTTAAATTAGATATGTCGGAAGTGAGAGTGCGGATGTCTTGAGAATAATCAGTTATAGAGTTGAATTCTGCCAATAATTTTTCTTTTTCTTTTAAAAGCTCAGGTACGTTGATAGGTTCTTCAACATAAGAGCTAAAGAATTGAATTTCCTCATCGAGAGCCACTAATTTGTCTAATTCAGGTTCAATCTTCAAACGGTAGTCAGTAGCATCCTTTATAGTTTTTTCACACTTGACAATTTTCTCATTTAATTCAATTATATTGTTTTTAACTTTTTGAGCATTAAACGGTACGAGATAAGTCAAGAATAGTAGTTCAGCATTACAGTTAGGGCAAGTAAGAGGATGAGCCAACTGCTTATTGTTTTCGGCAAGTTCTTTTTTGTAGATAAGGATAGCATTTTGAGCATTCTGAATAGCAGTGTCGCACCGGTTTAACTTGAATTTTCCATCGGTAATTTTAACGTGAACTTTAGCCAAGTCATATTGTTCCAGTTTACATTTACGCTGGCGGTTTTCTTCTTGTGATTTAGCCTCATCTAACTGTTCATTAATTTTTCCAATTTCAAAATCCAATACTCGTTTATTTCCAGTCGCTTGTTGTTTCTTGCTTAATTCATTTAACTTTTCATTTTTAAATGATAACTCATTTTTGATACTCTGCTTCTGGACTTCTAACTCGTCTATTTGGTCAACTGGTTTTTCAATTTTTTCCAAGAACTCTAATTCTTTAGACAAGTCTTTAATTTTGTCCTTACAGAGTTCAATAGCAGAGTCATATTTTTCAAGTTGAAACCACTCTGACAAGAGATTGAAACGCTCCAAAGGTGTCATTGTAAGAAACGTACCGTTAACCGAATTGAGATAGACGGAAGACTTGAAGGTGGCTTTATTAATACCAGAATCCTCAAACCATTTTTCCTCACATTCTTTGTTAGTTTGAGCTATGACAACACCGTTGATCCAATAGTTAAAAGTTTGAGTGCCTTTTTTAAGAGAGCGTTCAATTTTATATTCGTTTTTACTGTCAGTAAGTTCTAATGACACCATACAAGAATCTTGGTCATAACGTATAAGTTCATCGTTAGTGTCCTCCACCTGGCTAACTCCTGCCATACACCATATCATTGCTTTTACTAGGTTAGATTTGCCACCACGATTAGAATTAGCTCCTTCATCGTCTCTGTTGTCAGCCGTAATGAGAATGGTTTTATTGAGAACAAGGTCTATTTCTAAGTATTCAAACGTCCTAAAATTTTTAGCAATAAGTTTATTTGCTTGCATGTTGCTCCAATAGTAGCAATGATTTTTTATATCTGTTAATGTTTAGTGTATTCAAAATTTGCTGTTCTTTTTTTAGCTTCCTCTTTTTCTGTGTCTGATAGTGGCCTGTTTTTTGAATTAATATAATTTAGCCAATCATTATGAATTTTGTCTACTTCTTCAAACGGCAAAAAGATATAATAGCATTCGCCTTCTATAAAAATTTTAGTAAAATTACCAAGATAATCATCCTTTACTTTAATAAACATATCTATTTTTTCTAAATTAATTTTGTGTAAATGACCGTGCGAATCCATTATATATTGCCAATTATTCATTATATTACCTTTCTGAAATTTGTTGATATTCCGGTGGTTTAATGTTGATATTTGGTTTATCCTCTTTAACTTTAAGCACAAGATTAATTTGTGGGTCTGTGCCTCGTGCAAGAATAAGATTGTAATGTTGTTTGTCTACTCTTTTGCCAGAATATTGGGAGCCCTTAAGAAGCATCTCTATAATTTTAAAAACCGTTTTTGCATCATTATCTTTTTCATTAGTTGTTATTACTTTTACCTTTATCAATTAGCGCTCCTTTGTTGTTTTTTATTTAGTTATCCTATGCGAATTGTCCATTCAATGGTTGAAATTCAACTGCCTACTGCTTGAAATACTTATTGGCTTTGCGTTCTTTCTCAATAAGTTTAAGTAAGCTAACAGAAAGAACTACTGCATTATAAATAGTAATACGACAATAACCGCTAACTTGATTTGGAAAGATAACCCATTGATTTTTTACTTCTTCAATAATTGGTCTATTGCTCTTAGTTAAGCAATCTTTTCTTACACGCCAACTATCAACCCATTCTTCCCACGATGACACTTCTAATTTAAAAATTGATTTGCAACTTAATAATTTATTTTTAACTAAATCACAAGCCAAATCTACTTTATTATCGACTTTACCATGATAACAGGGGGTGGTTTGAGTAACTGAAAGTGAATCCAAGATGTAGTGAACTAAGAAATTAACAGCATATTCGCCGTCAATATTCTTGAGTAGATTATATTCAATCTCAATTAGTTCCAAGAGCTTAGTAATAGAACCGTGTGATTGATGAATAAGGTCTGGCTTTATATTGGTTAAGACGCTTCCAATTTTCCAGTTTATACTTGTACTTGAAAACTTATTAACTGCTTTCGTAGTAGCTAAATGGCATAATGGGCCCATTTTATCCTCTTAATAATTGTTTACCAAAATCAAACTGCTCCTGGGTTAGCCCCTGTTCTTTTAAGAAAGTACGGATGGTGTCTTTGACATCTACAAATTTCATAACTTTTTCTTCCTGAATGTCAATGTCCAAGAATACTTTTTTGTGACTACTTGACAACTTCTCTGTGTCAATACTTTTTAAATCATTAGCTTTCATATTCAATTTGTAACGGATAGCATGATAGCCTTCAGGTGGTTCAACTGGTTCTGTTAAAGTTAATAGTTTTAAGTCTGGGTTTTCCACCCAAGCTAACTTATTGTCCTCACACAAGTAAAACCCACACTTTTCATTTTCCTCTGCCCATGAGTCCTTAAAGAGAGAGCCAATAGAATGAAAGTTACCTTTAACAAAATGAGAGTGTGTATGACCAAAAAGAAAGGTTAGAGGAAGTTCAGCAAATTCCTTTTGGTGGTCACCATGACCCAAGACTATTCCTTTAGTATCCAATTCTTTAAGTTTTTTTATCAAGCCAATATAATCACGAGTATAACCACAAAGTATATAAGGATTAGGTGAAATGGTGATAATATTATTACAAGGGACAACTGTAATATTTTTTAACTTCATAAGAGATTCAGAAGTTCCAATCGGGTATTTACCTTTAGCATCGTGATTACCTGTAAGAATATAAAGATCGGTTAACGGTGCAATTTCATTAAAGAAAGTAGCTCTAATCCATTCTGGAGGCTTGGGAGAGTCGAAAAGGTCGCCACAAATAAAAGTACGGTTTGGTTTATATTTTTTAATGATTTGTTTAAATCTAAATATTTTATAAAGTGTACGTTTGTCTACACGTTCACCTTGGAAGTTTATTAGGCTTCCAAATTGGTCTTTCTCTTTAAGATGTAAGTCAGCACAAATTAAGTCAAGCAAATTGGTTAATCCTTCTTTTTAATTTCAAAATGTTCTGGTTTTTCTGGAACGGATACAATTTCACAGTTTAAATACTCTAGTATAGCAGATATTTGTTGCGATTCTAAACTACTTTTTATTTTACTAGGATATTCTATACCAGACCCGAATGTTCTAAAATTATACCCAAGTTGTTCTGCTAATTCGTTTATTTTATAATTGATTTGGTCAATACTTTTTTCTATATTAGTTTTGTATGTTTCTAATACATCATTAGTTGTTTGTAATTCTTTTTTAAGTTGTTTTACTAATTTAAAGAAAACATACCCGTCCCAAATAAATAATAATACAATAATAATGTGTGCGGTTGTTTCCATATTAGTCCTTCTTCTTAATTATATATTTTTAATAAATAATAAACAGATATTATTAGTAATATAACATTTAATAGCATCGGTTTAGAGATTAATTTAGTTGGTTTATTAAAAACTTTTCTATAACTAATGTGTAGTATTAAACAAATAATACTTAATGTAAAATTAATTTCGTATATGTTCATATTAGCCCATATACTTTTTTTCATCTTGTGGAAATGGACGGCGTTCTAATTTACAAACCAAAGATCTTAATGCCCGTCCGGTGGCTTTTTTAATTCCTTCTGATTCGTTCCATTTATCAGATTCACTACAACGTGAAATTCCAATGCCCTTTTTATCATCATAGCGATAAGTACAAATAATAAAAGGAAACATGGTCTGAAGGTCTGTTCTGCCATATAACTTGATATTTTTAATTAATTCATTGTTGCGTTTTTTAGGTAGCGGTTGTGGTTTAATGTTCTTTACCTCAACAATAACTTGCTCGCCATTATTTTTGTTTGTTAAAGGTGGTTTTTGAAAGTCATAAAGTGGCGGAAATTCTTTTGGTATAAGATTACTTTTTGACTTGCTGTTATCATTTTTACCAATCGGTGCGCCTTCAATAGCTTCATTCTCAATTTGTGTGTTAGAGTTATTTTGTTCAATACGTGCTCCAACTGTAGATTCAACTTTAATTTTGGTTGGATTTAGGTCTGCTATATAATCTGTTGCTTGTTTATGCTTCTTCACCTTACTTCTCCTTTTTAGTTAATTTCCATTGTTTTTTATGGGGAGTTACCTCATAGCCAAGTTCATTAATGAAAAATTTAAATTGCTCATTGTCACTTTTTAATTGTTTAACGTCTAACTCTAAACTATTAATTCTACTCGTAAAAGTTATATAGGTTACATAATCAAGTTTACCTATTTTATCCCAAACATTTTTAAGTTCTTCTTTACTTATAAACATATTATTCACCAAACACTTTCTTTTTTAAGTAACGCTTTTTATCATCAAGTGAACCTTTCCATTCATAATACGGGATTCTAATTATAGGATAGAGTTCGTTTTTTAATTTGTCTCTACGCTGAACTTCTTTAAATTGTTCAGAAGCATTACGAATACCTTCATCAGTTCTTTCGTATACGATAGCTGAAAAGTGATTTTCT
>Ga0265297_10007530_pt1 | contig 15026 bp, 23 predicted proteins | sample Munlanlwell13791_FD_192502 | JGI IMG/M metagenome (GOLD analysis project Ga0265297, IMG submission 192502) | Leachate microbial communities from a municipal landfill in Southern Ontario, Canada - Leachate well 137-91 | ecosystem: Engineered > Solid waste > Landfill > Unclassified | place... | reverse complement strand
CTGGCCTGACCTCATTAGATGTCGAGTCCCGGTAGTACCTTTTCAAACAATAAAAACTTCTTTACACGTAGTATTATATATGTAAACAACTAATATTTATATATTATTATATATCATATATTTGTATACATATCATACATTATTTAATAATTAAATAAATAATAATAGCCATAATAACATACTTAACATAGTATATATAGTATGTCAACACTAATGATTATAAACTATTGATATATATAGATAATTGTGCTATACATATAATAATAAATATATTGATTTATAATATATATGTGATTATTAATAGCATAATACATGCTATAATACATTGATTATTATATAATTGTGATTTATGAATCCAGCAAACAAACAGTATGCAAACCGTAGCAGGTCATCCCCATTGCAGTAGGGCTGTTGATATGAAATTATTCATGACCACTATTTAATGCAATAGTTAATTACTCATGCATATACAACATAATGGTTTTATTGATCAAAATAGCGTATACATATTGTGTACTATGTGGCTAGGGTAGTATAAATAGCATATTAAAACTACATATTATACTATTCGTAGTCTCGAACCGTCAGAAATATGGGCTCTCGCGGTATACCTGAATCGGTGCATTCGTTTTGTTGTCCATTTTCTACCTCGCTGAATATTGTTTTAGTATTTGATCCCTATACTGCTGATATGCCGATTTTGTTACTATTCTGGTTCCGCCATGACCTAAATATTTTTCTGAAAATAGGCAGGGACTCATTGTGTATTTTTGCCTGCCGCTCCCCCCTTCTGGGTTAATCTCGATCGACACACCAAATGCTGGCGACTGCATTATTTTTGTTACCGTGCCAAAATGGGGATTATTGGCCATGTCTCCGCCGTTATATATTTCTGTGCCTATCCTGATGACACCTGCAGGGGAGTTGCAAAAATCGATCTCTATTTGTTCATAATTTGATTTATTCATTTTTCTTCTCCTAGTTGATTGTTTTGAACACTATTACTCACTCATTACATATATAATATAACATAATCACATTGTGAAAATAATCCTTGTACACAACGACATTATGTTGTATATTACTATCACACAGGGCGAGGCGCCCACAGGCTGCGGACCTGATAACCGCCAAACTCTAACACTGGAGGACGTATGTTTTATCTGATTCATCATTCTGACATAGGGCCGAACGACCGCGACAGCAGCGGAAACTACAAACCCGAATGCGGCCACATGGAAATAACGACAGTTCCTGGCCGTAAAAATATGAGTCACGAAATTTGTACCGATGGGTGGCTCGGATCATGTAACGATAATTCATCTACAGCCTATGGCGAATACGATACTATCGAGGATGCTCGCGCAGAGGCAGCAGACCGAGGGTACACTGTAGAGGCAGACTACTACGATGAGGATATCACAGTATGCGACTGTGATCTGACCGACGATGACGGAAACGATGTAGAGTGCGATTGCAGCGCCGACGGCACTAGAGAAATATGGTATGCCCCCGTCGACAAAATGGATCAGTGGGATACGGACGACTATTTTTACGCTGTTCAGAGCGAAATAACCGCCGAAATGTCCGACGTCGAACTGGCCGACTGGGTTTCAAAAAATGAAACAGAGGCGAAAAACGAAAACGTAAACCTTCATGGTGATGTTGAGGAGTGGGCAAATAAAATCCGTTTCGAGAAACGCCGCGAAAAAATCGAATCTGTTTTAGATGATCTCGATGAGGCGCTCACAGGCTGCGGACCTGATAACCGCCAAACTCTAACACTGGAGGACGTATGTTTTATCTGATTCATCATTCTGACATAGGGCCGAACGACCGCGACAGCAGCGGAAACTACAAACCCGAATGCGGCCACATGGAAATAACGACAGTTCCTGGCCGTAAAAATATGAGTCACGAAATTTGTACCGATGGGTGGCTCGGATCATGTAACGATAATTCATCTACAGCCTATGGCGAATACGATACTATCGAGGATGCTCGCGCAGAGGCAGCAGACCGAGGGTACACTGTAGAGGCAGACTACTACGATGAGGATATCACAGTATGCGACTGTGATCTGACCGACGATGACGGAAACGATGTAGAGTGCGATTGCAGCGCCGACGGCACTAGAGAAATATGGTATGCCCCCGTCGACAAAATGGATCAGTGGGATACGGACGACTATTTTTACGCTGTTCAGAGCGAAATAACCGCCGAAATGTCCGACGTCGAACTGGCCGACTGGGTTTCAAAAAATGAAACAGAGGCGAAAAACGAAAACGCAAACCTTCATGGTGATGTTGAGGAGTGGGCAAATAAAATCCGTTTCGAGAAACGCCGCGAAAAAATCGAATCTGTTTTAGATGATCTCGATACAGTAGATGGATATCGGAACGAATCGGGGGATAAATACGATCCCAATTATATTGTCAGGTTTGAAAATGGCCGCATTGCCTACCTGTCGTATAATTCCGATGGAAAAATGCAGTGGCGTCGATCTGATCTGGTTTCTACAGGGTTGTCGTTAGTCGCTCTCGGGATCGCCGAATGCAACCTCTACCGGAAAACAAAGCCGGTTGGCGGATACAACCCGCGCCGCCGCCCTATTGAACCGGCTACCGCCTACGATGCCGCCCGATGCGATGCAGTATCAAAAAACAATCGCACCGCCTGTCGTAGTGCTGCGGTAAAACAGTACCGGGAAGAGCTGAAAAAAGATTTTCTTCTCCATGCCGGTGAGTCGATAGAAAAAATCACTGCCTATAAATCAACATGGGAAAAAATTTCCGAACTCGAACGGCAGATTGCAGACCTGAAAAAAACATTGCCCGAATCAATACCGACTATTGAATATTTCAGCATGGCAACAAACTCGGCAGCATGTCGGTTGAATAATTTAGGTGCAGGAATGGATCAAAAAGAACTCGAACAGATCGTTTGTAAATAACTCACCGGGGCGGCAACGCCCCTCATCGGAGAACAATATGACATACTATGAACGCAATCGGGAAAAAATGCTCGCATATTCAAAAAAATACAAAAAAGACCATCCCGAGAAAACCAGGGAGAACGCCCTGCTATGGAGAAAGAAAAATCCCGATAAAATAAATCAATGGAAAAAATCTGATGTTCCGAAAGCGATAGCATACAGAAACAGGATCGAAGTGAAAAGATTAAAAAAAACAATCTTGAACTACGAAAAAAGGATTGTAGAGGTAAGAAAACGGATAGCAGAATTGTCTCAAGAAAACACCCAGAACCATTAACTATTGATAATTGTAAACCGATTTAGGATTAATCCTTTCCCCGCCGTTCTTGGTTGGTAATACTTCCGCTTCCTTGGGCGGGAGTTCCGGCAGGGATTTAGTACAGAGGGGTCGTTAGTACAAAAAGGGAAAATAAATGGAAACCAGAATCTACCTCCACGAAATTCGAATAATAGACCGGATGAAAATTGCAGGTATGATAAATAGATCAAAGTACAGGCGGCTCAAAAAAAAGGCGCTTGATCAATACATTGAATCGCTGATCAATGCGGCGGTTAAACGGGATGGAGAGAAATCATGAGCATTCCATACTGTGCTTCATGTATATACTGCGCCGAAAACTGTCTAACAACAGACCGTTGTATTAAATGTAAATCAGATTTACAGGACAAAGGTAAAAAGACCGGTTTTAAAAGTGGACACCATAGCACCTATATCAGCTATAATTACCGAAAATAACGCCGGAATTACCATTATCAACCGAATGACTGATTGTGGCTGTTTTCAACCTAAACAGGGAGTGGTTATGAACAAAACATCGTTTTCTGATACCGTAGATATTCCAACCGTCGAAGAACAGGTCATGGAAATTCAATGCGAACAACTCAAACAACAGCACGAAATAGAAAAAATAATAGAACACTCCGGGAATACTGATATCGCTGTTCATAAACTTATTGCTAAAATGGACGAAATGATCAAACGGTTTGAGGGTCGGTTCGATGCTGAAGAAATTGAAAAACTTTCAACAAGAGTATAATATGAACTCTGACTGGAATATTGCTATATCTAAAATACGCAAGTCAATTCGCAACTGGGCAATCAGGGGGGCGACGGGAAGAGTACGAATGATATTGAATAAGAACAAGCTTAAATTTATACTAAAAAGCAAATACAAATGAGAGAACTATTCGACCGCGCCCTTGAGTTTATTGTGGCGGGTGCATATATGGCACTAATAACACTAGTCGGGATAGTGTTGTTTAATTTTCTTGTCAAGATTATTTTATGAAAAAGAAACGCTGCTCTCATTTGTACACTAAAGGAAGGCGTGGTCCGATCTGTTTATGTATATCAAGGGAGCGTCCGCCCGGTAAAAATGTTTTTATCGATCCGAAAATCGACTGCCAAAAATGCTACTGGCATAACCGAAACGATCATTTCCATTTCGGTAAACTATCGGAGAAATAATGGAAAAACAGTATGGTTTTTTCGATGAAGATGGAATTTACCATCTGTACGGTCCCGAATATCACAGGTACATGAGTATCGGTCGCGGCGTTCATCCCGGCGTCACCCTGGCGTCAGTTGTCGCTCTCATTTTAATTGGAATCATTTACTGTAAAATACTTTTTTAAGGGAACAATATGCCAAAAATAACAGTTAATGGAAACGAAATAATATATCGTGTTGATCATGCTACACGCAGCAGTTGTCATCACCGGCCTATGGCCAATTTAATACTTACCGTAAAGATATGTGGCGATGAAATTACTGGAGAAAATTTCAGCGGCTATGAAGCTGAAAAGGTATGTGATCAAATTGAAAAAATAATAAATTCTTATGAAAACAATTAATAATTGCATTATATTAAATACTGTTTTAGCACTCTATTTAACAGTATCAACGATCAACGAAGGAGGTATTTTATGCGCTGCTATCCGTGATGTTGACGGCGCGGCTGTACAAAAATGTTTTGCATTGGAAAGAGATATAAAAAATTTGATAACCGAAGCCCGGCACAGAATTAGTACCCGCCGGGCTTTCTTTTTTTAACATAGAAATGAGGGAGTATGAAAATAGAAGTCGATGAAACTGGGGGTGAATTCAATTTTCATATGGAAGCTGAAACCATAAAAGACGCTGCTTTTGTGGCTCTGTTCGGGATGAATCATGCAATCTCATTTCCAGGAGTATGTGCATTTGCGAAGGACGATAAAATTACACTCGATCTTGTTTTTACAAAACTGGTCAAAGCGGATGGTTTTATCGAGAGAAAAAAATAAATGGCACTCCCGATAAAAGATACTCCGATTTTAACCGGCAAAGATGCGGCCAAATTTGCAGAAAAAGCAAAAACAGCTCACCTGCATCCGGTTTCAAAAAAGTGGTATCTCCGCGCGAAGAAAATTTATGATGAAATTAAAAAAAAGTATCCTGATTTTTAATTAAGAAATAATTCTCTTTTGCGCGGGAATTAGTTATATTAGAGTTGTATGCAAACAGCGACGGCAATCAAAAAACAAATTTCGTAATTCCCTCCCTTCGGCCACTATAGCCCCCTGTCATTCGTCGCTGTTTGCGTGGGGCCGCCGGAGGGATTTTAAGGTATTTCTATGGCCCGTCCTAAAAAGGAAGGCTTGGAGTATTTCCCGGTGAATGTTGATTTTGATGAAAAAATTGAAGCGATTGAATTGATGCATCACAACGATGGCCTTGTATGGGTTTTACGATTTTGGCAAAAAGCATATAAGACCATGACTGGATTAGTAGATTTCAACGGATTATTCGCCGAATTATTCGCGAATAAATGTCGAATAACCATCGAAAAACATCAAGAAATACTTAAAACGGCACTTTCAATCGATTTTTGCCATGAAGTTGAAACAAGTATTTATACATCAAACGGAATTCAGAAAAGAATTTCATCGGTTTCTAAGGACCGTGCCGACGCAATATTAAGACAGGAAGAAAAGAAAAAGAAGAGTAAAGGAAAGAAAAGTAAAGTAAAGGATTGCCCTGATTATTCGGCGAATAATTATGATGTTCCTTTATGGAAGCAAAATTCAAAAGAGGGTTTTCAAGAATATCTTCGTATTGCCGAACCCGAATTCGATAAATTGAGAAACGATTACAATTTCATTGCTGATAAAAAAAGATTCTACCCTAAGATAAATATTCAGAAATCAATAGATAAAATGTGGGAGGAATATTGGGGGACCGAAGCGGGATGGAATAAACGTAGAAAATCGCAATCTGTCGATCTGAATTGGAAACGTACAATCGAAACAGGGCTCTCTATGCCACTAAATCAGGTTAAGATACCCTACGGGGAGCCTGACCCGGAGATCGTGGCTATAAAGGCAAGAGGAATAGAAATATGAGACGAGGATCAAGAGGTGAATCAAGGGAAATTCAGGGACACGAGACAATCGAGTCTATTTTCGGAAACGCTCATAATAGAGATACCGAATCGTTGAAAGACGATCCTACCTACCGGGAATTCAATAAAAAAATAAGAGAGATCCATTCGGTTGCCGAAAACATGATGATTCCTATTGGGGAAGCCCTGCAGATGATGCTCTACAATTTCGGCTACTGGTGGGATACAATACCGTGGAACCGTATGGATGAAATGAAAGAGTTTGTTTTAAATAACGGAGAAACACGATATAAAATTCTCGATGAAGATTTGCATAAATATCTTTTAACGACCGGGTACTATAAAATGGGTAGAGGTATAGTTCCTAAAGAAATGACTGCGGCGTTTTGCAGGAATACTTTTGAAATGATGGATGATAAAAGACCGAGCGAAGAAATATTAGAATTAGGTATATCGATTCAATTCGCAGGTAATTATCGGAAACCGGAAAAGTCTGTCTGGCAAGAATAGATACAAAAAATCTGGCCCGCTAACCCAGTGAGGGTGAGGCGGGATTTGTGTAAAATTATTTGAAAGGTATCTGAATAAATGTCATGGCTGATATCACGAGTATTGATGGAGAATTACGCGAGCTCGCGCTATTTGCCGGAGCTGGCGGCGGAATACTCGGAGGAACGCTCCTCGGATGGAGAACGGTTTGCGCTGTCGAAATCGAGCCGTATCCCGCAAGCGTATTGTGCCAACGACAAAATGACGGCATTCTCCCGCCTTTCCCGATTTGGGATGACATTCGAACCTTTAACGGAAGGCCGTGGCGCGGAATTGTTGACGTGGTTTCTGGCGGGTTTCCGTGCCAAGATATCAGTTCCGCCGGCAAGGGCGCAGGAATTGATGGCAAGCGAAGCGGACTATGGAAAGAAATGTTGCGAATCATTGGCGAGGTACGACCTAAATTCGCACTCGTGGAAAACTCACCAATACTCACTGTTCGGGGGATTGAGCGAGTTTTCGGAGATCTGGCCGAGATGGGGTTCGATTCGGAATATGGAACTATTTCCGCGGCAGTCGCCGGAGCACCTGACATTAGAGAAAGAATTTGGATACTGGCCTACCCCATGCAAAATAGATTCAACCTTGCAAGCGGTGAACAGCCGAGTGGAAATGTTGAAGAAAGGAATTTTTTCCCACGATGGTGGGGGAAACTCAAAACTGCAAGATTGGTTGATGGCCTTCCTCCCATCATGGACATTGAACCGCAAGCCGCGGCAATCATTGGTAGAGTGGATGATGGGTTGGCCGATCAGGTGGACCGACTTGCAGCCATTGGCAATGGACAAGTACCGGCAGTGGTGCGACTCGCATGGAATATCTTGATAAATAGAATAACCAGGGATTTAACGAAGGTTTATTGAGAGGAAGAATATGAACAAAATAAAAACGTTCCCGATAAGAAAAGATAATTTCATAATAGACAAGGTAAGAGACGCCGAAGAGTATTAAATATCAAGGAAGTTTTCGAAAGTATACTCCGCTAAATGCTGGAACAAAGAGGTTGCTGAAATAATAAGGGTTGCTCTTGAAAATGATGAGAAGGTGAACGGGAGAAGGGTTTAAGGAGGGGATTAGGATGAAAAGTTTAGATGCCGAACAGACAAAACTATTTAACGACAAAATAGAATATATACACGTTGAATCTGTAATTGGTTCAGGGTACGAAAGCCAAGTCGCCGATCTTGCGTTGAGAGACAAGGTAGCATATCGTGCCGCCAGAAAAAACATGCAGATTCATTCTGCAATCATACTTAAAATAAATGACGCATTCAGCGGGTTCTTTACTTTCCAAATTAATCATGAAGTTGGTGAATTTTGTCTACTTCAGTCTGCAATGGAACTTGATCGTAAAGACAAAGAGATATATAAAAAAATGCTTTTAGAAATAATAAAACAAAATACTTTTGGGTACCCAATGATAATGACAGTAAGCACGAAGCACGATCTTGAATGCCCAGCGGTTTTATCTTCAGTTGGATTTAAAACATATCTTGAATTAAGCGGATTTGAATATATGGTATATGGGACATTTGAACAGATAAGAATGAAAAGACTTGCTCATGCCACGATGACTAATACCTGGAATTCAACGAAAGCCGATTGGCTTAAAATGAAGAGAGAGTGGAATGAAAAAATTGAAAAATCTGGAGAACTATACGGAATAAAAAATCCCAAGTTCGCATCCCGTGATGGATGCTGGCAGGGGATTAATGGTATGGCTAATATAGTGTTGGCTTCTCATAAGATCGAAAACGATGAAATAACAATAGACAAAGGAAAAACATTAAACGGAAACGCCTCTGTTCTTGATCCGGTTGCCTGTGAAGTTATATTACGGTTTTTTATGCCAAAAAACGGGCGGCGCATTTATAACCCATTTGGAGGCGGGGTTCAAATGGGGTTTGTTTGTGCAAGTTACGGATACGAATATGTTTCTTCAGAAATAAGACAAAATCAATGTGATGCAAACAATTTAATATGTAAAGATTTAAATAGTGCAAAATGGATTAAAAGCGACAGCTCAAAATATATACCTGACGGATCGTTTGATCTTTGTTTTTCATGTCCACCATATTATAAAGTTGAAGAATATCTTGATTATGACGGAAAATCTCCAGAAGGAGAGTTAAATTCAATACCAACATACGAACAATTTAGGGATACATTGTTTGAAGGATACAAAAAAGCAATAGGGGTATTAAATGGTAATTGTTTTTTTGTTATCATGACGGGGGACTCAAGAGACAAAAACGGATCATATTACGGATGTGAAGCAGAACATGAAGTTTTTATTAAGCAACAAGGACTTTCAATATACAATAAAATAGTTTATCTTGAGTGCGAGTTTACCCGCCTTGCACAAGCAAAGGTAACGCTTAATTACAGAAAATTTCCAAAAAGAGAGCAAAAAATAATTGTTGCATACAAGGGGGATATTTCAAAAATAAAAGAATTGTATCCCCCAATTGGTAGGTTATAATGAACGTATTTAATAGTTTTTATAAAAACATAAACAATAGAAAATACAACACCTGGTGTAAGTACAAAAAACGAATTGATACTTACGGGTGCGGATGCGCTCACGATTGCAAGTATTGTTATGCAAGGGCACTTTTAGATTTTAGAAGAAACTGGAACTCTGAAAAACCTAAAATCGCATATATCACAGAGATAGAAAAAACAATATCTGAATTGTCAAAAACCGATGTTATAAGAATGGGTAGTATGACAGACTGTTTTCAACCAGTAGAAAAAATAGAACGGGTAACTTACGAAACAATAAAAATTCTAAATCAGTACAGCATTAATTATTTAGTTGTGACTAAATCATCGCTTGTTTCCGATGAAAAATACCTTAAACTATACAACGGAAACTTGGCGCATTTTCAAATATCAATATCATCTACAAGCAATACGCAGTGTAATAAATACGAAAATTCATCACCAATAACTGAAAGAATAAAGTCCGCAGAAAGGCTATACGAACTTGGGTTTGATGTAAGCATTCGATTAAGCCCTGCACTGTACCAGTTTATTGATTTTAGAATACTAAACGATATAAAATGCGATAAAATATTAATTGAGTTTTTAAAAGTTAATCATTTTATAAAAAAGTCATTCAACATAGATTATTCTGATTATTCATTAAAATATGGAGGATACAACAATTTGCAACTTGCCAAAAAAATTGAAATAGTTAATAATGTTTCAGGATTTAAACAAGTCAGCGTAGGTGAATATGTTAAAGAACATCATGAATATTTTTCTAAAAATGTTAATTATAACAAGGGCGATTGCTGTAATTTGAATTTAGTTTTTGATAAAAGTTCAATTGAGGGTCAACAAACAGAGCTACCCCTATGATCGAAAAACTCTTTCCCACTCTCGGAATGGCGATAAACATAATTGCCGCCGTATTTTATCTTGTCAAAGGTAAATAGGAATGGTCGTTATACTGGGTGTTGGCTTGTGGATTAACCTTTGTCGCAACCTATTTAATGGATAAGAAGTGAAACTATTCAAACGCAAATTCGAGCTAAAACTGTTCGGCATTCACATCGTTCTTTCGGTATCCACCTATCGATACGGATACAAACGCGGAGACAAAAAGGAAGATCCGGTTGTAGCGGAACAGACTGATTTGTTCAAAACGGATGAAAAAAAATGAACCTGTCGGAAGTTGAAAACTCATCCCTATCAGAGGACGCGAAGCGCCAAATAATGGCAGCGTTCTCTGGTTCCGATAATTCAAAGCCATCAAAGATGAAGAACAAAATAACGATTATTGACGGAATAAAATTCAGATCGAAGCGGGAAGGTAAGTTTTATTGCGATTTGAAGATACTTAAAAAAATAGGAGAGGTTGAATATTTCAAAATGCAAGTTCCGTTCATCGTCGGAATCAACATCAAATACTTTTTAGATTTCGAGGTCCATTTTGCAGACGGTCGCATCGAGTATTGGGACGTAAAACCAAGAGAAAAGGATAGTAAGCGATTTACTACCCCACTTTATAAACTGAAAAAGCAGTTGATGAAAAAGTATTACGGAATAGAAATAATTGAAAAGTGAGGAATTAAAATGCCAAGCGTAATATCGAGCAGGTTGGAAGTTCATAATAAACGCAGATTGGAAGTTTACAATAAATACGGAGGAAGATGCGCGTATTCAGGAACTCCATTAGAACCAGACTGGCAGATAGATCATTTTGTATCAAAAAGAGAATGTTGGTTTTTAAGAAAAGATCCCGATGAGCCAAACAATCTCTATCCTGCTCAAAAAATAATCAATCATTATAAAAGGGCGTTGTCATTAAGTCTGTTCAAGATATTTAGGATGAATGATTTACATAAAAAGCTTGCAAAACTTCCGAAGAATCCAAGAACGGAAAAAGGATTAAGAAGAAAAGAATATATGTTAAAGTTGGCTTCGTATTTTGGGATAACACCCGACAAACCGTTTAGTGGAGTATTCTATTTCGAGGCTTTCGATAAGCCGATGGAGGGGAAATGAGAGCTTTCTGAATTGAGAATGAAGAAACTAAAGGAAAACCTTTTGGCATCGAAGAAATGAATAATTATCCATACATTTACTCATGGAAAAATAATGAGAAACGCAAAACTATGTACGGCCGTCGATGCCGGATCTATGCGCGGGGAACCATGAATAGCAGGGGAATCGAATTTGAAAATGGACAGAGAGAAATTGTTTCTGGGAACTCATTGAGAAAGGACAAACAATGAAAAGGCTTTACGTTATCGAAGTACAAGACAAAAAAACTAAAAAATGGAAAATGTATTTAGACGGACTTTATCATTCTACAAACAAAAATGCGGCGGAATTAGCAGCAAAAAAACTTCAAATTGAAACTGGGTTAAAGCTAAAGCCAATGGAATACTGCCCGAAATAAATATCACACCTTAAGAAATAAAATGCTTTTTGAATGAACTTTGATTATATTAAGAAAGAACAAAATTGAACCCGTTACAGAACCCGTTAAACGATTTTGAAAACATTGGTCCTGCGCCCCTTGCCTCCCAGGTGGATTTTAACGGGTTCACACTATGCGAGGGGCCGGGCCATATTTTGAAAGGAACCATAATGACACTAACTCAAATAATAGCCGAAAAAATGAACATTCATCCCGACAAAATAACACCCGCGACGCTTATTAAAGACCTTGAGGCCGATTCGCTTGACTGCGTCGAACTCATCATGGCGTGTGAAGATGAGTACGATGTTTTTATTACCGACGAAGAGGCGGCAACGATTAAAACGGTTTCTGATTTAGCAAGAGTTCTTATTGCACAGGAAGTTACCGAAGAAGCATTAGGAATTAAACCATAGGCTATCGGGCCGAGGGTTTTGTTTTGAAGGTGAAAAGGAAAAACTTTTATAGTATGAACCACATTTTTCATAATGATAGTATAGATAGGGAGATAAAAGGAAGAAACCTTCCTATGCATAACGCATTTAATTTGATATCAAAAAAGGCAATAGTATGTTACTGTGGAAGATTCCCGACCTTTATGGATATGCCAACAATACAGGGTAGAAGTATGCATTTTCTGGAATGTAAATGCGGGGAAAAGGGAATTGTTGTTTATGATGGAGAAATGTATTCAGAAGAATTTGTTGATATGGCAATTGAGGGGTGGAACAAAAGAAAAGAATTTAAAAATAGTGGTATAACTGAAATTTCGATGATTAAATAAATAAGGAAAAACTATGGCAAAAACCGTAATGATACAGGGAGATAGCGGAACCGGGAAAAGCGCAGCATTAAGAAATCTTGAAAAAGAAAAAACAGTGTTGGTAAATATTCTTGGTAAGCCACTTCCTTTTAAAGGTGGAAACCTTATCGATTCAATTACTACCGATGAACCTAAAAAAATAGACGATGCACTGTTAAAAATAAGCAACAGTGAAAAACGTAAAGAAAAACAAATAATTATCATTGATGATTTTCAATACATAATGGCTAACATGTATATGAAAAGCCTTCTTGACCCAAGAACAAAAGACAGTGAGTTTCAAAAATACAAAGAGATCGGATATGCCGCGTGGAACAATATCAGAACAGCCCAATCATTACGAGACGATATTATTGTTTTCTTTTTAACCCATACTGAAATTGATTCAAACGGTAGAACTAAATGTAAAACAATTGGAAAAATGCTTGATGAAAAAATAGTTCTTGAAGGAATGTTTACAATAGTTCTCAATACTATTATTCATCCTGATAAACAGGGAGATGAAAGGTATTGTTTTCAAACTCAAAATAATGGAAACAACACTACAAAAAGTCCTATGGGGATGTTTGAAACTGAAGAGATACCAAATGACTTACAAATAGTAGTCAATGCAATTAAATCTTATTATGGGGGTGTAATATGAGTGGTTTTACTTTTGACAAAACAAGGGCAATGAAAGCGGATGAGGGTGGCTATATTTCAACAAGTGATGTATATGTTGGAGTAATAACAAAAATGATCTGGTTTTCAAAGGAAAGCGGGTCGGGTGGGGTAGAACTTTCACTCGAAACTGTGGACGGTGAAAAATGCAATTATGTTCAAATATACACAAAAAACAGAGACGGATCTGAAAATTTTGCAAAAGTAAAAATTGATTCATTGGCTGGAATACTTGGTCTTCCGTCTATAACTGCAGTTAAAACAGGAAATATTATTGAGTTCCCTATTGTTTATGGAAAAAGAATAGCGTTCGCACTACAGCGAGAAGAATACAGAAAAGAAGATAATTCGATAGGTTGGAAAATGAATCTACTTCATTTCTTTTATCCAGATACCCTTCAAACATATAAAGAAAAAGAGTACGCCTCACCACCAGAAACAAGTCAGAAAGAAATAAAAGATATTTTAATTGATCTTAGTGGTCAGAACCAAAAATCCGCACCCGCATCACAACCGAACAATGCATCAATAGAAGATGACGATCTGCCATTTTAACATTATTTGCCTTGGGGGTTTTATGCTTCCAAGGCACCGGGAAGAGATAGGGCTGGAGATAAGTAAAAAAATTTTCGAGGGATGAAGAAAAATAACGCTTTTTAAAAAACATAAATGTATATTATACAATATGAAAAAGAAACAAGGTCAACACATAGCAATAGATAAAAAGTATGCAACCATGTTTAAAACACAAAGCGCAATACTTTTTCCGCTCGAAAAAGGAGTCCGTGGGCCTAAAGGTTCATGTGGAAGGTTTCTTGTAATTGCTGGTATTATGTTGGCAAAAAGGATTAAGATACAAAGTGGTCCAAATAAAGGGAAACGCATGTTTTCCGACGAATATTTAAAACCACTTATGCCTAAAAATATCGATTTAAAGATGTATAGTTCGCACTTGATGTAGTTGTGTACAATGTCAAGTGCGGCCTTGTTATAGGCAAATAGCTGGAAAGTGTTCATTCTATGAGCAATATTAAAATAACCGAAGAGCAGGTTAAGGCTCTTATCGAAGCGTCTACGATAGAAGATACGAAGCTTGGCGCAAAATCAACCGTTGTGTCGGTAACTCTTCCAAACGGTTTTGTTATCATTCAGTCATCGTCCTGTGTCGATCCTGAAAATTACGACCACGAACTTGGTAAGAAACTGTGCCTTGATCGTATTCGGGATAAAATATGGGAGTTAGAAGGTTATCGCCTTCAATCGTCTTTAAACCAATAACTCGCTATTTGCAGATAATTAGGAGCGCACTTGACACTATACACAACACAGGCAGTACGCAAGCCGGAGGAACCGGCCAGCGCACGTGCCTGAACCCGTTGTGTGAACATTATCCGGCGAGTCTTTATTATAGGCCGCCGAAAGGAGCTTTAAGTTATGTCAAGCGACAAAGAATTTATTTGCACCCTTCATTCTCAACACCGTTGTGAAGAACTTCGATCTTATTCCCGGCTATGTGAGTTAAAAATCGATCACAAGTATATTACGAAAAGTTGCAAATATCGTCTCGAAGCAGTAGTGATATCGGCGGCAGAACAAGGGGAGTCGCCGGAAAACGTCACACAACAGCCGTTAAAAGCAGGGGCTGAAGCCACATCCGAAACGGACGTCTTTTAACGGCAACCCGTT